>TARA_R110002003_G_scaffold215_4_pt1 | contig 21696 bp, 19 predicted proteins | sample TARA_R110002003 | Tara Oceans TARA_R110002003 (sample SAMEA4396441) | marine metagenome | biome: Westerlies Biome; feature: [SRF] surface water layer (ENVO:00010504); material: water (ENVO:00002006), including particulate matter (ENVO:01000060) such as... | depth 5 m
TGACTCTCTCGTCTCAACTCCACTTCAAAATCAGATTGTGCATAAACGACTTTACTTCATGCACATTTGTCCAGCTTACTAAAATTAAATCCGCCCGCCACTCCTTGTTTCAATTTGCATGACCCAGCATGGCTCGCTTTCCGCAAGAGTTGTACGACCAGATCTGTGGCTACCTCCCTAGTGAAGCTCTACGCAGAGTTTCATACGTGTCGACCGCGTTCCGCAAATCTGCCGAAGACCAAGCGGGAATGTATAGAACCCGCGATCACGAAATAAGCACAGATATCAGATTGGACAAGTTCATTAACTATTACTCCGGCTTTCGTCTTCGTTACCTTAGGCACGTCCAACTCGACGTTCGCTTCCCAGACCCCGAGGACGAAGATCGGGGTTGTCGCGAAAGCGCCAAGGAACAATACCAAAGGGACATGACATTCACTGAGCAAGTGCGAATGATCTTCGAAACGCTACAAGTAATTGAAGACCGTGCGGGCGAGAGAAACCGCGGCAACTATCAGCTTACGATATGCGTCAATTGTTATGTTGATGAGTATTGTCTACATCGACAGCATGCTCAATGGCGAACCCATTTGCTAGAGTCCAAGAGTCTTCCCAAATTGATGTCAGTCACCTCTCTGCAGATCTTGAATGAAACTACAAGCGCGAAGCTTGACTATCCTATTCTGATCGACCTCGGTAAACAGCTACCAAACCTGGAAGATCTCGAATGCCACATGGGACAGGATGAATGGACTCCAAGCTATTCCGAGGAGCCAGCAAGCTTATTTGTTTGGGAATACGATGGCCCAAGACGGGACACAAGGCACGATTTCAGCAAAGCGCTCACATCCAACATGAACCAAAGAGTTCGACGAGTTGATTTAGACTTCCTTTGTCGTGGGGCTATGATGGAAGCAGACCGTATCAATCACTGCACAGCCATGCCAAACCTCGCTAGTCCCTTTTCCAAAGACCCCTTCAGCTCTAGCCTTCGAATTATGTCTTACCATCTGAGGGAGATGACAATACGCGCACAAGTAGACGAAACTTTATTCTGGCCAGGCGATGGCTCTGCCCCGCACTGGCCATATCTTGAGTATGTCTTTTTATTATTCCATACGGTGTCACCGTCCGGAGCGTGGTACTTTGAAGGACCAAGAGGCGAAGGACGACAATCCACGGGCTACGAAATCGACAGCTCGTCATATCCGCCAATGGAAACGACCGAAGACGACGAAATGTCAGGTTGTCAGGATGTGGAGAATGACAGATCATTCCAATACCAAGTGCAGTTTTGGTATCGCATATCGCCGAATGAACGCGTGTTGGCACCATTTTTGGAAAGCTTTGCTAAAGCGGCAGCACACATGCCGGAACTGAAACGAGCGGTGGTGTGGTCGCCTTTAAGATGGGATGTAGATGGCGATAGTAATCGGGGTCCAGCTTTCGACTACTTTGAGCCTCCGAAGACATTTTACCCCGACTATTCTGCATGGGGATTCGCATACTATGCTCCTGGTCCCGGTTCGCCATTTGCTACGAATCCTGGAGAAACGGATTGTAAAGCTAGACAGATATGGTGGAAGGTTGGGGATTGGCGGCCGAGTGTTGGGCTGCACAGTGCCTTCCAACAGATCGGATTCCATAAGTATGGTGAGGAGTTGAAGGAGTATTGGGACGATGACGAGTTTGGCAATGGCTTGGTGTCGCGAGATTACTTTGAACGTTTCACGCGGCAGGATTACTGAATTCGGATTATAGGGTTAGTGTCAATTTGTCGACTTGAATGACTACTGTCGCGGTATGGCAGCCATATGGATTTACTCCATGCTTCGAAAGCACTTGCAATTTGGAATATGTTTGCCAGCCACGTCAGCCAAGTTTCATTATCCAACGATCAGTAATTTTGCTTCGGTCGCAGATACTGTGTTCATACTTAGCGTTCTTGTAGTAAGCTGTTATTACAAGCGCCTCTTAGAGAGTAACATTAGATATTACAATAATTTTATCGTGGCCTATACATAATTTTAATCTTAAGCAATTAAATCAAGTCTAATAAAAGAGTCCAACATGTTGTAAACGCCTCGAATTCCCATCCAACGCCCATGGGAATGACAAGCTCAGAACAACAAGTGGTATTCGGTCAATGCTATCTAACCCCTAGGCACCAGCTGCAGCAGTTCCCCCTGCGTTCCACTTTGGCTTAGGCCAATCTTTTGCTTCAGCCCACGCGGCCTCTAGGCTAGAAATATAATTCAGCATGTCCTCCCGTAGCTTCTTCTCTGCTATGATCTTGGCCTGACTGTAGTTGTCCTTCTCCTTATCAACTTGCGCCTGAGTGATCTTCTTGGCATCGGCGTATTCCTCTTTGAGCCTCTTGATGTTGTCTCTCATGAGATCCGATCCGTTACTTTTTGATGTCTCGTAGACATCGTTCATGTAAGCGAACCACTTCTTTCTCAACTTCATGGGTGTCTACTTGTCAAACGTCACAGTCCTTACAGGTCCCCCAGCGTTGCGTCCGCCTTTTGCCATAATTCGAGGGGTTCTCGAAAGCGCGTTCTCCATAATCTGTAGTTAGTCACCAATGAAATCTGCTTGATCGAGAAAGATCTTATTGACCTTATTTTCTTTCAGATATAGGTATGCACCGACCACAGGCCTCAGACGTTGCAATGCCGCTCTGGGCTGATCGTGAGCGTAAGGATACTTAGCGTCTTCTTGCCGATTCGTTTATTATTATTAACTTGTTTGATGAGGACGTCCATGTCTTTATCAATGTGTACCTGCCCTTTAGTGCTGATTGAGAACATCTGTCTTGCAACATCAGTAGTTACGCCACACTCGTTGGGCAACTCAACCACTCACATTGTTCTTTGCGTGTTGATTGACCTTCTTTTGCAGGAGGATGAATTCACCATCTGCCTTCCTCGCGTCTGCAGTACCAATAGAACATCCTCGCTCAACGGGGACACATCACATGCCAAGTGACCGCTGGGCGGATCCAAAATCCTTTGCGTGGCTATGTCAGGCACGTTCGTTTGAAGCCGCCGGAGAGCACGCCATTCCCCGGGCGCCTTGCATCGTAATAACCCTCCACCACCGCCATTGTGGCACACGATTGAGCAAAATGAGCCGATATGCCAACTTCTTTGCCGCTACGGAGTATGCGATGTCTCCATCCAATGGCTCTCGTTCGCATATTCTGCCTAGGTTCGTTAAACGATAAAATCGATGAATTGGACTGTGAGCTATGCGCATGGCGAAGCATTGCGAAGCAGGCCTGTGACGGACTTGTGAACTTTGCCTCATTTACCTTCGAGCAGGCTCTGGTGCTCGAATTACTGACCAGACAACCAGGACAGTCTGATTGGTTCGTTAATGTCCGGTATGGTCACCGAGATGCCATATTTGCAATAGCTATCCGCTCCCATTCTAGATGAATCCGGTCATGCATAGGGTCCACAATTTCATGACCGTACTTCTTGCCTAGGATGGTGGTGATGGAGTCAACAGCACGACGACGATGACCTTTGGATGAATGCCAGTCGTCGGCGTCGTCCTCTTCCCAGTCGATCTTGAAAAGCCTCGTTGGAACTAAATGGCGGTATTCGCCATTTTTGCTATGCCTTACCGCCACAACCCCGGCCAGAACTTCGCGCATAGCCTCTGGGCGCTTGAGCAGCTCGGCGACCTTAGGTGCGTACCCAAGTGGCGGCTGGCGCGCGAACTCAAGAACCAGGGCTGCGATACCAGCCGCGACTGGTGTAGCGGCCGAAGTGCCGTCCATGCGCTTCCAGCCTTCTTGCGTGTCTAGTTGTGTCGGAAAGTCAGTCTTGATGCCTTGGCCGAGAGCGGTGAATCGATGCGTTTTGAACTCGTTGTCTCGGCTAGGATTGAACGGGAGCCATTCCCCACGAGCAGATGCGGCGTCAATGGCAATCACCCTATCGTCTCTGGCAGGGTATGCCATACCAGACTCAGACTCAAGGTCATCATTGGACGTAGCTGCAAAGACTAGAACGTCGTTTTCGCTGCACTTCCGAAGCGCTGCACGAAGTTGCTCGTGTCCTTCGCCGGACTCCTGATCCCACCCGAAAGACATGTTGATGATGTCTACGCCGGCTTTAACGGCGTCTTCAATGGCCGCAGCTACGACACTTGGTTGAATATGGTCCGTCCGTTGCTTTACCACCCGATACACGAATAGTTGTGCGAACGGGGTGACTTGGAGTATGATGCTAGCTACCTGCGTGCCATGCCCATCCTCATCTTCCCGCGGTGAGAGAATACTTCCCTCAAACTTGCGCCACTTTATACGGGCCTTCGACTTTCGGATGATTTCCGGGGTGCCCGGCTTTGCTGATTGTGCGGCTCCGGTGTCCAGAACCGCAACTTTTACCTTCTCGTAGGGCCCGCGTTGTTTCCGAGTATCACCATTGGACTTTTCATCGTAAATGAAGCTGTTGTACTTGTCCAAGATTCTATGGGCAGTATCGCCAAGGGACTTGAACCAGATATCTGCTTTGGTCCTGCGCGGAGATGTCAATAATGCCCCATTGAACTGAGAGCAAACATACTGTGCACATCTGCTGACGGCAGCATCAGGAGGATGCTCAATGGTGAACCTTGAGCGGTCTTTTGACCCTACTGATGCAGATCTCATCAAGACATGTCCTGGTCTAAGCTGGTCGGGCGCATCGAGACGTAGGTTTTCAATGGACTGGGACTTCGATACAAACTGTACAGGGCCATCATGGTCGGATACAGTAACAGGTACATGGCTGCATTGGGCGTTATGATCAGCGAGAATGTCATCTCGACGAACAGTCGCATTGGCCTGGTTTTCTGCGGTGTAGTTCACCAACACGGCCGGCGCAATCGGTTGCGAACTCGATTTCTTGGCTGGATGTTGAGATGCATCGCAACCCGCATTAGATGTGGGTTCGGGTAACACTGTTGTAATGTTTGATTGTCCATGTCTCGTGTGTCTTTCTTCTCCAGGCCACTCTGATTCCTGGATCGGAAATGATCCAGGCGTCAAGGCAAACTTCATATGAAGATCCCAGTCTCGAGTTTGGCTCTCAAAATGATGACAGAGTGTCTCCAAGGCAGCCAAATCACCGTAATGCTCCAACTCGGGTGTTAGTACGTGCTCATTTGAGGTTTGGGACCAGCCCGACCAACTTCTAGTCTGAAGTCTTCGATTATGCCCGTCTCGGGCATCTCTGGCCCGTTGTATCAAGGCCGCTCTATGTTCTTCTTCCTCCTGGCTCACTTCTTGTTCACGTTTCTCCTCAAGTTCACGCTCGAAGCGCTCCGTTTCATCTCTCTGCGCTTTCATTCTGCGCTCTTCCTCTGCTCGTTCTTTCTCAGCTTGTTCTTTCTCAGCTTGTTCTTTCTCAGCTTGTGCTTTCTTAGCTTGTTCTTTCTCAACTCGTTCCTGCTCGATGCACTCTTTCGCGACGCGCTCTTTCGCGACGCGCTCTTTCTCGGCTCGGTCTTCCTCAATACGTTCTCGCTCGATGCGTTCTGCCTCGATGCGTTCTCCCTCGATGCGCGCTTTCTCCGCTTTTTCTGCTTCGATGCGCGCTTTGGCTAAGCGCTCCTTTCGGAGCCGCTCTCTTGCTCGCTGCTCCTTTTCCAAGTGTTCTTTTGCGATGCGTTCCTGCTCAGATCGCTCGTATTCGAGCCGCACATTCTCCAACCGCACATTCTCCAACCGCACATTCTCCAGCCGCACGTTTTCCAGGCGCACTTTCTCCAACCGTTCTTCCTTTAGGCGCCTGTTCTCCATTCGCTCCTTTTTTATGCGCTCCGCCTCCAAACGCTCTTTTTCTATGCGCTCTGTCTCCTGGCGCTCTTTATTCAACTGTTCTTCTTCTAAGCGTTGTGCGCGGTGAAGGCGCTCTCTAGTCGTTGCCTCATTCTCAAGCCTCCTCTTCTCTTGCGCGTCTGCCTCAGCTCGCTCCTTTCTTTGACTCTCTTGTTCCGCGCGTTCATTCTCAAGTCGTTCCCACTCTAAGTGTGCTTGCTTCCTGCGACCCTCCTCCTCGCGCGCTTCTTTCTTCCTTTCGAATTCCTTCTTCTTCAGTTGGGCGTTGCAGCTAGCTAATGATTGTTCCGTGTCTCTCAGCAATTCGGCGTGCTTCGTTAGCGAGACTGATCGTGAGTTTTCCTTTAAGATAGCTGCATTATCCTGGAGAAAGGCCCGTGCATCTTCATACTTGCCCAGCTTATAAAGCTCGACACCCAGGTTGTAGCGAGCCTTGCACAGCGGGAAATGACTTTTGCCATGAATTGGCTCGTCTCTTGTCAACGTATAATGATTGATGTTGACTGCCTCTTTCCTACTTGCCACATCACCCTTCTTGAAAAGGTGCTGGGCAAGATCGTTGCGGGAATCTGAGTCGTCAACACTCTCCAGAATCACTCGACATTCGGCGATGGCATTTTCATGCTGTCCTAGGGCGAAGTAATTGTCCCGCAAGCGTCTTCGGGTCTCTAACGTATCTTCATGCTTGGTACCGTAGTCGGGAGATTTGAGGCGCACCGACAGGTTGCGATTGTTTGCGACAACTGCTTCCTCATGTCTCTTCGCCTCGTGCATGGCCATGGCACACCAGTCCCAGATCTGGAGCACGAAATCCTGGCGCCGCTTTCGCTCTACCTTAGAGATCCGGCTGTTAGCATCCAGATGGCCTTCCGTCTTCTCGAGTGCCTGCCGCAGCACGCGCAAGGCACCTTCGTAGTTCTTGCTGTCGTACAGGTTGGTACCTCTGTCGAACAATCGAGCCGCCTCGTTCAGGTCCATTTTTACCCATTCCGCCAGGAGGATTCCAAGTTCAGAGTGAAGTTGGAGCCTCGAGGACTTGGAAAGGCTGTGCAGCGGCTGCTTACTGTTGGCAGTCATGCGAGTGCCAGGTGGGGGCTGTGCCTGATTCCTGCAGGCGGGGCATCAACTTTCCAGCCTTGTGCGTCCAGCTTGTTATCACACACACTCAGAGCGAGCTCGCCTAGAGAGCCTGTTTGGGAGGCAGTGGTGTCATTGCGACTATACTAGCTGTTACGCATCTGCCTTCTGCTGCAGCCTTCTTCCCTGCCCTCCATTGACACTGTTCCGATCCAGCGACGAGTCAATTCACTCCCGGCGCGACCAACCGGCGATGCAAGAAGGGAGACGGTAATGCCAGCTGTCCCCATTGCACGTACGACTAGCGCAAACCCTCCGAGCACAATAATTGAAGTCATTGGCGCAACAACGAGATCTGCTTTCGAAGACTCAAGGCATGTGCAGCTTGGAGCAAGCTGGTCTCACCAACCACAACTTCAATACCGCCACTCTCAACATCTCCACGCCCGTGACCCTGGTGCATCCAACGCGCAGCTCGGCGGTGCTATTGTCGCATCAGTCACCGGCAGTATTCTCATCGTTGTTTTCCTCTGCCTTTGTTGTCGCCGCGGTGCGAAGTCGCCAACGTCCAGCCCGGACTCGAGCTCCACTCGCGGTCCCAGCCGCCCGCGCCGCTCACCGGAAGTTCCAGCAATTGTAGTCAACAGACTGGGACCTAATAAAGAAGTGGAGCGCAGTGAGCCTATTTGGGCCTACACCAGAAGGAAAGCACCAAAAGCTAAGGCAGCATCATGGCACTCGCCGCCTGCATCGACAGTGTACATGGAGGAGGCATATTTTCCCCCACCTGTGCACAGATAAATGAACCATGCGCTCGTACATAAGCTCAGGGCTAGAATAGCATTACGAATTTCCCCTCACATTCTCTGATTTTGTTCCCTGGCTGTTTGTATGCCTTACCATCAGCATCTAGGCAATTTTGTACTTGGATTGAATATGTTTGTAGTAAACTCTTTTGTGCCTTTTGTAGTGCTACTATAGAAAGCGTGTTGTTATTGGGGTATCCTGCATATGCACAGAAGGACCTTGTGATCATGCACCCTGCCACCAGGAGGAACAGCAATTGGTGCCCCAATTCGAGCTCTGCAACACCTTCAACTGTAATTCCCAGGACCAATTTTGTATTCCGTAAATCAAAAGCACAAAGTACACCAAGGGCATTCAAGCTTTAAATTCGTGTAAAACATTTAGCTGCTTTGATCGTAGCATAAGACACGAATTGTTGCCAGACCTTGTGCCGGAAGCTGCAGGCCGACAACTTAGTGGGGTTCTCTTCAGCCTTTCTCAGCCTGTCCGACTTCCTCTTCCCACCCTCTTTTCGAAATCAATGATACTTGAATAGGTGGCCTCTATATACTCACCAGAAAACCTCGATGTTCACTCCACCACTTGTATAATCCCCAAAGTTGGCATCTCATTCACGATCGTTTCTCAGTCTCCCAGCCGCGATGTCAAAACCATGCTACTACCTCGCACCCACCCGCACAAACCCCCCCGAAGGCGTCATCCGTCTCGGCAGCATCGTCGCCTCCCCTTCTCTGGTCGACGAGCCCATCCACACCACACCCCCCGCCATTCCAGACCCGGCCTCAGTCACTACGCACACAGAGCGCAACTGGAGCAAGTCCATCACCGCATCAAGCAGCGGCCGGATAGGCATCTGGGCCTCATTTCTGCAACTCATTGTCGGCGTGGGCGGTGATGTTGGGGTATCAATGGCCAACGAAACGTCGCAGAGTTACAGCGCGAAAGTGATGAAGTGGAGCGAGTTCAGGCCGAGTTTGTCGTACATGCGAAACGCGGTCGCGGATGCAGAAGTAGACGAGTTCATCCGCGGGAACAGGTTTCGCGAGAAAGTGTACATGGTCACTGGCATTATGGTTGCATCGGGTGCGGCTGGCGTGGCTCAGTGTATGCGCGAGAGAGGCATATATGCGCATGTTGGCTTCGATGCCACTATTCTGAGCGGAGGGATGGCGCCGGTTGCAATGGGGCCGGAGGGCGAGGTCATTCAGGGTAAGAGGGAATGCGAGGCGTTCAGCGATGCAGATGAGTTTGTGTTTGCGTTTCGGCTGAGGCAGATCAAAGTGAAGAAGACGGGAGAGGTGACGCATAAGGCGAAGGTGGATGGTGCGTTGTTTGGGGTTGGGGATGAGGAGGAGGAATTAAGAAGAAGAGAGGAGGAAGAAGGGAGGATTGGTGTCGTGGTTGAGGGGCTGGAGGAACGGGATGCGGGGGCGGGGGAGTTTAGGTTGGATGATCTGGTTGTGAGGGATGCGGTGGATGAGGAGGGAAGGGATTGTATGTGTGTTGAGATTGGGGAATGAATTGCTGCATATTGGCACCGAACCTAACAGAACCTGGAGACTTTAAAATGCTAAGAATAATTTAGTCAAGGTCAAGATCTATTCGTCAGTTGTAAAATCTATAGATCCTATTCTACTAGTAGATATTTACTAAGAAGCCAGAATCTAACGCTATTCTCGCATCTCCTAGTCCTATACCTCCCCCGTATAAATATTTCCTATCACAACACCTCAATTCTCTACAGTACGTTACGCATTCTTACAATCAGAATAGCCACTCGTCACTTTTCCAAGTCAAGGCAAAATCTCTTCACGCTACATTACTCCCCTACCCTAAGCAACCTAGTCCACACCGCTCGCGAATCTCGCCACGCTGAAATCCCATAACAAAAACTCATAATTCTCGATCCTGGAGATCGTTCATTGCGAGTGTTTCTAGTCACATTACCTTGGGCGCGAGGCTGAGATACGTCATGGGAGCCTTACCTCAACAAATGCAGAAGCTCGATCTAGCTGCCACTATTAGCATCCCTGTCCATTCCACCACGAAGTTTCCGGTACGCCGTGAAAGCGCTGCCTGGAATCATCCTGCACTACACGACGGTGTTGTTGAGATATCAGAAGCGCGTTCTAATGAGCTGCAAGCCATCTTTTGGACCCCGCGACCCCCACAAGTGAAACGCGTGCACCATGCGCATCGTGGCTGAAAGGGCGATCCCATTTGACAATGAGAGAACAGGCGACCGGGAAGCGAAGAACATCGAATGAGAAATACTGATTCTGTTCAAGGTGAGACCACGACATCTCACGTCCTGTGTGCTCTGGAGCCATAGGAAGGAGGCCAACCATGAGGCCATTTGGTCGTATAGCTGCCCCCATATTCCTTGATGAAGAGTTCGTGGGCGCTGCGATGAACCTGAAGGGAACGAGACCTGTGTGATCGAATGGCAACCTAGCCAAGGCGCCAAGATAGTACAGCTTCCGCGATTGAACGAGGTCCTTCTGAGGGTGAAGGCGCAGATAATGTATTAAGTTGGAATATGGAATTGTTACTCCGCCTAGACGAATCAGCGCGATAACAACAATCGCGCCATGCGAACGCTGCACAAGCCTGTGCATTTCACAATTGTGCGACATGCGGCGAAATGTTCACAGGACGTCCTTTAGGCTACGAGGCGCACTGCGCCTCACCCAAAATCCCAGACCAACGCTGTCTCTGCATCTGTGGGAAAAACCCGACATGCACGGGTCAGACAAAAGGGTCATCCTGCGCGCTGTCTCTTTTCCCCACCCGCTCTTTCTCAACCCAACACGCCGTGCCACTAACACTCACAACCACGCACCCTAAAATCTCGCTTTCTCGGACTTCCAATCCTATGATCGCATTTGCGCCTTTGCCAATCGCCTCCTTGACCAGTCGATCGATGGCCTGATCTCGTGTCTGGTAGATGAGCGACGTCACGCTCTTGGGCTCGCCCCAGTTGCCACCAAAGCTGTTTGCGAGATTTTTCATGAACGACTTTGTGTCTTTGCGCGCGGTCGTGGTGGTGCCGTGGACGGTGCCGACAACGCGCAGGACGCGATGGCCGGGCAGAGTCGCGGTGGTTGTTGTGAGGAGGGATGGTGTGCGACTTGGGAGGATTTCCGTGTCGAAGGCGAGCGGCGCAACGGACTGTGACTGCGGATAGGGTTTCGACTGTGGGTGCCAGCTGGGCATGCGGCTGGGAGGGACCATCATGGTCGAGCGACGGTTTGTCAACATTGTGAAGACTGGTGCGCGTCGGAATGCGTCGAGCGATGGTATTCAGACGTAATGCGCGGGATTGAGGTGCGTGATGAATGCGACGATGTGGTCAGATATTTTGGATGAAAAGGATTCATCTCCATACGTGACAGACCCTCCATTATATCCAAGACTCAGGGTGGCAATCCCATGATGCAACGCATGGGATTGCGAAACACCCCAAGCAAGTGCCTCGCCTTGGGCTGCCTTCCAAGAAGTGCTTGAGCATCTAAGCCACGATGACAGCGAGAAACGCGGGCAAATGTGCCGCTTGAGGGGATAAATTGGCCCGTCGAATACGCAACGGGGACCAGCTCGAGAAGGTAATGGCGATGGTGGTGGGGACTTTGGCACCGCACAACCTCGCGTGGTGTGGTGGGGAAGGTCGAGACGAGTAGCTGAAACGAACATCGTCGCGCAACCACATCATGAGTCTGAGACACGAAGCTGACACACCGGCGATGCCTCCTGGCCGCTCCGCACAGTTTTGAAAGCGCGGGCCAGTCGTTTGTTACCGTGTCCATTCGCAATTCGTGTCATTTTTGCTCTTCGCATTGAGCGGCGCTTTTCGCAGAATCCTTGAAACAGATGCAACGGGGATGGAGTTGGAGACGCTTGAGTGGAAGCCTGCGCGGCGATATCTTGGTGCTGTGACTCGAATCCGATTGACGGATTCAACCGCTGATCGAAGCCACCAGTGCGCGGATGGAGAGTTGGCATAACTCGTCACTACGACCGAATGACGAATGCTCGCGAAATTCTATTGTGGTGTAGGACTGTCCCACGTCGATACGTCGCTGGGAGGACTGGCCATGCCGAGTCCGTAACCTTGCGACACATCGAAGATAAGTCCGTCGTGCTCCATGGGTATAGAAAACATGTTGTCCCATCCTTGAGCGTTCATTAGATCGGGGTAAGCAATGGTGGGAACAGGGCTGTATGACGAGTACGTGCTCATGGGTGCCATGCCCATCGCTGCCATTGACTGTTGTGGCTGCATTTGCTGAGAATGCATCTGTTGGGGTAGATGCTGGTACGACGAGCTCGGGCTCGTATCGTGCGGGTAAGATATTGGTTGGGAGTAGCCCTGGGGCTGTTGGTGCGAGAACGTGGTTGACACAGGAACATGTGACGGCGTCGCGGAGGGTGGATGGTTGTATGGACCATGTTGCTGTGATGGCGATGTGCCTTGATGGCTAGCAGACGGCGCGCGAGGAGGCAGCGCGGCCGGTTGCGGCGTAGGACTGTCGGCTCCGGTTGCTCTTATCATACGCTCGTACCACTTCTGGATCTTGCGCACTCGCTGTTCGTAGTGGAAGAAGATGTCTTTTTGCTTGTTGCCTTCCCCAGCTCTACCTACAAGTGCACCTATGCGTAGCGCCAGGTGGCGAAACACATTGTCAATGTTCAGTCGGTGTCTCAGGTCACGTGTTCGAGGTTCGACACCCGGCTCCTTGCTGATGATGGCGAACTTGGCGGCGAGCGTTACACCGAAGGATAGCTGTATCCACTCGGAGTTGGTCAAGTTCATTTCCGACTTTGGTGGCAGCCATAGGTAGAGATCGAGGAACGACTTGGCGCCTTCGAGGCCTTCACACAAGATGTTGAGATGCAGGGCGGGCGACTGCTGCAGGTTCCGCTCAAAGAAGGCGACCTGGTAGAGAAAAAGCTTTGCAGTATGGAACTGCATGAAGAGCAGGTCTGCCACGTGGTCAGCAAGCATTCGACGGGTGGAGCATAGGGCTGACTTACGGCTGTCGCTCACGTCAGAGCACAGATAGACCCTGAACTCCTCTAGCTCGGCCCGCACGCGTAGATAAGCTTCGTGAGCGTCGGCGTCTGGTCCTGTCGCGGACGCGATGCTTTCGATGTTCTCGATGATGCGCTGCAGTCGGATGACATGATACAGATCTTTGTCGGTGCGGTATTCTGCAGTCTCGCCTAGCGCAAGCGTGCCTTCCTCGATGCTCTGCGTGCACGGAAAGGTGTTCAGCTTGTCCAACAGCTTGGAGATGCTGTGTAACGTGAGTCTCATATCGCAATGCTTATCCTGGTACAGCTTACGTGGATGAGATGTAGAAGATGCCGGCCGCCGCGCGCTGTTCTTCGGGCCCCCACGTCTGTGTGCCCACCTTCTCGGCGATGGGGTCGCGCTTGCTGCCTGCGTTGGTGGGCTTTGGGCGCATGGGCTTGCGGTCGAGGCGCATGTCGACGGCGATGGAGATGGCGAGCTGGAGATACTGCGTGTAGTTCTTGGAGCGGCTGTGGTATTGGTTCCTGGTAGTGTCAGTGGCCGCACGTGATGCACCGCAATGCTGCTCACCATGCCAGTACGATCAGGAGGCCCTGCAAATACTCGAGCTTGAGGCAGTCGTCTCCGCCCATGGTCACTTTGTCGTGCAGCATGCTTCCGAAGCGCTTGCACAGCTTGTCCTGCGTGTTGAGGTCGTGGAAGCAGGCGACGGAGATGATGGCGAGGAACAGAAACGGCTTGGTGTGTCGCAGCTCGACGCCTGAGACGGGCGGCGGGATGATGATGAAGGGAAAGTGCGGCATCATGTCTGTCTTGTACACCTCCACGAGCGTCTCTGCGCGCTCCGTGGACACGATGTCTTCGTCGACGACATCGCCATCGTCGTCCGGGGATGTGCCGACCGCCGAGTCCTCAGGCAGCGGTTGCTGGACGATAGGGCCGGTTCGCTGCAGGCGGAGGAGATCTTGCACCTGCTGTTCGAGGGCGTGGATGCGTCTAGCGCGCCGTCAGTGACTGCGACTGTGATGCTCGCGAGTGCGGCGTAGCTCACGAGTCGCGCTTTGCGGAATTGTCGCGCCGGCGAGCTGGGCGGAACACGCAGTGCTTTCCGAGACGCGCACATCTACAGAGTCAGCGACCTTCAGCATCTCCAGGGCGTGATCCCCACCTATCGCACACGTCCTGCCGCTGAGTGCGATCGCATCGAATCTTCAGCGAGAAGCAGTTCTGGCACGTCTTGGAGAGCAGTTGGGCCGCGGAGGCGCTCTTCCCGGAAGCTTCGGGCGGGGCAAGGGACATGGCGGGCCAACACTCGAGGAACGCCCGGCGCAAGCGAGGAATGCGTTCATGGAGAGACAGCAGCTGGAGCGAGTTCAGACGAAAGCGAACTTCACCGGCGTCACAGAGTGTCCTGGAGCCCAGGTGTGACGAGTCTGCGCTGATTGGGCCGCAGTGTGACTGCTCTGGTAGCCGTCCACTGTCTCGGGTCGACTGCTAGGCAGGGCGAGAGGGACTCGCAGCCTGCAGCACATGCACAAGGCTGTGTCCCCATCGAGAAGGCTTCGAGAAGAGAGGCGTATTTGCTGTCGCTGTCCGTCGGACCCCCTGTAGATGAGATTCACATTATCCGGATGTGCCTGTACCACAGCGTATGCCCCGCCGTTGGTGTTAGTGTTGGCTCTCAGCAGATGATGACCACATCCATAGCCTGGGAGCTCTCTTCAGATCGCAGGGCGTCTCGCTTGACTGGGATGGGCTTGCTCGCAGGATCCGCTAGATAGGGACCTACTTGAGGGTTGCGCGAAGGATGGCGGCCGTTCTGTGTCTCGCTCGTGAGCAATGCTCCCGGCATCCCCGCAGCCTGTTTGGCTCACCAAGCGAGCGGACTTCAGCCATCAAGCGACGATCTGCGGCTGCAATCGAGGGCTTGCACTCGAGATCGGCAGGCGTCCGCGTGATCTTTGGTGTTTGACATATCGCACAATGTAGAGTTTCGCGACATATAGTTGTGTTAGTAAAGCGAAGCAGGGACTACAGCTAACAACGAGGTTGAGCCTTAGCATTCTGCCAGTCGTGTCCGCCTCCGTACCATTACACATGTGGCCGAGACCCTTGTTTGCCAAAAGACGAAGTCACGTGGGCAGCCAACAGTCCGCGCTTCACTAATCACCATTGGACCCCAGTGCAATACTACATGTCTTGACGCAGCCGCTCATGTCTCTGCCGCAGAGAAATCCATAACTATCTCCAGGACTTAAGCACTCAATTAACTGCATGTCACGTGATATGCATGCATAATAGGATTCGACAATTCGCTAATCGCCTTCGTTGACCGCAGGGACGAGGAGCAGGCTATAGGCTTCCTGCAGAGGCAGATCAAGAAGACCGGAGTCTGTCACGGCAAAGGGGAAAAGACGTACTAGTATAGCATCAGTGGAGTCTTCATGTAAAGCGGCGACATCTTTTGTCGAGAACTTGGCTTAGAGTGGGAAGGTTAAGGATTGGCCGCCTGACAAGAAAGGAGTCAGCACGACTACCTATGTAGTTGACATGACTGTTGCAACATGAACCCAATTACGATTGCTGTGGCACTGACACCTACAATGAGGAGCGACAAAACTTCTACTCTAATGCCAGTATCATCCTATTATCGCAACTTGCCAAGGTTTCTTTCTGCTCTTCCCGCACGCCAGCCAGGACTGTTCTCATTTTTCCCGCTCCACTAGGTACTCCATGCATTTTAACCGTTGGTTGTACTCCGTCCACAATAAAATCGACGGAGCCCTACCCTCTATAATGCCTTGGGTGATACTCGAGACTTAATAGCACGTTACCTACTAGGGCATCTGTGAAGCAATGCTGCGGAAGTGCAATACCATGTTGAGCACATGGGTTTGTTTCTCGGGCGCAATCGGGCTTTAGACTGTACAATAATAAACGATCGTAAAGATGCAGAGTTTACCGCTATAACTAGATTATATCACAGCTTGCCTGGCCAAAACAACCTGTGATCGGCCTGGAACCAATAATCGGCGGTGAGATATGCCGGCCTGGTCCGGTCTCCTCTTCGACAGGCCTCGTTCGCAAGAACGGTACTCATCTGATGATCTTCCGTATTAGTTGGGGTAAAAGGGTCAAAGGTCGCGGCAGGGAAGTGTTTGGATGTGTTTGGAAGTGTGTTTGTTCGACTGGCTGTTTCCATGGCGAAGTTAACGTGGTTAGCAAAGTCTATCTAACATGCTCGCTGCATGGGGGAGGAGAAGCGTGTCTCGTGTAGTCAATAGATGCGACGGACAGAGTCATGGTCCGCATCGCAGGATCGGAAAGTCATAAAGTTTGCACTGTCGTGTCTGTCACTTTATCGTGCAAAAGGTACCATATGTTGTTCAGGTCGAGACCTACCAGAATTCACTGAGAGATGCCGCGAAACCTTGTAGGAATGTACAGGAATGGATAGGAATGGACGCCAGGATAGTGTATTGCGGCTCAAGCTCTGCGACAGAAAAGTTTGAGATATCGAACAACCTAGGTAGCAGAGCCATAGTAGAGGGACACGCTGAGCATGAACTCAGAGAGCGTTTTGTACATTGATTCTTGATTGTGAAACATTGCTGTCTGGTCTCTGGTCGTAACTCAGATGGGAGGGCTGTAAAGGCTTGATTGTACTTCCCCGCACCACCTTACATGCTACTTGAGTCCATTAGCTTCGGAAGTTTTGAAACTAAGCATTGATCATGATTGTCCGTAGTAGATGACGGAGCCAATCAGCGTTTTCGACGCTGAACCCATAGCCAATGAGCACGTATGTGTCACCACGGCTGCGTGCGTCAGCTTCCGCTCAATATCCGAACCTGGGGTGCATATGCATCAACGCTCTGCCACCGGTACAAGTGCCGACTTGATACCCGCGGGTATTTTGTTTAAGCTAATCCAAGCATTTTGCCGAGGGTCACAAGCTCTGTAAGCTTTCTGAGACGTACCAATCCAGTAATTCCATACAGAACGAGGTATGCAGTCCCCATCAATACGAGTATCCCAACTGCTGAATTTGATTATGTCCCCTCGTAGCGCCGGGGTACTGGACCATATCCTTGTGCCGTGGACGTATGGCTCCACCGGTATGCGCAACGATCTGAACAGCCAAGAACTGGGGTCCAACTGGTGCACTAGCACCTTCGTGACAGCTGGGTCAAGCTGGAAACAAGCGTAATTTGTTTAATGACCATCAATCTAGACTTGAACAACCGCATAGCCGGACAATAACCTCAAAGACCTACATAAATCAAGATGTCGTCGCTCCTAAGCATTCGCCAAGCAGCTTCCAAGCATCAGCAATCAGTTCTCAGTGGTGGTTCTCCATTCTCTCATCATGGTCGCTTTCACCCAAGTTGTTCTCGCTCTTGCGACATTTGGCGGTGCGCTTGCCGCTCCAGCAGCTGAACCCGTCGCCGAGCCTACCTTTGAAGCTCCCGACTTCGAGCTCACCACCAAGGACCTAATCAAGCGTCAGGACTATAACCAAAACTACAAGACCAGTGGCAACGTCAACTTCAGCCCCACGAGCAACGGTTACTCAGTTCAGTTCTCCAATGCCGGGGATTTCGTCGTCGGCAAGGGATGGAACACGGGAACCAGCCGGTTTGTTCACCAGTGTTTCAGATTGATGGACAACCCACTCACGTTTCACAGTAAAATCAACTTCAGCGGCTCCACCAGCGCCACTGCTGGCACCGTCCTTGTCTCCGTCTACGGCTGGACCACGAACCCGCTGATCGAATACTACGTCCAGGAATACACCAGCAACGGCGCTGGCTCCGCACAAGGCCAGAAGGTCGGTACTGTGACTTGCGACGGCTCAGTGTACGACATCTGGAAGCATCAGCAAGTCAACCAGCCGTCGATTCAGGGCACTTCGACCTTTTGGCAGTACATTAGCAACAGGCAGACCCCTCGTCCCGGCAGCGGAACAGTGACGACCTCGTGCCATTTTGATGCGTGGAAGGCTTTGGGTTTGAACTTGGGTACACATAACTACCAGACTTTGTCGACCGAGGGTTGGGGTAATGCTGGCGGAAGCTCACAGTACACGGTCAGCGGGTCTTGAATGGAGCCGAAAAGTGCGGGGCATGGCCGCATTCTTCGCCACTCTGAGAAACGTATAAGGCTCTGACAATAGGTAGAAACGGTAGGAAAGTTGATAACGTTAGTTCGCCAGCTGCCTTATCCCTTTATCACTTGAATCTATACAACGAGCTGGCGTCCCTTTTGTATATATCTGGTGAGGAATCTGGGAAGTGCTCTCGCACACTGACCCACTACTTTAGTATGTTTCTTAGCTTCCTGTCTTATTGTATATTCTTCGTTGCCAAATAAAACCTGAATATTCGCCTTTGCATTATGTGCATGACCTTTTATTCACTCCCGTTACCCTGTTTTCGGTTCTTGAGCAAGACTGTTCAGATACAGCCCCCGACATTGTGCGCATGTAATGCTGGTTGAAACTCGGTCTAAGGACCGAGTAAGTTCCCCGGCCAATTCTGCCACACCACACCTCTGATCATACAACTTCACCTGCAACCACATCGCTTGCAACCTCGATCCGCAATGTCCTCAACGAACCAGATGCAGTCGCCATTTTTTAGCATTCTACCAGCCGAGCTTCGGATCGCAACATACGAGAGCTACTCACAGACTTTGAAGGCGATACGTCAATCTTGATGAACGCTTTGTTGACATCGAAGCAGTTGAAGACAGAGCTTGAGGCAGAGATGTGTCGCATGTTTCGGACCAACTTGGCTGCCAAGATTGCAGAGACTCAGAAAGTATGGGCGCAAACGTTCCCAGAATCCGACCCTCTCAACGTCAAAGTCGGTGGAGATAGCTCAGTACTTGGGCAGACTGAAATCACCATCGACCTACCAAGGGGGTTTCTTACCCTAGCCGGGGATGGTGATGACGATGTGCCCGAAGTGCCCGATGCATTGCAGCTGGTCTGGCCATTGACCACATTCCACCTCAAGCAAGTCACCTTCAATATACAAAAAGATGCCGTCTCCACAATTTCGGACCCGGAAACTCAAAACCGGCTTCTACTCGAAGTAGCCTTGCAATTCGATTCGCCCCTCTATCATGACCTGGTCCGGGTCGGATTTGAGAAACTTGAGCAAGGTGATATCAAAACTCAACAGATTGCGCTCAACTGGGACATGGGGATTTCTAAAGAAGACTATATTGAAGTCTTTCATACTATCTTTGCGCTAATGATCTTGACTAACGAGTCATCTTGGACATTTGATCTGCATGTGGAAAACTCTGCAGGCATTATTGAGAAGCCTCATTGCATCCATACGAGCGATCAGCCTGCAAAACGTCCCCAGTTCAGCGCGGTGTTCACCCATACGTCCAGCTAATCATGTCTCCGCATTGAGGTGACCATAGATGTGCTTTGGGACGTTTCTAGCTACTATGAATAAATTACATGAGTAAGTATGGTTCAGAATTGTAACGCGAAGTGATTCCTTCCCAGGCTAAAGTTTCTCCACTGCATATGGCTTGTGTACATCATCGAGCCACTCAAACCCAGATGACTCAGACCGGCTACAAATGTCTTCCTAACTGTGGGTGGTCCGTAATTTTATAGTGTGATCCAAATCGTACTGACGCTTAACAAGGTGTCATTTTCTTGCACGACCGCAGTGTCATTGTGAAGTTATGATACAACGTAAGGATTCTCACCCGGCCTTGGGTGACGCTTGGAATGTAGAGAGTGAGTCTGCAGTGTGAATGTACTTGGCGCGATCTGCTCCATACATAAGCACTGTAATCTTTCCTCCTTTATCATAATTCACACCACAACCCACAAAATGTCGCCAATGCCCTACCGATCAAAACTACTCAACCGATCTAGAATGAACACCCATCAGTCATTCTTCGGTGGTATGCCTCCCGAGCTGCGGGTGATAGCCTACTCCAACCTGTTCCACGCGGGCAACTTCAAAGGCGACACCAAAGACCTTGTAGGCATTCTCTCGAGCTGCAAGTTGATAAAGCAAGAACTCGAGCATGAGTTGACCAAAGCCTTCCAAGAGACTTTGGACGCGACTCTTGCTCGCGTGCATGCTGAGTGGAACGACGCGTGTGACGTATCGCTTCGAGTCACCCAAACGGGTTCAAGACTTGATGAGATGGCACTCACCGTTTCCATGCCCCAGTCTGGCTTGCTAGATAAGAATGAATGGCTCCGTCCTAAATTCCGTTGGAATACCGACAACGGTCTTGGTCACGTCTATGAAATTCTGCACCCATTGCTGTCGTTCAGCTTCAAGACGCTGACATTCAACATCTACCAGGATGACGGACTGTTTCCACGTCGATTCAACGATGAGCCGAATATGGTCCCGCTCTTCCAAGACATCGTTTCCCTGCTATGCCGCGGACATCTCATGAATTTCGAGAACTCCGCAACCGGCCGCAATAAACTGAAGTTTGACGGTGTACTGGCTAAGGAGATTGTGTTTGATTGGTCTGTCCTAAATGTCAACTACTATGATGAAGCGGACCAAAACGCATCTCTCATTGCCGAGGCCACTGATCCTAAGCAATGGGACGTCAAGTTTGCGCAGATCGATGGCACGTGGCAGGACGCTAAGTTTTATCGGTGGGAACACACTCAGGGAATGTTCACAACGCACCCAATACGTGCTGTATGGACGCGTCATAACTCGGGCACACGCCGCAAGTCGAGCCCCGTGGCCGAGCCGATCAAAAAGAAAGTTGTAGATTGGTGGGCATGTAGTGATGCGGAAACCGTCTTGTGAGAAGTCGTATGACTACCACAAGATAACATAGGCAGATGGAGACATGAAGGGAAGTCATGATCACAACTTAGTGCAGAAACGATAGCTTATCATGGGCATGTATGCAATAAACTTGGAGACATTACGTTACTCTGCTCTGGCAAGCCCGCAGGCCAGTACCCAGGCGTCACCACGTGGAGGCGCAGAGTCCGATTTTGACGCCCTTCCTCCTCTTGCACACCGCGCGTCCATGACCCCTTCAAGTCGGCCACTCCCAAACCCATGCCGCAAACCGTCCCGCGTGCTATCCCGTGGCCCTATTCAGTCCATCCGCTAAGGCCTTTCCGCAGCTCGTCCCGCGCCCTGTCTAGGATGAAGTTGGTGCTGCCGTCAGGCCCGCCTCAAGTCAGCTGTCGGACCACCATTAAGCAGGCCATTCAGTCTGAAATCAAGATCCAGTGCAACCGACCGTCGGGAATCACCAGCTGCAGTGTTGGTCCCACCTTATACAAGTCCGCCGGCGCATATCGTATTCGTAGAGGGGTAGCAAAGAGATCGCAGAAGGTATCGAGGTTAAGTGTTGAAAAGAGTGGAGGAGTTGTTGAGCGCAAAAGTCAAAGGGCGGGGTGAGCTGATTTATATATGTGAGGGCTTTTCGCGCACGGCCACTGTAAACAGGACTAATCCAGGAGTGGTGGCTCAAGCGAGCCGCATGACGTTGCCTTCAAACGGCGTGCAAGCTGCTCTCACCTCCCCCCATGTTTTGCTATTTAGACTGCGTAAACATGACATATGCCTTCGCGCTGTGGCTACGTCATGCCTGCGAAAATCACCTGACGTAGGCAATGTGTTGGCTCTAGCCAGATCCGACTTCTCAAATTGACCGATCAGTCTAGTGAAGGAGTGGTCACGTGCACAACGGTCCACGATCGGAAACCAGGTATATTACCCTGACCGACAACTTTGATAACTTTCGTGCTGGGCTTCGTGAGTATCTTCACGCAGCGTCTTGCCTCTCTTTTGCTTCGCTCAAAATCATGGTTCTTATCCGGCAATGTCGAATATGAAAGCTCGGGGATGAGAAAAGACAAATATGGAGATTTGTGCTATGCTAGGATATCGAGTATGAAATTGTTCGTTGTAGG
>TARA_R110002003_G_scaffold702_5_pt1 | contig 21661 bp, 25 predicted proteins | sample TARA_R110002003 | Tara Oceans TARA_R110002003 (sample SAMEA4396441) | marine metagenome | biome: Westerlies Biome; feature: [SRF] surface water layer (ENVO:00010504); material: water (ENVO:00002006), including particulate matter (ENVO:01000060) such as... | depth 5 m
CGGGACCAGATGCACCGCGAGGCAAGCACGACCCTGCAACGCAGCAAGAACGCCACTCTTAGTGGGGATCGGGAGGAGCGGATACGCACATTCCTCGATCACAAGGAGGCGCAACTAGCGGGCGAGGCATCCTACCAGCGCTTGCTCCCGCCTGCAGAGACGTGCGCACCTGAAGCGGCACGAGGGCAATAACAATACAGCACATTTTGGTGCATAGCAAAGCTTGATATATCTAGGATCGGGAACGGCGCATAGGCGTTTATGAGTCAGGATGTATATACATATACGCATTGGGCACGCATGTCCAAGGGAGTTCATGCGCTCAGGCGCAACCCAAGTTCAACGACATCTAAAGGATCTTATGAGAGATCCGCAATTCTCAATATCCACAGCAATGCCTACAGCTAGCCGATCCATGTGTCATCCAGCCACCCTGCACATCATGACTCATGAGGACAGTTTCGCTCAAGAGGGCGACGTCCGAATGCGAGCCGTTGCGTGCGGTGGCGCGCAAGAAACCAAACGTGAAACAGGGTTGCCGCGCACCCCACGCAACAACAAGAGCCTCAGGCCTCAAACCCCAAGCGTTTTCTGACGTTCCTGTGTCACGTTCTGGCACGGACAGGGGGGAACCCGTTCCCGCGCTGTAGTTCACGCGAGGGCGTTTCAGCTTGGCATCAAAGCGATTCACGACGTTGATACCCTATATGTCGCAGTGTTATTACTACATGACAGCCCGCTGCATGAACGCCGCGACGCCCAAATTCCAGCTTCGGATCTCCACCAGTCTCACTCCCAGGCTCATGATCCACTACTGCCTTTTGGAGCAAATGAGGCAATAGTGCCACGGCTCCTGTGGTTTGTTATGCCACGAATCCGCTCTTCAGGTTGTCGTACGCTGAGTCGGGGTAGTACACCCAGTTGGACTTGGACTCGATGCCGTTGCCGTCGTCGCCGGCCATCTCGTTGACAACCTGACAGTGTTAGTGCATGACTGGGCCTGACGAGCGTATGGGATGTACGTTGGTGATGATACTGCCTCCGCCGGTCTTGTCGCCGCTGACCTCCCACCACATGGCACCTCCGAGCTTGTTTTGCTGGATGTAATCCACCTTGGTCAAAGCCAGCTCCACAGTATCGTAGCTAATCAGCATGCCCGTCGAATTGTCATAGCTGTACGTCGCATACGCTTCCTCATCCCAGTACTCGGTCGCGCCTTCAAGCGGCAGGTCTTTGAAGTCGTAGATCCCGGCTTCGAAAGAACCCTTTCCGTTGCCGTTGTATGGCTGTCCAAGACCAGTGGTGTTGGTGAAGGCGTGGCCGTACAGCGGCATCCCGAGATTGAGTTTCTCGCTCGGTACGCCTGAGCTCAGGTAGTGCAGGACGACGGAATCGGTGTTATATGGCGTCGACTTTGGATTACTGTTGCTGTGGGCAAGATTCGACGCATGTCCCGTGGTCTGATCCCAGGATCCAGCATAGTCGTACGCCTGTCGTAAAGTCAATCTCACATCTTTCTGCCCAACTCTCTCTCCCTCTTACTTGCTCTCCCTGTCCCTGCAGAAAGAAACAGACTTACCATCAGATTGATAAAGTCAACCACCGCAGCAACCTCCCCAAGCGGGATGTTGCGGTAATTCATCTCCCCCGCCGGCGCCGCAATCGACAGCAAAAACCTCGGCCGCGCCTCCTCCGCATACCCTTTATCCCTGCTCACCTCATCCGCATACGCATCCAACGCGCTCCTCACCTCCTTCAACAAGGCAAGAAACTGCTGTCCCTGGTCGCTGTCCTGCGGATACTCCCAGTCCACGTCAATGCCATCGAACCCGTAGTTCTTGATCATGTCGACACAACTCGTAGCAAACGTTTCAATAGCGGCCGTAGAGTTCCCCACGGGATCGAGGTGTTTCTTCTCGTTGGTGTACGTCCAGCCACCAATGCTGAGCATGACTTTGAGATTGCGGTTCTTCTGCTTCAGGAGGCCGAGTTGCTTCAGACTGCCGTACAGGTTGTTCCCGCTCTCGGACCACGAGTCGGTGGGATAGTGCTTGTCCGTGTCGGCATAGGCGTCGGTCAGGAATACCGTGCCGTCGGCCTTGTTGTCGGCAAAGGCGTAGAGAAGGTGTGTTAAACGCGATGCCGGGATTTGTTGCGGTGTGAAGTTGCGTGCGTACACGTCCCAGTTGCCGTAGTACCCGACGGCGCGGTAGCCGTCGCGATCGCCTACGGGAGGCTTGGGGATGGTGGTTGGATATGATGCTTTGGTGGTAGTGGGATACGTGGGTGGTTTGTTGGTCGGGCTGGCCTGGCGGAGGAATCAGTACAGACTTGACGGCAGCGGGGAGTGTGCTGGGGTGCTGGGACGTACGTGAGGATGCCCAATCGTGCCTGTATACGTATTCGACTCCACCGGCTGTCCGTTATATCCTCCATCTCCCGCACCCTGTACTCTAATCAGCTCACCAGATCCCCTTCACATTCCAATTCTCCAGGACAACCCGAGTGCCCGAGAAGCATCCTAAGGGGGCATTCGGGTTCTTACAAGCAACCTCGTCAACTTATCCACCTGCGCCGTCAACGCATCCAGTCTCTGCTCCACAAAGCAGAACCAATCACACGTCTCCTGCTGTTCCGCGCCCACCGCCGTCCCCAGAAAAAAGAACGTGAGGTATAACGAGTGAAATAGCGGAGTGCACTAACCCCCATATTAGCACCTTTCACCAACATCAATCGCGCCCCCCTCCTATTCCACATACCTTCATCTTCCCAGCTCTCCCGCAAATGCACACTAAACGAATGACTGCGATACCTCCAAGCACCGCTACCTTTCACCCGTTGGTGCGGCGATAACCCCAGCTCTTAAACCCCCCAGCGTTCCTCCCTTGGGTCGCACTAAACTCTGCTCCCTTGGGGACACGGCTTCCAGGTGTCATTCCGGGCCCACGCGTCTAGTGTCATTCCTGGAACACGTCTCGCCCGTTACGGACGGACCTGGCTAGAAATAGTGCGGACGGGGGGATGCGAGTTCCGGAAAGGATGGGGCGTTGGGGCGCGGTGGGGGATTGTGTCACGGTTAGGGCTTCTGGATGCGATGGAGAAGGGGGAGGTGAGCAGATTTTTGGAGCGTAAGACGGCGGCGTGACTGGTATTTGGGGTACTGGGTGGAGCGGCTCGGCACTGCATGTCATGGGGGTGTGACTGGGAGAGGATGATGAGGCTCAGCTGCGACTGAGTGGATCAGGTGGGAAGTGGCAGTCCTACTTTGCATGTCTGGATTTGGTGGCTCTGATCTTGTCGGCTGAACGGTTGCGACTTGATTGAGCGTGTCACGGCCTTCGAACTGCGTCTGGATCAGTGAGACCACGACAAAGTGTAAGGTCCCGGCTACAACGTCCATTTGCTGTCCCTTTCCGTGACGACAAATCAGGGTATAGAGAAACCAGACTCCAAGTGTATTTTACTCACCCTCCCACTTCCAATTTCACTAAAATCCAAACTTACTCTTCACAGCCCCCATGACCAGCCCTCGCTTCTGCTTAGTAACAAACTTGTTCACATCGTCTGCCCATCCGGCACTATTCTGCTGCAGATTGTTCATGCCATCGCTGACGGCATTCAACTTCTCCGTACGCTCGTTGAATTGCCGTGACGCCCAAGCACCCCAACCTTCATTTGCAGGCACTGGACTGGCGGTGGGGTATGATGGATATGCGGAGGAAGAGGAGGCGGCAGTGCCGCTGTTTCGTGCTTGGCGGCGAGCTTGTTCGGCTTCAGAGCGGGCTTGAGCGAGCATGCGTTTGGATGGGGGTCGGTCAGGACCACCGACTAGAATGGGTCAGTAGGATGGTGTTAGAGGGGAAGAGGTGGCTTACTGAGAAGGTCCATATCTGCGGGCGTCACGTGCTGAGTGCCAGAGATCCATTGAATGTTGCTAATGGTTGGTCGCGGTGGTATAAGTAGCTCCAGATTTAGCAGCATGTCCTTCGTTCGATTTCTGTACAATTAGCGGATGGTGTTAGGGCGTTGTGTAGAGACTTACAGTTGCAGTCCATGACCGAACACATTGATCAAAGCCATCTCCGCAGGCCCTTTCCACCCGAGTATATCACCTGTGCTTGTAATCACAGCCTCAGAGAACCTTCTCACATCCAAAACATCGCTGACCTTCACCGATCCAATCTCTTTCAATGCAGGCAGGGAGTATGCTCGTGCAGATCCGTCGCCATAAAGACCAAGTAATGCGTGACCAAGATCTTCGTATCGTACTACTGCTGCCGTGTCGCACAGGAACTGGTCGAATGTCTTGTGCGCACCTTTGTTAGTGGCGGGTTTGAACAGTCGTGCTCCTGACGCAGTGACAGCTAGAAGTACTCCATTGATCTTCAATCCGTTGCGTAATCCAGCAACAGCGGACTGAGATGCATACGCCGGTCGACCTGTCTCGGCATGCATTGGGCATATATTGACGACCTTGTCGTCAAGCGAGCCGACACCGACAAACTTCGCTGTGTATTGTCCTCCAGCTTCTGGCAGAAGCTTGAATGTAGCCAGATGACCAAGATTTGTTCCGACGTGGGCCAGTATACTGGAGAAGTCATCACCGTCCACTGTCATGACGCTGAACTCGATGCATGTTGGCCATTCCGGCTTTGGCGTTGACGCGTTGGAACTTCGTCGAAAACTTCCTCGCTTGTCAGACTTGGCGAAATCACTGATAGAGCCTCGATATATCACTGCTGGGCCCCGCAGATCAATAAGAGCTATGCTTCCGCCCTCGAATCCAGCCGCAACGAAGCCGACATCTGACTGCTTCAGCGCGGTGACCGGTCCATTGCCCTCGTTCAGTAATGTGAACGGCAGCAGGCCTTCTTTGAGAGATGCTTCAGCTCTGTGCGAGATGTCGGTTAGTGCTTGTGGCTCGTTATCGCCAGGTGGGAACTCTTCCCCGGCGTGCTTGTTGGTGTGCCATCTGAAGACGACAACTTCGCCAGACCTCAGACCCACCGAAAGCTCAGATGCGGCTCCAGCGAACGACGTGCGCGTAATATGCACATTTTCCTGTCGACCTGTAGCTCGAGCTACGTCTACCTGTAGCAAGGTATCATTCTCGATCTCATCGGCGTGCCCTGCGTCCCACAGCCTCACAGTGCCGTCTGCGTGAGCGGTCTGGACCACATTACGGTGCTCGAACCTCTTCAATGGATACACGGCGCCTGCACCGCCGTGTAGGAAGTTGGGTCCATGAGATCGCTTCTCCGTCATACCCAGCCATCTCGTCCTCTCGACCGGGGCAAGGTTGGCATAATTGATGTAAGGGTGGACAAGAGTCATTGACAGGTGAAGTTGATTAGTTGGACATATGGGCATACCGCTGGGGAAGGATAGCGTGATGAGCTCTCCAGAAGCGAGTAAAGCGATGATGGCGATTGGATCATGGCACCCAGCGAAATGCGGAGAAGAACGGGGGATCAAGAACAAATCAATGACTTCCGAGCCCGGAGGACACGGTAAGATGCGTTGTCGCTTCGGGTTCTCGAAGTGGTCTGAAAGAATTTGCCACGACGAGGTGTTATATATTGGTGTTCGGCCCATCTCGAAGAGGGTCAGACTTTTTGGTGTTATGTTGGACGGTTGGCCGCCCGCGATGAGGATAGCAGTGTCGTCAGGGTCTTGATTGGCGCACCATGCGATTTTGAAGATGGGTGATTTGACCGCAAAAGACCCTTCGACAGCACCGGGGTTAAAGCTTCCAGGTCCTGGCTTGTTTACGTTGGTGTCCTGCAACGTCCTCGCTTGCACTATCCTTCCGTCTTTCGCATCCCAGATAACGATGCTGCTGTCTTCGTGGCCGGTCAGTATGAAGGTTCCCGTTGGATGCCAAACAGCCTGTGTCAGGGGCGGCTCCCGCTGCTTGAAGACCATTCCCGGGTCAGAGTCACCACCTGGCGCACCCTTCGGAAGCACATAGTTGAAGAAATTGAGGGCCTTGTTCTGCTTGAAGGAGTATATGACAGCGCCAGAGTTGTAACCAATCAGTAACGATCCAATGTCGCGTGGATGCAGTGCAAGCGTGACGACCGAAGTCAACCGCGACTGTGGGAATTGCGCCCTCCACAGATTTGGTATCTTGAAGGGAGTGAGACACTCGCGGTCTAAGTCATATGCTAGCACCTCGCCATGCTGTGTACCCAGCAGCGCATAATCGAGGGTAGGGTCGGTGTGTAGCGCTGTTATTTTTGCGGGCGGAGAATGCGCGTTGATTAGCTTCTTTGTCTCTATGGAGAACACCGAAAGGTCGTTCTTGGAGTCGACACAGAGCAACTTCTCGGCGCAGAACTGCAGAATCTTGACCGAAGCTGGGCGAGGAAGCGGCAGGACGACCTCGACTCTATTTTGGCCAAAGACATAGATCTGCCCGTTGCCGAACTTGCTCTCGCTAGTGCCGACGGCGATCAAAGATTGAATGGGGTCGTATGCGATCTGGGTAATCTTGGAGTTTATGCCATAGTTGCGAATCTTCACTTGTCAGCTCCAGCACATGCAAAGGTCTAGCAAGGGCGGAAGCGTGGGGCAAGCAAACACGTACATGGTCGAGGACGAAGAGGTCAGGTCCAAGGCCGGCAGAAAGATCGTTGTGAATGCCCGCTTGCTTGCCGCGCAGAAGGTGGGCCATGGTGTTGCGGATGTATCATAACTACGAGTGCAGAAGCTGGGTCAGAAGGCTGCGTTTGTCTGCATGGATTGCTTGGACGGCGCGAACGCGGGCGCGCTTGCCGTTCCGACGTCATATGCAGGGTCCAAAGGTACTACGAAGGAGGAACATTGTATTCTCAGACGACTACAACGCCACAACGACAGAACAGAAAACTATAAAAATCCTTTGTACTATTTCTTGATACCTTAAGAGCAATTCAGCAAAGCCACATAAATTGCTTCGAGCGTTGTTATCTTATGCGGATTTGCGATAAGGACTTGTTTGGGCCCCACAGCTCAAAAGATACGAGCTACTTCGTACTAATCGGAACATTCGGAAGCGTCCTCAGCCTCGACACTGCTGAACATGATCCTGTCACTGTGGAGTATTGCGTGAGTAAGAAAGGTCCTGCTTATTGATGGCTCTTGTAGATTGATAATACCACGAAGCTACCACTACTACTACTACTACATATCTTGCATATGGACACTCTACTGACGCGCCGACAGGATCGTGCTGCGCTGTTCCTGTGGTGCTGAATGAAGCACGCTTTTCCCATTCCCAAACATATCAGCTAGGCCAATAATAAGTCTGTGCAACACTTGGCGATGGCAGGACCGGAGCCTAGATCGTTTTCCCCGCGAACAGTAATACGGCGACTCAGGTAGATGGGTCAGTCAGCGCCTATACTCATTCCAAGAACGCCCAGTCATGGACTGTTAAACCAAATCAATACGCCGACACATTCCACTGATCCTACCGTCTGTGTTCAAGTTGACATCGAAGTCCCATTTGTTTGCCCACTATACGAACCATTTGGTGGCTGTGGCGTCCCTGACCCCGGTCTGCTGCTGCTGAAGCTGGACTGCGCGGCGAGTCGAGCTTGGCTTTGGGCAGCTATCTGTGCTTGCTGCCTGTCAATCATTATCTGCTGGGGATTGGCGGGCAGGCCGTTGATGCCGGACGACGTAGTGGACGTCTGCGGCGTGCCGTACTGGCTAGGACCATAGTATCCACTGCGCAGCTGTCCACCAGACACTGGAGTGCCGTATGCTGGGCGCGTTCCGAAGCTAGATTGTATTGGCGCGGGGTTGGCTTTCAGCGGTGACGCTGTGCGTGCTTGCGGAGTTTGACTCGTACTATACATGGGGGCCGCGTTTTGTGACCTTGAGAAGTATCCGTTTTGGGTTGGCTGTGCGTATCGGTTCTGAGGCTGGGTCTGCGGAGTGGAGGCATGGTACTGTGAAGCCGTGGCGCCACCATAACTGCTTGCCTGCGTTGAGCGCTGAGAGTAGAATTGAGACGAAGACGTCTGCCCGTAGCTCGGTCTCGGTGTTTGTTGGCTGTAGCTTTGAGTCCCAGAGTAGCTTCGTGATGACGGAGCGTACGATAATCCTCCTGCTTGGTAGCTGTGTGCTGGTCCCGAGGGCGACCGTTGAGAAAGCATAGAGGATGACCGATGCAGGGGCTGCTGTTGTGGGTATAGCGATTGTGCCGCCTGCACTGGACGCGCGCCAGATTGGTGTACTGAGCTTGTGGGACGGCTGTACTGAGTGCCACCAGCGGGATAATGGGCCTGTGTACCGGAGTTGGAGCGGCCAAGTGTCGCGGGTGTAGAAGCAGGTACTAGTGGCGCCTTTACAAGCCGAGACAGCGTATCTTCCTCCAGTACGCCCTTGTACTCTGTTGTGTCGAACAAAATTGTTCGGCTAATGTTGAGCTCGTCCAGCTGGTCACCATTGAGCTTGGCCACGGCGTACGGCGGTAGCTGTGAGACGAGCAGGGTCAATTGTGACTTCAGCATCTGGTATACATCAAACTCCTCGGTCGATGGCATAGATGGACTCCCCGCCAACGAAGCAAGTGATGTATTTTGCACGACGGGTGTACGCGGGTTCGTCGTCAAGGACAGATTTCGTATCCGTTGGTGCGATGCAAGTGTCTCAAGAAGCTCCGAGATTTCCTCCAGAATCTCGTCTGTGCCCTTCTCTTCCTCACTCTTCTGTTCGGGTTCCGGCAAAAGGCCACCGTCAATGGGTTCGAAGTTCTCGACGGCGTCCTTGAAGCCATCATCCTCGTCCGTGGCACCACCTACCTCCGCCTCGACTGCTGGTTCTGGGTCGAGCAGTGCTGGATCGATAGGGAACATTTCATTAAAGCGCTTCTCGCCCACTTTCTGCCACCAGACCCTGTTCTTCGTCTCTTCAGGGATGATGGCCGAGGCATCATCGCGAGTGGGTGCAAAACTGGAGTAGGCACTGCGGAACAGCGCATCTTCCTTCGCCTGCTGTACCGCAACAAGAATTGCTTCAGAAGGCGGTTGCTGCGCCTCACCCATACTCAACGCTCGCTGCCTGCTCTTCTGCTTTGCGGTTGGCGATGACTGGTCTTTGGGCATGTCCACCCCTGCATATCCTAGCCAGAACCCGGCGGCCAAATGTTGATGAGCATGTGACTGCGAACCCTTGCGACTGTGCTTCGGCGCTTCTGGAGGAGCAAATGTGATGGTGTGGCTTTTCCCGGTGGTGGGACGAGCGGCTTTCGGGGGACTGATAGGAGGCAGATGAGCTGGCGCACGAAACACTTCTCCAATCGTTGTGGTCTTCTTCTTGGAGTCTGATTGGGCTGGGAGCGGATACACCTCAGTAGTGGACATGATGTTCGGTAGTGAGGCCTCCCGTAAGGGAAGAGTGACCTGGACCGATGTGTCGAAAGTGGGCGTGGCATCTGTAGAAGAGACTTTTCTTGATTGTTGCAGACTCGAGAACAGTTGCTTGGGTATCCGATCGGCCGCTCCGAATAGAGTAAGGACCGTTCGACTCTGCGGTACCTGTGCCTCCTTCTCTTCCTCTTTGATCGGCACAGGGCTGCCGTCTTCTTTTGAGATGTGCACCTCCACGTCTTGTTCTGAGACTTCGGCATCGAGCGGAGGTGCTCTTCGCGTCTCTTCCCGCTCCACCAAGCTCTTCGCAACTTTTCGGAACGCGAGCACTTTCGCCTGCAGCGCCGTCTCCTCAAACGAGCTGGGTCCAGCAGACAAATCGCCCGCACCACTCGAGGCTAGGATCGCTGCGGTGGCATTCTCCACGTCCTTTTCTAGAGCCTGCAAAGACTCATACGAGCCATCTTGTATGAGACTGGTAATGGTCGCGGGTCCGACGGGTGGAGTCAATTTGGCGCGTTTGGAGTCGGCCTCGCCGGACGACTTTCTTGTTATCGTAGAAGTGATGGGATGAGCTAGGATGGAGGGCTGTGTGTCGTAGCTATGCAACGTCAGCGATGAAGATGACAAAAAGCCTGGGTTTGGCAGTGGAACAAGGTAGCGCATTCCATGTCTCATTCGACCTGCATCTCTTCGCGGTGCAAATTGCAGAGCGAGGCATGCAGGCGCAGTGTGTGTGATTCTCGTACCTCTTCAAGACGGCGAGCATGTCCTCAAGAACCATCTGCAACGTGTATGGGGTCGTGCTTGTCGGTTGCCCTTGCGCAGGCAGCGACGCGCCATTGGACACAATCGAGTTGGTCGCGACATGTTTGCGCTTTGCAAACGAGGGTGAGGCGGGCGCAGGTGGCAGCGACGGCGGTGTCAGGGTGCCGTTGGCGGCCATGGTGTTGTTGAAGCGTGCGGCTCGCGATGCGCGAGAGATGCAGTTGGCGTGAACGCGCTCAGTGCGGCCGAAGTGGTGGTTACTATCTCTCCAGCACCACCATTCCCTAACAGCAATGCTTCGAGGGCAGACACTGCAACTCCGGATGCGGCTACTCGGGGTCAGTTACTGCCAGACAGAACGCGCAAGATTTTGGTAGGAAGAAGTCGGGGGTGCGATGGGGTGGTTGCGGTGATCAGGGCGCTTTGGGGAAAGGTTCAGCGATGAATGGACGCGAGGTGCCAAGACGAACGCCCGCAGTCGCACGTACCGTTGCCAACAACGCAGAACATAGGCCGAGAAGTCTATGCACTGTTTTTACCGCAGCGGAGATGGACTTGCTACCTGCGCATTCATTCCGTACTCATCATGTATAGACCAGCGGGTGCAATTGCTGCATTCAGTGGTGGTGATGGCTCGATTAGGCTAGCTGTAACTTTCGACTGCTAGCGCGGATATACATTACGCAAGAGCCATTGCCGCTTTGCTGGCGATCGGCTTCGAGGCACCACAACCACTGCTGCACGCCTCCCATTCGAGATTTCTCTGTCGATGAATGCCATTGAATCCATGCCTGGCAGCTCCACGGAGCCTTCGTCGTTCCTTTCGGCTGGCGACGCGTCTAGTATGCTCCTTTCGTCGTCATATTCCCACACATCTCTAACCTCAGGTAGACGTGGCCCGCACTTTGCACGGTATTCCGTTATCAGCCATGCCTTTCGGCTTACACGAGACGGCCCTTCCATCATCATCAATGCGTCTACCAGCCAACGAGGCGGGTGCATGGTGGCCCGAACCTCCATGAGGAAATTCGACACAACAGCGGGTCTTCTGGAGCAAATGCCGACTTCTTCGAGACTACTGCGGATATCTCCAGTTCCGACATTCTTGAATCAGACCCGGCATTATACTTAGCATCGGACGTTATAGCACAGGACGATACCGCAAGCCGCTTCCGTGCAGCACAGAGCAGAAGGACGAGGAAGAGACTGCGTCCGAGCCGACCGTCGTTCGTAGTGAATTCGATACATTCTTCGGCGCAAGATATGTACCTCAATCCATCTGTTGGCAAGGTGGATTTATCCTACAGAAAGCCTCGACCATGCCGCGATGGGCCTCCTCAGGGCAAGGCGGGAGTATCACCGGCCCGTGAGGAACCACGTTATAGTGATCGTGTGACTCTACACTCGATCCTAGCTCGGTACTTGGACCACCATACTGGACAGCATCGGCAGAAGTCCGAGTTTGCGTACACGACAGCCGAGCGCGCCCTGCTCGAGCGTGAGCACTACACAATGGCCAGTGTGGAGGCTTGGGCAAGGTGCATATTGGAACCCAAGTCTATCGCAGCTGTCGAAATCTTCCAATCTGGGAAAGAGACGCCGCCGCTATTCGTACTACTATTGTTCCTGCGTCGTAGACATATGGGCGCATTTGCCTTGGGTGTAATACTAAGACACATCGACAAGCGGACCAAGGCGCAGCCCCTCACTTGGGATTCTCTAAAGATTCTCATGGTTCGTCTGCTCCGACACTCTCGTAAACTCTGGCCAGAATCCATACCCTGGATCGCGTCATTCTTTGCTAGTCAGAGCAGCACACTCTTTGGAGACGATCGAAGCGGAACTTTACCCGGACGCACACTTTCAGACGTAACACGATTCTCAAACTCGGTCCTCCTTCTTCTGTCCCTTCCTGCCACATCGAATCCAATTCTCAATGCGGTCCACCAAGAGAAAGCCCAGTTCCAGGTCCTGCAGTTCATGGCTGGGTGCTCTCCCGCCATCATCGTGTCTAGAGTTGGGTTTCGCGCCATCTCAAGGAACCAACTCGCGCATTCCAAAACTCCAGCTGAGAGGGAATGGGCGGAGTTGAAGGGCCCTTCGTGGCCCCCTTGGAAAGAAAACCGCACGGCAATGGATGAAGACAAGGACTACCACTTCGGTGCTTCCAGGGCGTCAAAGATCCTTCATCGCATGTACGAAGCTGGCTACCGTGGTCACCTCTGGGAAGAAATGACAGAACTCTACGCAGGATGGGACACGGACGCCAGTCCAACTATCCAGACACGTACATCCCTGCCACACACTTCTTCTCTTGCTACAAACCAAAAGCTGCTTGCCAGCCTCGTTTGGGCTGCCCGAGTTAGGACCACAAGATCACAACGCGAAGCATGGGCGTGCTTTCTAGCGTATGAATCGTCAAATGCACCGGTCTGCTCAACGGTCTATCTAGCCATGTTCGAGAAGCTCTACTACCCCCAGATGAAGCGGAGACCCAGGCACAAGTCTCAAGATGATTTGGACGAGGTAATGAAGTTGGAAGAACATTTTCATGAGCCCAAGGGCGATCTGGTCCCCGGCGACATGAAGGAGAGCCTTTCGGACTCGACATCCCCACTGCACCATGTGTATCTCAGAGAACCAGTCCCGAGCATCATGGAGCTATACCATCGAATGCGCACGCATAACGTTTTTCCGTCTCATCGCCTGCTAGCCTTCCTGCTGGAAGCAGCTCCTACCTTCGAAAGCTTCATCGACATATTAGAGGCAGCCAAAAACCGCTACGACGGCGGTATCGGCCACCTACTGTCTGGTCAGAACGGCCAAGATAGTTCGGTCGCGAAAATACCCGATCATCTCTTAGCGATCTTCATCAAGTGTGTGTGTCGCTATGGCCAATTTGTCCGAACGCCACAAAAGCATTCGCCATTCCTCACGCCGGAATGGCACGGTCGCAAGTTCAGATATGACAAGCATTACTTACTAGATTATGCTTACGCCCTGCTTTTCCACTATCGACCACTCTATAGAAATGCTTGGGCCTTCTATTTAGACAAAGTTGTGCGAAGTATTTTGGACACGGAAATCTACTCCGACAACAAGACTGCTGTCAAAGGAAGAGGCATTACGCAGTACGTGATTGCCTGGAAAATCATTGGTTTTCTGGAGGAGATGGACCTCGATGTCGACGATCAGATTTTCGCTTTGGTGTGCACGGCTACCACGTACGCTGCACGAGCAGCGCACAGTGGCAATGCGTCCTTCCAGGGCGCGCGCCATGTCCTTCAGACTGGCTCGCCGCGCCTGCGCAAGCTGTTCCAGAGTCTCGTTGGTGCCAACATGGACATGCAATTACCGGCGGATAATGACCAGAATTCGGCCATGATCCCGCCGCACATCCCAGGGCCATCTGATCTGCATGCATATGTTCGCGCGCTCGGAACGCTCCGCGACTTCGAGGGCCTCTACTCTTTCTCCTCATGGCTCACCAAATACCACAAGGAAGTCACAGCTCGGGCTGAAGCCCAACATTCAGGCGCGAAGCTTCTCCTGAGAATGCTTGTAGCCCTACGCGCTGCCTTGGAGGGACGGTTGTACAGGAAAGGTATACTGGCACCGGAAGCACCGGTCGAGATTGCGGAGTTGATAAAGGCGCAAATTGAAGGCGTGGAGGGGTGGGGTTGGCCCGGTGCGCACATGGTGGAATTGTATCTCAGTGGCGGACTAAGGGGCCACGGCATGCCTGACGTAGGAGGTCGTTAAAACAACATCCGGGACTTGATCATTGAACTCACTTAAGTCGTCCGAAGTATCCAGAACCCGTTCATAACGTCACAGCCGTGCTAATACCCCATTCCTTTCCAAATTCCGCACTTCGTCAAGACCGTTGGTAGGCTATCAGTGTAGCGTCAACTAGCCAGTACCAAACCACAAAACCTCCCACCCGGCAAGCGGGGGAAGTCCCAAGGTGCATATCCGCAGTTGGAGCATAAATAAAGCGCACTCATCCATCCACCTTCTTCCCACACAAACCTCCTCACCTAGTCACCAAACCCACATCACTATCACAAAAAATGAGGTTCCTCCTCCCCATCCTCTCCCTTGCCGCCCTCCTTTCCCTCGCCCTCGCCAACAAAGACAATGGCATCCACGGCTGCTGGAACAACCAAGTCGCTGGCAGCTGCGATTGGCGCAATATGAATAAGCAGACGAAATGCGGTGGGTGCTCCGTTCTCATCACATCTTCGCGCCGATATCAGCGTCTGTGGTAACGTTGATGCTGATGCTGATGGGCTCATACAGGTACTAAGCAGCGCAAGGGACATGACAGGCTGTTCACGTGTGAGAAAGGGTGTTGGCGGCTTAAGGAGGAGTGTGCGAAGAAGGGGAAATGTAAGTGTGCAAATGTGTTTTGTTGGGTGCTATTGTGGCCTTGTGGGATAGTGCTGATGTGTTATGTGTGTGTAGGTGTGCAAGCTACGGAGGAGATGGCGGTGTGTAATGGGTGGTAGGGCTTGCGTGGGGAGGGGGGAGTGGGGCCAGTTGCGTGTCTGTTAGATGACGCTGGGTGGTGTGATGGGGATAAGGGTGTTGGTTTGGGTGCTTTGTCGTGGGCTTAAAGATGGAGTTAGACCTTTATGGCGCTTCGTGCTGAATGGGAAATGGTGCACATGTTCTCTAGCTTGGCAATAGGACAGTTTCCAATGTGCTCGATCTCTACAATCCGCACCTTTGTGTTTGTGTGATATGAGCATTCAATTTTGCGAGAAGGACAGCAGTGTTCCCAGGAGCTGAAGCTTCCCCTCTCTTGAACCGTGGCATATACCACCGCACTAGTTTCAGTCCCCTCCATTATGCGAGCCTTCGTTACCGAACAAACATCGGTCCCAGTCTCCAACGCCCAACAAGACCCTTCGTCTCCCAAAGGCCGGGGCATGCGACGGCTCCAGGCATACTTGAGTATAAAACCTGTCTCGGCCCCAACGAAAAGACAACTCTTCTTCCCACCAACCCAAGCGCCGAGAACAAACAAAACTCCTACCTAACAGCAAACTCACCATACAAATACTCACCATACAAACCATGAAGCTCCACTCCCTCCTCCTCCTGGGCTTCCTCGGCCTTGTCAGCGCCGGCGTCGAATGCCGCAAATGTTGTCAAGCAAACGCGATTGGCATGCCCGAATGCACTAGGAAGATGAAAGGCGAGACGCACTGCTGGTGTAAGTCCTCACAGCACCTTCTGCACTGTACATAAAACCTGACAAGTAGATATAGACCGGCCTGGAGACGACCCAGACTATGTGATGAAATGCGCCGTGGGCGGATGCTGGAAGTCGATTAGGTACGGCTATAGGTGCCCTCCGAAGCCCCATGGGAGATGTAAGTCGCTGGCACGGTGAGATGGGACTTGGCGGTGTTGCTGACGAGTTGTAGGTGTGCAGGTCCAGACGGACTTGGCGATGTGTGCTGGCATCTAGGTTTCGAGAGAAGGTCATCGGGGGGTTCTAAGGATGGATGGATGGACGTGGGGGAGGTGAAGCAGCGGTTGGCTCTGCTTGACAAAGTGGCTGCTATAGTTGCAGTTTTTCACGTGCTGCCGGACAAAATGAATGCTTTTGCGAAAATGGGCCAGGATTCGAGAGTGTGATAAAGTATGATCTGGCGAGATTGATTGTTGGTAATTAGATTAATGTTACCCCCTTGGCCCATGTACATTTCTAAAGTGGTTTTTCGTGATGTACTTCCTTTGATCAAGATTGCAACAGGCCAAACGCGCGACAATTGGAGCTGCCTTCCAGAGAGACAAGAAGTAGTTCGTACCGCGACCCATCCGCATCCCAGCTGCTGACCTTTGAAGAAACCCATATGCTCAATATGTTTAGCGCCTTTATTAGCGTTCGAACAGACAAGCCGAGATCAATTGAGCATATTCAGGAATGAGCTGTGCAATAAAAGACCGTGGGTGCTCGTCGCGGGATGACTGGTAGGTGATAGACTGCCAGTCATGGTGTGCTCTTGAAAATGGACATCATAGTTGCTTCGGCAGCTTGAGGTCGACATGACAGTTAAAATCTCTTGGGTATGGTCAGTCGTTTGTATTTATTGGCATTCTGGTGTCGACAGTGCCAAGGGCAGCTCAATTTGCAGCATGAGGACAATGGACTGCGAATGGGGCAGGATTAGTGAACTGCATATGAAAAGGCCAACTGATCTGCATCAGCAGAGCTGAGAGTCCCCGAACGACCCCAGCCACAGCAATAAGCGCCGAGCAACAGTGAACACCTGGCCTTGGGAAACTGATATTCGCTTCCACCGTATCTCAAAGGATGGAGGATGTTGTGTATATTAATAATATGCGGAATGAGATCTGCAGGGGCGGCAGGCTAACCCGCCTAGTCGAGAAAGTAAAGGCGGACAAGAACGCAGACTCGCTGCCAGGCACGCCGTCCTCGAGAATGGAGCGTTTGCACAGCAGTGCCCGGAGTGAGAGAGAGGCTCGAGGCAGATGCGGCGTTTGCCAATTTGTGCAGGTCCGCGAGTGATTTTGCGGAGGTTCTACGCTGTTTCATGGGTGAACGTGGTTGCAACGTTGCAGGTGCGGCTAACTGGGGTGCATTGCTGCGGGAGACCCTGGGCTTGGCGCTTGGTGAGCTAGTAATTGTTAACAAGTGGCCTTCAACAGCTCCACGCCACAGTCCCCTCCGAATAAAAAGCCAGCCGCCCTCTGCATATCAACTCCCCACACGCAGAGGACCTCTACTCCTGACCTCACCAAAGTCAACCCTCACATTCCACCACATCACAATGAAGGTCTCAACAGTCTGCGCCGCCTTCTTTGCGGCTGTCGTCGCTGCTTCCGACGTCAAGCAGCTCAACAAGGACACCTTCAAGTCCTTTGTCGAGGAGAACGACCTCGTGCTCGCAGAGTGTAAGTGCTGGGAACTGCGCTGATCATGCTCAGCTGTGCTCTATGCAATTGCAGTGCTAACAATTCCTAGTCTTCGCGCCATGGTGCGGCCACTGCAAGGCCCTCGCGCCCGAGTACGAGACGGCCGCCACCACACTGAAGGAGAAGGACATTGCCCTCGTCAAGATCGACTGCACCGAGGAACAGGAGCTGTGCCAGGAGTACGGCGTCGAGGGCTACCCCACTCTCAAGGTCTTCCGCGGCCCTGAGAACATCTCGCCATACGGCGGTCAGCGCAAGGCCGACAGCTTGATCTCATACATGACCAAGCAGGCCCTGCCCGCTGTCTCGGAGGTCACCAAGGACACCATTGAGGAATTCAAGACCGCCGACAAGGTCGTCCTCGTTGCGTACTTCGCCGCCGACGACAAGGTCTCGAACGAGACCTTTACCTCGGTTGCCAATGGTCTCCGCGACAACTTCCTTTTCGGCGCCACCAGTGACGCCGCTCTCGCCAAGGCTGAGGGTGTCTCGCAACCCGGCCTTGTCCTCTACAAGTCATTCGACGACGGCAAGGATGTCTTCACTGAGAAGTTTGACGCCGACGCCATCAAGGAATTCGCCAAGGTCGCCTCAACTCCCCTCATCGGCGAGGTCGGCCCGGAGACCTACAGCGGCTACATGGGTGCTGGCATTCCTCTCGCCTACATCTTCGCTGAGACTCAGGAGGAGCGTGACGAGTTCGCCAAGGAGTTGAAGCCCCTCGCCCTCAAGCACAAGGGCAAGATCAACTTCGCTACCATTGACGCCAAGTCGTTCGGTCAGCACGCTGGTAACCTCAACCTCAAGGTCGGCACCTGGCCCGCGTTCGCCATCCAGCGCACCGACAAGAACGAGAAGTTCCCCTACGACCAGGACAACAAGATCACCGAGAAGGAGATTGGCACATTCGTCCAGGACTTCCTTGACGGCAAGGTCGACCCCAGCATCAAGTCCGAGCCCATCCCTGAGTCGCAAGACGGCCCTGTCTCTGTCGTTGTCGCCAAGAACTACAAGGACCTCGTCATCGACAACGACAAGGATGTTCTCCTCGAGTACTACGCTCCTTGGTGCGGTCACTGCAAGGCTCTTGCTCCCAAGTACGAGGAGCTCGGCCAGCTCTACGCTTCAGACGAGTTCTCAAAGCTCGTAACCATCGCCAAGGTTGACGCCACCGCCAACGACGTGCCTGATGAGATCCAGGGCTTCCCCACCATCAAGCTCTTCCCCGCTGGCAAGAAGGACTCACCTGTTGACTACTCCGGCTCGCGTACTGTCGAGGACCTCGTCCAGTTCATCAAGGAGAACGGCTCCCACAAGGTTGCCGCCATCTACGAGGAGGTCAAGGAGAAGGTCGAGGAGGTCGTCGAGGATGCCGCTAGCGTCGCCGAAGAGGCTACCGAGTCCGTCAAGTCTGGCGCCGAGAAGGCCACCGATGCCGCAAAGGACGCCGCTGAGGGTGCTGCTTCGTCTGCATCGTCGGTCGCATCAGAGGCAACCAAGGCCGCCAAGAGCGCGGTTGCCGATGAGGACCACGATGAGTTGTAGAGCATGTTTACTTTGAGCTATGGGAACCACGTTGATGACTTGGATTGTAGCAGTATTTTCTTTCGGCGCAAAGCGGGGATATAAAGCGACATAGCTTCAATGGAGTTCCGGATGATCAATTTCATATTCTTGACTTCAACTGATACCCTGCAATATGCGTTCTTCTGCTGATGCTGTGTATCTGTTATGTCTTACGCACCGACACCCTCCACCTGCTTCGATGCCTCAATCCCACTCCCACCCCCATCCTTCAACTTCCTCAGTCTCTCCACTTCCTTCCTCTTCATCTCTTCCTGTATCCTCACTCTCTCCGGCACAACCCTCTGCCTCGCCGCCTTGATCTCCCACCCCTCCAACCTCTCCTTCCCCAGCGCCCTCAACGTCTTCCTCTCCACGGCGCTATAAGCCCCATCCGCCCGATCAAACACAAACGGCTCCTTGACCGAGACGGGCGGATTCGTAATCACCCTCACCTTCCTCAGCTGATTATTACTCGCCGAATGCAACATCAGCGGATGCAACAAGTACACATCCCCCACCACCCCCGTCGCTTCCACAAACGCCTCGTCCGGCATCGACGCCGCAAGCTCGTTAAACCACTTCAGCCCCTGCTCCTGCACAAACTCGGGATTCTGCGCCCGCGGCGTCATCCGCGGACTCACGCCCTCGGGATTCTCATACAGCCACCTCGCCACCGTGTCGATGGCGCGCGGGCAGATAAACGTCCCGCCGCCGCCCGCGACAATGTCCGTCCACAGCGGGATCACCAGCAACGCTTGCTCGGGGCTGTCGAGGTAGTGCACGAAGAAATCCCCGTCGACGTGCCACCCCGGCAGCTCCTGCGGCTTGATGAGCTTGTTGTGGCCCGCCGGAGTGCCCAGGTTGACGATGAAGCCGTCTTTCCAGGTGGATGCGTTGTCGTCGACGCGCGAGGCGCCGCCGAGCAGCGAGCAGATGCCGGACCAGGCTTTGGGGGCGAAGGCGGAGACGGAGAATTCGTTGAAGAAGGGCATGTTTGTGCGTTCCGTGTGCCTGGGGAGACGTCAGGTTGTTGAATGTCCATGACGTGGTTATTGGGGAGGAGTGAGGGCGAGAGGACATGAATCACGATGGTGTGGTGGTTTACTCTTGGGAAAGGGAGATAGACGTGCTGGGTTTCAGGAGAATGATAGAGACGTACCAAGTCGACATGTCCTCGGGATCCATGCCCAGCCTCGTCCACAGCGTCTCTTGTAACTCGGCTGCTTGCTCCCGCGTGAAGCAATTGCTCAATTTGATCCAGCCATGTTCCAAGAAGTGGTCGATTTGCTCTTGCGAGAGCTGGTACTGCTGTTCCGCGTCCGCCATTATGTCGAAGTCCAATCTCAATATTTTCTAGTTCATCAATCGAGCACGGTAATCGACGTTCAAGAATTTCTTCAGCTGAAAAGTATTGCGTGTCCAATCAGGCAGTGCAACTTTCGTCCAACCTCTGTGCAACACACAACCAAAGACTCGGCACAGGGAATATATACCCCAAACACTATTCCCGCAATGCATACGCCACCATCCAGAATCGTTTCCGAGATACCGTATGCTGACGTTCCAAACGCCCAATTGCAATTTATCCGGTGGCACACGGGCAGTGGCGGATCACACGTGCTTTGGCGGGACGTTGGTGTTGACTGCGGGGTTATGCTGTTTGGGGAAGCCGGCGGGGTCATGTGTTGTCCCGCGGGATGCTGCTTCTTGTTTGACTGGCTCATGGGAGACGGAGTTGCGCGCCCGTGGAGGCAAGTGCTGTGAGGCTACGGCAAGACGGGAATTGTCCCAGGACCATGGCTGGGGGATCATGTAAGCAGATGTAGGGGTTGCTCTGTTATGTCCTATCTCCTATGTACATTGATGATTGTTCTCGTTCTGTTCATGATTCATGGGTGTATTTACAGTTCTGTGCCGTTAAACTGCGGATAATGAAGGCTTGTCTCTTTGCATCACTTCTAGCCGTCTAGTTTCCGGGCCACCAGACGAAGTTGTTGGTCTCCTCGGCTGTGTCGAACACAAGCTCACTGCTGGAGTTGCGCGGTCTTTCAGGCCACACGTCGACAGTCTCCATGTTCCACACTGTCATGTCAGATACGTCAACTGTGACGTTCTGGTCGACCCAGATGCCGTACCCAGTGCTGTCAAGACGAGCTGGGTAGATGCGAGTTGTGAGCCAGAAGCGGTCCTGCAGTGATCAGTTACTGTTTGGGAAGTAAGTTCCCGAAGACTTACGTTAACATATACTTCGACTAGCGATCCATCAATAAAGATGTCCATGTGCAATGACTCCTGAGTACCATTGGAGAAGGTGTAAGGATAGAAGTAACCGAGCATAGTGTAGTTGGCGAATTGATCGATGCCAGAGGACCTTGAGCGATCGACATTGATGGTGTAATTCTCTGGGCTGTACCAGATGACAGTCTGCTCCTCACCACCGGGGCTGGAAGCGATGATGACACCAGCTGGGCCTGTGGCGTTACTCAGAGTGACCTTTAGCTCCATATGGCTGCTGCCCTTGCCAGCCAGTAGACTCGTAGTCCAGGTGTCGACAGTGTTAATGTCAGCGCGCTGGGCATTTTGACGAAGGCCCTCCACAACTTCAGGAAGTGGGCGGGCGCCAAGGGTGTATCCAGTGAAGGTGCCGTTACTGTGCTCGACAACGCGAGTGTTACCCTTGGTCGTCAAGCCTCCGTCGGCATTGATAAGATCCTTAGTCTTGATGACATACATCTCTCGGGGAAGAGTGACGGCACCTTGGTATCCAGCCTGGTTGATCGCGAAGTTGTTGTTCTCCTCGTTGGCCCATCCCCACTGCACGCGACGAGAGGCGTTGTTCTTGGTGTCGACGAAGCTCGTGACGGCGTAAGACAGACCAGAATCGATGACACCTCCAGATACCGGGGTGAACTGAGCGAATCCGTTCTCGCGTCTGGTAACTTGACCCTCGTTCCAAAGCCCCCATTGAGCGCGAGGATGCCAGGTTAGGTTGCCACCCTCTGTTCCCATGAGAACGT
>TARA_R110002003_G_scaffold135_2_pt1 | contig 21604 bp, 22 predicted proteins | sample TARA_R110002003 | Tara Oceans TARA_R110002003 (sample SAMEA4396441) | marine metagenome | biome: Westerlies Biome; feature: [SRF] surface water layer (ENVO:00010504); material: water (ENVO:00002006), including particulate matter (ENVO:01000060) such as... | depth 5 m
GGCCGTCATTAGCGACTATCAAACTCCTCCGGGAACGAGCTTGGCGCGACATCTCACAAGCCATCACCTAAGTCCCCAGATCGAGTTTCTGAAGAGCTGTCGACCGCTGAGCATCAGCATGGGAAACGCTATTCGATACCTCAAGGACAGTATGTTTACATTCTCCTTACTCATGATACGATAAAGCGTGGACGCAAGCACGCCCGCTTGCGTTGGCGGAGAGATTCGTCTCGAGCTTGGCTTCCTTCGTATCGAGTATCAGACGACTGACCTTATGTATAGTAATAATCAAGATCGACCCTTCAACCCCGGAGAACGAAGCCAAGCGGGACCTACTAGAGGAGATAGACATCTTCATTCGTGAGCGAGTTACGGCAGCCGACAAGCTTATTCGCGATCTGGCGGCAACGAAGATCGAACCCGGTGACGTTGTCCTCACCTATGCAGCTTCGTCAATTGTTGAGCAAGCGATCATCCAAGCGCACAAAGCTGGCATTCCGTTCTCCGTTATTGTGGTTGACTCGAAGCCTCTATTCGAAGGCAAGCAACTGGCACGAAAGCTCGCAAATGCAGGCATCAGCGTGCGATACTATCTCATCACTGGCTCCTCACATGCAGTCAAAGATGCAACTAAGGTCCTACTTGGAGCACACGCAATGATGTCAAATGGCCGTCTCTACTCCCGTGTTGGCACGGCACTGGTGTCTATGCTAGCAAGTGCGCACTCATTGCCAGTCATTGTGCTCTGTCAGTCCGTCAAATTCACCGAGAAGGTTGCACTTGATTCAATTGTCGGCAACGAAGTCGCACCCGCAGAGGAGCTGCTGTCCGAGTCTGAAAGAAGAGAGCTCCTGCCGCTGAAGTCGCTGCTACCAATATCGAAGAACGAGGAGAGGGGCGGCGCAGAAAATGAGAAGGCGGACACCGCAGATGTGCTCAAGTGGATAGAGGATTCGAAAAATCTGCATCACTTGCAGGTGCTTTACGATGTTACACCTGCGCAGTACATCAACATGGTTATCACAGAGTACGGAAGCTTGCCGCCGAGCTCTGTTCCGGTAGTGCATCGGTTGAGCACGAACGTCTGAATTGATCTTGGGACGAGGGAAGTCCCCGATGGAAAGACTCCGGTGAAAGTGTGCACCACACTACTCAAGCGCGGGGATGCAGTGCGCGTTGGCTTGTCACGATAGGTCCTGCACTGAGGCTGGGAAGGAATTTTGCACACTGCTCATTCATTGGTGAACATTATGCTATATCATTTGCCTCATTCAGAGCTCACGTTACTATTGTACTGTTATCATGCGCACTGCAGGAGTTCCACCTGCATCTCGAGCGAATCTTGTATGTTCTCTCGACTGGTAGTGTTGGTGATAACCCGGAACGCCTCGAAGGGGCGGAGTCTTAGCATTGACTCCACCTGCCGTGTGTCCAGCAGTCCCCGCTGTGTGACAAGGGACAAGAGGGCCCATGAGCGAGGCGCAGCTCAGAAGTGTCTCACGAAGATATGCCAAAGCATATCGAGAGGCCTGGTGTTCCGAGTGACGACCAGCCTAATTGACCCGAATGAAGGCTGTGTCACAGAGACGGTTGTGCACGCGTTACTCGAGCGTGGGCCAATGATGTGGCTGTGCATGAAGCTTGCTCTAGCACCACATACCTAACGCGCGGCAGTCACAGTCTCTACCCAAGCGCTGCGATTGCGTGCCTTCAGCTCGAAGAGACTCCTTGTCGATCAAAATGCCATGTGTAAGCGGAGGCGCCGTCAAAGAGCATTTGCCTCATCTGCAAAGCGTAGTGTAAGAGCCCAGTCACGTGCTCGGGTGGCGAACGGCAACACCGTAATGAGCTCTACAGGGCAGCTGAACTCGAAAGAGCCAGTGATCTGCGAAGCATAGAGAAGAATCCAGTTGCCCCAATATACACCTACTCATCTCTGGTTGAACCGGCCAAGCGGTGTTGTGAGATGTCAGCCTCGGACTAGTCGGAGGTCTGGATGCCTAATACTTCAGCCCTACGAACGGCGAGTCCGTACCCCTTGTTAAAGTAGTGAGATGCGGAGAAGCAATTACCCGAATCAAGGAACGACTCTATAGAGACGTCAGCTTCGTAGTATGTGGGTGTGCTAAGTAGCTGGTATCGGAATCCTGGTGCCGTGATCCGACTTTTTACTGGAAAGCCCGCAGATTATCCACTTAAGGCGAACACCGTCTCAGAAGCTGCCGTTGGATCCGGAGAGGCCGTCTGAGAAGATATTACGGACCGTAGATCTCCAATGCAGTGTCTATGTTGGAGATTTCGCTTTACATCCAGCTCGCCGAGTGAAGGCTTTGACGGCGGCTTGGCAGGTGCTAGCGACAAGTAATCTTCCAACCTCTTTCCCAGCTCATGAAGAAACTCATTCAGTATTTCGGTAGACGCCTCGAGGCAGCCCAGGGTTCAAGCGGTGCGAGCAAATCATTGATCGAGTCTGGATTAACGGGCTGTCTAGATCAGATGCTTTTCGGAGGATATTTTGAGATCTTGACGATAAACATAGAAGTCACAGCAGCCGTCAAGCCATTCTCGCGTATTTGAAGCCTCTGGTGTGTGTGTAAGCGCTTAAGTATGCAGGACATCTCTGAACGAGGCAATATCCCCGCAAAAATGAATGAAGGACGGCTCCAGGAAAAGTTTGACATTTGTCGTCCGCAGATTGCCCGGTTCGATCTTGCTTCAGATCGTATAAACGTGTTGCTCAGGTTGCTCGATGCAGACTAAGGTGCACAATGCGTGGTGCATACAGCTCGGTTGGCGTTCGCACTGTAGCTGAGTGGCCGCTCGATCTCCTTCACGAGACCAGGGCCGACGTCAAACGCCTCTCCAACATCCGCGATCGCGCAACAAACGCCATGGCAGGCACAACATCCGAATGAAAGTTGGTCAAGGGGCGTGGAGCCAGCTCGCCGTTGATGAGAGGGCAGGGATTCAAGGTCGGACCTTCCTTGCCGGTGGGGTCCGTGCACCCTGTCCACAACGCCACAAAGCGACGCCATGCTGCACTTTTCAGCTGAACATCTTTCTGCCAAGACGTGAGGATACTGGATGAGCTGCTGAATCTGCCACCGAACCATGCCTACTGTAGCAGCCTTGTGCTGTACTGCTTCCACGGGCGCGATTCGTCACAGCTGAGGATTACGAACTATGCCCGTCTGTCGATCATGGCGACGGCGACGCTTCACTTTCCGTCTGTCATCAGCGTACAGTACGAGCAGGACGCCGCTAGCCCATTGTCCCAATGTTTCAAGTCCTGAGAACCGGACTCATCGATCGGAAAGAAACCATGGCTTGCTCGCTGTACCCATTTATGTACGATGGAGATGACGCCCCTTCTTACAATCGATGCAGTGTCCTGACATACGACTCGCCTTCACATACCATCTGTTTATTTATACACTGGTGCTAATCCTACAGGAACGACTACGCGCTCCATATATTTAGCTGACCCTGACCGGAAGGAAATACACCCTAGTGCTTATGCTAATGGTTCTCCGGGCTTTGTTGTAGGTCTATGAAAGGCGTTGTATTCCCCCTCATACTGACTGGTCGATAGTCCTGGACATCTGCAGCACATCCCACCCTCTCTTATGCGGAGCCGAGCATCTCAAACCCTCTGGATTATCCCACTTTCACTCCTTCCATTTATGGCTCCACATTCTATAGCCCAAGGCCTATCTAAGATAGAGGGTTGGACATCGTCTAGTGATTCCGGGAATTTCTTCAGGATCCTGTTGCTGGTCTCGATTGTCGCAACGGCAATAAAGTCATATGCTGTACTCTCGTTACGACGAAGGAGAAGGCTAGATCATCAGAAACTAGTTCAAGAGAAGGAAGCAGACTCAAGTCAACCAACAATCGAGAAGAGCACTCGTTCAAGCCAGCCAGATGTTCCACATGAACATTTGCACGCACTGCGGCAAGAGCTCTCACAACCAGACCTCATCCCGGTGTTTCCATGGATAGCTCCACCAGCACCTCTACCTGGACCATATGATGCACCTTATTACCCACTCCCAAGCTTCCGAAGGGACTCCCATGAATCCTCTGATTTGTCCGCAGAGAAGACCCGGATTGTACTCTACACCCGCCGCATCTCAGCCGACAGCAATCCAGCACAAGAATCAACACTGCGCGGCACGATAACGGTCTCGAACCATGGCTGGCGGCGCACGCAGTGGACTGTAGCTACGGGATGATCCAGGCGCGCCATCTCCAGATATTCGCAGGACCACAGCCAGCCACGCCACGTGCTCCGCAGCTCGCGTAATCCCTTGAGCACGCCGCCTTTGGATGTTAGACGTCGAAGCACGATGCACCACATATCACGATGCGACGACAAGGACCGAGGCACGTCTAGAGTTTTTAGTGGTTGCATAGGTGAGGAAAGAAAGGAGGCTTAAGCTTTAATTGAGAGGCTTGTACATGTGGTGTGGCTTGAGGCCACTAGCTGGGGGAAGTGGAGTTCGTGTGGGGCGGACCGTCAAGTCAAGTCTCTACTGCTGTGACGGTCGGTGGACAGCGCAATGATTTCAATGGGTCTGCGGGGACCATTGTGATGTGGTGCTGGATGCCTGACGACATGAGCTTTTCATTTGTCATGTTGATCATCTCGAAGGGCATAGCGAGGAGTTCTGCCTTCGATAGCATACTTCTCCTATCCTTTCTTTGTCATGACCGCTTCAATCAAGCTTTCATTCAGCTTCCCACCCAAGATTATTTCGCATCTACGATCCGGCAACTCCCAGACCCGAACTTGCAATGGTCACGCTCCTAACCACGACCTAACGCACCAAGCAAACGCCCATCGCTTCAACACCTGCATCTCACTAGCTCCCGCACCCTCCCTGCGCTAACTTCACGCAAGGCTGCAAAGCCTGGATCTAGATGTTCTTGAATGCCTGAGGCGTATATTGGGGGAGTCTAGTTCATGGCTTATTGCGATAGATGCTGCGTGCCTCGAATTGAGTACTGCTTAGGGCCTTGGGTGGGAGAATTGTGTGTCCGTAACTGGGGCGCGATGTAACCTAAAATGATAGAGGCTGGTCGAGGCGGTCAAGACAGCTGCGCAGAAGCAATACTCGGCTGCGTCTTCTTGAGCTGTGAGTATATCGGCAATTGTGTGATGTAGTCAAGAGACATCGTTGATGTCGCTTGATTATGCCGGGAATGGAAGTTGTAGGGAGATCTCTCCAGCCCAAGCCGGACTTGGGGATTGCGCCGTCGATCTCCGTGCAGCTACATAGCTGAAGCGAGGTCGTGGGTTGAGAGAAAGCCGCGAATGTACTCGACGGCTGCGATAAACGGATCGGGATATCGCAATGGATCAGAGATGCGCTGATTCGATTGTCAAAACAAATTCTTGTGTATTGCATTGTGTTGCAGAGTATGTTCAAGCGCTCGCCATGTACAGTAGGTATCGCAGCCAAACGCCCAAAGCACGCAGACCCGAATGAAGTGCCCGCAATGATCTCCTCTGATCTTCTCAGTACGCTCTCATGATTCGTAATGTACATCACCGTCTCCTTCCCTCGTATCGTTCAGTCTCAGTCTTCCTCCCGTCATACCTCTCCGTCTCGGTATAAAATCTTATCAAGCTCTGCGCGCCAACCTCGTCACCGATTCGAAACAGCTGTGCAACATCCACATTCAGCGGGCTGTCTGGCTCGGCGCTTGTCAAGAGCTGGTGTACCGATGTCATGGTAGTTGATATTGTGTACGCGGGTGACCAGGAGGTCTTCAACAGATCGAGACAGATCTCGCCGGTCTTGAAGTCCACATTGGGGTGGCAGATGGGTGTAAGGAAGCGTATCGAAGGAGGCGATAGGGGGTAAGCGGTCGGGATATGTATGTCTAGAAGCCATCGGCCCCCTGTGTCTTGTCAGGCTTCACGCACAGCGAAAGAAAGCGTCTGGTGCAGCGTTGGAGCAGTCGCACAGCGCGTTGACGTACCCTCATATGCTGTGCCCGCCACTCCCGTCATTACTGCTCTCCAATGCATTACATCGTCGTCCGCAGGTCCAAGCTCGAGGAGCGCATCGTTCGGATCGGATTGATATGATTGAAGCTCCGTCATGAGCCGTTTCATGGGCGATGCATTGCGGGAAGTTCCTGCCATTATGCCGTCTCGAGTGCAGTGAGCAACAGTGAAAGTGTGCGCAACAGGCCCCAGTGTATACAGCCAAGTGTGTGTATCTTTTGAGTAAATCGCGATGGCTGGGTAAACACAGACAGCTTGCCCCCAAGCAAGGATGGTTGATGGTGCACCTCGGCACGGAAGCTTCAGCCGCAGCCTGATCGAAGCTTTGGCGGCCCCACCGAACTTTTGGCCATGTTCAATTGCGCATTAGATATGCATGCGTGAACACAACCACCAACCCGCCTACACACAATAACACACAATGGTCGTTCCAGAAGTCACTCTCACGCATCTGAACCGCGCCGATGGGTCTGCCACCTACACACACAATGGCTACTCCATCATCGGCGCGGTCAACGGACCAATCGACGTGCTGCGCCGAGATGAAATGCCTGAGGAAGCTACGATTGAGGTGAATGTTCGGCCGGCTGCGGGTGTCGGAAGTAGGTCCCAATCTTCCCAACATCATACTAGGAAAGCGAAGGACTAACGAGGCACCAAGGCCCCAAAGAGCGACACCTCGAAGCACTCCTACACAACACACTACGAAGCATCATCTTGACGCGATCAATACCGAGGACGCTTGTGCAGATCACATTACAAATCAAGAGCCTGCCAGAAGAGGAAGGAACGACTGGCATAAACACTGTACGGTTGCAACAATGAGATTCGACCCGTGTCAGCAAACTAATGGTCAACAGAGTCTCACCATTCTCCCACATGTCCTCCACACCGCGCTCTTGGCCCTGCTCTCCGCTTCGATACCCCTCCGCACAACTCTAACATCCACCTTAATCGCACTTCCGGCAAACTCCACACCACTCCTCTCGCCGACCGCGAATGAACTCCTGCGCGCAAAGCCAATACAGTCTGTTCATGTTTTCGCATTCTCCGGCGACCGACGGTTACTGCTGAGCGAGAGTGATGGCACATTCAGCTACGCGCAATGGGAAGAAGCATGCGAGGCGGCAGAGGAGGTGTGCTGTAGCGAGGTAGACGAAGGTGGGGTGAAGCTCAGTGGAGAAGAGATGGAGATTGATGGGCAGGAGAAGAGTGAGAATCTGGAGAATTGGCTGAGGCATGTGGTCAGGAGGAAGGTGGAGTGGGAACAGAGGTGGAAGAATGACACTTGAAGGACAATGTGTATGCGGACACAAACGATGCGTCCTCACCGAGGGTTGTGCAACACGAGAGGCCTCACTGACAGGATGTGAGTCTGCCGGACAATGTGACAACGGCGATGACTGCAAGTCAATGACTGAAAGGCATTACGCAGGCCATCGCTCACAGGCATGTCGCAGCCTAGCCATGCGCAGCTGCGCGACGCATGGGGGGAATGACGAGCAAGAGGCAATTCGTACAGCGAGTCGACATCGGAAGAAAAAGCCGTTCAATTCAGAACGATACGTATTACACAAAAGCGCTATATACCCAAAGGACAGACTTTTTTTGTAGCGCAAACAATATGCAACAACGCCTAAGCGCAAGGAAGCGATGCTATGAGTCGTGAGTAGATGCAGAGATGTTCGTCATAAATTCGTGTCGTGAGTCGTCATAAAGCCATATCCAACGGCCATGCCATACCAAGCGCCCTGCCAAAAACAGTCAAAAATATTGTTACACCTCTTCAATCCCCGTCGTCATGCGCTTGTCGTCGGTCTTGGCCTGCAGGTCGAGCAGATCCGCCAAAGCACTCTGCGGATCCCAATCAGGCACTTCCCACGTCTTGACACCATCGAGCTTCTCCTTGTCCGCAGTCTTGCAGTCCCTGCTACAAGCGTGCGCAGAGCGGAGCCACTCTTGCCATGCTGGTGTGTCCGGGCATGCGTCGCTCTTGCCGACCCAGGTTGTGTTCTTCGCGACGACAATCGTTTTCCACAGCGCCTGTGTGAAGGTTGCGTTCTCTGAAGGGTAGCCTTTGAGGTCCATATTCGAGTCTGAGAGGCACTCGTTGGCGACTTTGTAGCACGATGTGTCCCAGTGAAGTTTGCCAGGCAACGCAGCGACGATCCAGTAGGCCGCACCCAGTGTCATGTAGGATCCTGCCCACGCGATTTGTACTTGAATTTGTGCGTTAGCGAGGCAGATGACGCCACCCATAAGCATCATGGTGCCGACCAAACTCAGGATTCGGTATGTTGCGGCGTGCTTGAGGAGATAGTCAATCTCAGCGGGCGCGAAGTAGAGCTCGCGAGCTACATCCTCGTCGCAACGCACCACGAGAAAGCTGCCCTTGGGATACCGAATGACAACGTCGCCGCGTGGTACCTTGCCCGTCTTGATCTTTCGCTTGGGCAGCTGGAGTGTCCATTTGTTGCCATAGCCAATGAGGCTAGAGAGGAGGGACAGTAGACAGGTAGCGACAATGGACATGCCGTCTTTCTGCCATATGGAGAGCGCGAGCAGGATAGCGGAAAGGCCGAAACCGAGGAACAGGACAGCCGTCAAGGGGCCAATGGTCTTCGATTTCATCGGCTGCTCGGTGACCCGCCTGATGGATACAACGCGGACGGAGAAGGGGGCGAGGTTGTTGGCATCGCTGGTGGTGTGTCAGTGATTGCTGCTGGACTTGAGGTGTGCTGTCTCGAAGTTCGGGATATGTGGGGAAGGGTCCAGGGAAGACGGCATGCTCGACCACGCGCAAGCAAGGGACGTACCAGACAATGTTCCCGATATGATTGATGTTGTCCCTGTAATTCCCAGAGAAAATGCCTGATACGTGTCCAGGGACAGGCTCAAGCACCAAAGGCCTGGTCGGCCTCATGAGTGCTTGAGGCGCCGGGATCAAGCGCGGCAGGAATATCCATTTCGAGAGCGTTGAGATCTGAGCATTGGCGAGCACTGAACCTTCTCCCAAGATGGCCAGGAAACCGACAATGTCGAGCTGGAGCGAGTTCAAATTGATAATTCCATTGTCATCGCGCTGGAGCCAATGCATTCCTGCGAAGGCTTGTATCGGCTATGCGGAACCGGGGTTGTTGTTGGAGTCAATGTCAACTCAAAGGGCGTTGCGGAACAGAAGCATGGGTCAACAGAAGGCTACGATGAAGACAGAAGCGAGAAGTAGATGCATATAACACAATTGCCAAGCCGAGGCAATGAGATGGGTGACGAAGCATGCGTGCTGAAGGGGCAAGATTGTACGTAGGTGCTGCCACGCTGGGGGCCAAAATGAGTGCACAGCGCACGTCCAAGACTCCTGCGGGCGGCACTCCCACACCGTTCCGGTCAGAGAGCCAGCCTCGACGGGCCCAAGTCGAAGGAAGCGGGAGTTTGTGCGCTCCTCAGCCTCACTGATTGGCGCTGGGGCACGCCATTGGGTGTGGCAGATGCCTGAGGCCAGAGATCAGTGAGGGGCAGGATGGCTGACTTCGAGTGGCTAGGCTGCCAGTTACTGGTGCATGGGAGGCTTGAGCATAGCCTCAATTGTGCGAGTGTTTGGATTCCGCCAGGTTGACCCCAAACTTCTTTCTTGCTTCAGATCCGCTTGTCGCATCAACCTCCAGACGGCTTGAGCTGCTGCGCCCAGTCTGCACGTGGAGCTTGAGCTTGAGCTCGACTTCGATCGCCGTCCCATCGCCGCTCCGACCAGCATCGCAACCGCACGCGCCAGGCTGACCGCCGTGATACAGCTGACCTGGATATCTGCAAAACCCAGCGGGCGTCCGTCAAAACGACGCGGACGGAGTTGTCGCATCGTCCAGGAGTGTTCAAAGGACGGGAGAACTGCGCGCAACAGTGTGCGCTGATGTATGTGGTTGCTCGTTCCTTCATGTCTTGCGTCTTCAGGCACGCGATCGTTCTGGTAACCGCCGTCACTTCCTCCTCAGCGCACGAGGAAAGAGCGCGGGACCCCGCTTTCCTCATGTGAACGTGCAAATGAGCTCTTCACCGTCTCTCCCCCTTTCTCTGCTCGTCGCGACTTCATAAGTGCCCAGTCTCGTCTCTGGAGCCATGTTTGTTCCAGGCACCAGCGTTTTCTTCAGCCTTCTGCATTGCCCTGGCCCCTCACCCGCGAGGCGCAGCGTCTCCTAGCGACACCGAAGACACTTGCCCGTGAACGGCGTTTACTGATACGAACTCGACCAACAGGCCAAAAAGCGGGCCAGCATTAACAGAGACTGGTACCCCATATACTTCGCCAGGCTAAGTGTTCCTCTTTGCGGAACAACTTGTGCCGTAAACGGCGCAAGCCTCACGGGATCTGGACGTTTATTTGGTCAGGAAACAGCACAGCCCACCGTAATTATACATCATAGACAGTCCGGTCAACCCCACAAGGCTGCCAGTAAGCTTCAAATTCGAGTGCCACCGCTTCCAGCGACCACATCACTGGACGTGCATATCATTCAACTGAACCTCCGACCGGTATGTCCAGCCGGTGACCGACGCAAGCAGCACAGTTTACGTCGGTATGCCCACGGAAAGCGACTCCAAGACGTCGAGTGACTCTCAAAGATCACTTCCGGGCTGGTTGGCAAAGTGTGGTATTACGACAATATTGTATGTCTCATGCTCTTCTTATATGACTGCGTTCGCCATGACTGCGTTCGTCCGTGCCGAACCACTCAATGCTGACTCATGCCTCCAGTCCTGTACGTGGCAGACACGGATCTCCAGAAGATCCCAACAGACCAGTCATGACCGTAGCTGACTCTCGCAAAAAGAGAAGAAGAGTAGTCAGCCACTCACCTATAAAGCGGGCTCCTTTGCATTACGAGGAGCCCAAAACCGTAGACATGGCAGTCGAATCGGTACCTGTCAGAGATTTCTTCGCAGCGGCTCTTGGAGACACCACTGCAATCAACAATTACAAAGCAGAGCATGCTGAGTTGATCCGAAAGGAAGACGACGATGCTTGGGACCGCGAGGCCAAACCAAAGGCTAATTCAGGATCAGAATCCGACCAAGAGCAGAAGGCAGCTTTCATAATTCGACTTATCCGAGAATATGAACGAAGGGTTGTCTTCGGCAATCTAGCATCAGAAGCAATCCCTAGCTCCGAAACGCGGGACATGGGCGGCCAGTACCTCACTAACAAAGACCGCATCGACAATGACAGCCTGCTGTATCGCATAGCAATGAAGGTTCCAAAAGGCGGGCTTTTGCATCTGCACTTCAATGCTGAGCTGCATCCTGAGCGACTGCTAGAGCGAGCTCAGCAGATTGACAGTCTTTATATTCGGAGTATCCGTCCCCTGCTTACCCAAGAAGATCTTGACTTGACCGAAACGGTATTCAGTGTGCTAGACAAGGACAAGATCGAGGTAAATGCCAACATCTTTTCGCCAGATTATCCAGGCAATGCGACCAATCACAAGCAGGAGGATATGAAATGGAAAGTGTGGATGCCCTGGAGGCAGTTCCAGGATGAATTCAAGAAGCACTTCCCAAAGAAATATATTCAGGAGGAGGACACCATCATGTCCGAAGTTCCGCGATGCTGTTCAGAGCCAGGACAGGTCCGCTTAGACCCCGCAGAATACTGGTTGAAGTCCAAAATGGTGCTTAGCGAAGAGGAAGCTTATCATCCCACGCAGACAGTGAACGGGTGAGTGCGATCCTGGTGTGTCTACCTGCGAACAGAGCTGATATGGTACAGAGTCTGGGCGCGCTTCAATCAGGCGACCCGCTGCTTCAAAGGTCTGCTCAACTATGAAAGTGTTTATAAATGGTACATCGGTCAAGCTATCGACCGCATGATCGAAGAGAAAGTCATGTACGCCGAGTTGAGACCAATGTTGCTGGACAAATGGATTCCTTCAAGCGACGGCAAACGCGAAATCAACAACGCCGCGCAAATGCAACTCATCATCGACGGAGTTGTAGAAAAGCAAGCTGAGCTAAAGAATAGGAAGCCATCGGAGATCCATAAGTTTCCTTTCGGATTGAAGATCATATACTGTACACCACGATCAATTTCCAAGGCCATGATGCGGGAGGAGATGATGCAGTGCATCGAACTGAAGTTACAGTATCCAGACCTGATATGCGGCAAGTAACGAACGTGCTGTCCTCATGATACCGCTAACAATGTAAAGGTTTCGACCTGGTCGGTGCCGAAGACCGACCGAACCACATTGGCTTCTACAAGGACGAACTCGTTGCATTTCAGAAGACATGTGAGGCTCGGAAGCTTGAGATCCCTTTCTTGTTTCATGCTGGCGAGACGCTGTTGGACACAGGAGGCTCTACCGATCCCCACAATTCGAATCTATACGACGCAGTGGTTCTCAAGTCCAAGCGCATTGGCCATGGATACTCGCTCATGAAGCACCCGCACCTCATGGAGGCGTTCAAGAAGACAGAGACCAGTGATGGAATATGCATAGAACTCTGTCCCATATCCAACGAGCTCTTGCATCTATGTCGAAACATCAAGGAACATCCGTTCCCGGAGCTACTGGCTGCGGGAATTCCTTGCACAGTTAATTCGGATAATCCGTCACTGTTCAGGTATGCTACGATTGAGTTCTCCAGACCGCACTGACAATGATCACAGCAATTCCATGTCCCACGAGTTCTACCAGATCATGGTAGGAGCACCAACAATGTCACTCTACAGCTGGAAGCAGCTAGCACGCTGGAGCATCGACTACAGCTGCCTCAAGGACCCTCAGAAAGCCGAAGGACACAATTACCTTAACCAGGATTGGAAGGAGTTCTGCGATTATATCGTCGAGGAATATGGTGGCCTCGTGGTGAACGAAGACATTGATGACGCAAAGGCAAAGGATATGATAAAGAGGTGCTCGAAGCACCCAAATGCTACTTATCTGAAGTAGGCCCACACCACGACAGCCCAGCCTGAAGTACTACGCTATGTTGCTCTTCATCGCTCATGCTCAGTTGGTTGGCGACAAAGTCGTTGTCGCTCACCGCTGGAAGCGGATTTTGGTTTTTTGGGTAGTGTCTTGACTGAGATCATGGCGACGAAGAGCACTATAGGCGGTCCCCGAGTCGTGGGAATGTGTCGGACATGTGAGAAGAACTTGCTGGGACTTGTCTCCTGGGCAAGAAACATGAGCATGGACGGGCGGGGCGGGCGCAGCTGTAGTACGCAATAGGAAAATACGGGCAACAAGGTCGGGCGGGCAGATAATGGCGGGCAGCTAGAGGCGGAAAACTACAAGGTGGCAACCTCGAATGAACCGTTCGGCGTTTGAGTAACGAAGTTCATGACGACAGTGTGGGAACATTACTTGTAGAGTTTTGAATTTGGGACAGATAGATCTAGAGACACCTCGTGGTTCTGTGATCTGTTCCCGACCTACGAGTTGAATCAATATGTTTGTTTCTTTGACGTTATGCAGACCAATGCACCTGCTTTTCGTCTATCATGACTTCCCATTCATAAATCTGAATCTGAAAGTCATGAGAACAAGATAATCTCGAAGGTTACCTCATCCTGCACACACCAACACAATCTCCACAAGCCTTTGAAAAACGGGTCACTCCACCCACTCACTTAGTCTCCACCCCTTCGCCCCCTCCTCCACGGTAAATCTATGCGTACTAAACACTATACTCTCATACAACTCCTTCCCCGCCAGCCTCGCCTTCTTGTGCCACGGCCCCAGCCCACCCCTGTACGCATCCTCCCTACTGTGCCAAAAGCACGTCGCCAGATTCCTCCTCTCCCCGTCCGTCTTGCCAAACCAGTACTTCAGCAGCCCGCCACTCTCGCAAGCTTCTCTGTGGCTTTCGTAGTCGAGTTTGTACAGGTAGTCGTTGTCGATGGCGGGCTTGAGTTGCGAGCGGAAGACGACGACGTAGAAATGCGTTTCCGGGTACGAAAAGCCTTCGGCTGTGGCGGCGAGGCGCAGGACGTCTAGCACGGTGTCGAAGTTCAGGGCTGAGGGGTACGGCACCGTGGCGTAGTCTGGGGTCCGTGGTTTCAGGGCGGTAAGGGCTTTGGCGAAGAGGAGGGATGGCGGGGTGAGAGTAGTGAGGTCGAGGTAGTGGCCTGGGTTGTTGTAGGGTGAGGAGATTAGGAGAGTTGAGTACGCTGGTGAAGTTGAAGTGGTATCGTTTAGGGTGATGTGTTTGCTTGCGAGGTCGGTGGATGTGATGCTGGGAATTTGTTGAAATGCCGCGGCTTCGAGGCGGAGGAGGTCGAAGTTTTGGGTTATGAAGGAGGCGTTTAGAACGAGTGCGTTGTGTAGAGGTATGTCATCCTCGGTAGGCGTGGTCAATGTTGAGGGGATGGAAGTGATGCTGATTGTGGGTTTTTTCGACGCGATGTCGATTGTGGTGCTTTCAAGATGTCGGAGTGAGATGTCCAGTCCTGGTGCCATGGCTGGTATCTGACGCTTGTTCGACCTCTTGCACTTTTGCACTTTTGCACTTTTTTGATGTCTTTGAATGTGTATTCTGCCAATGCTAGCTTTTGCTCCACTCGAAAGGTTTTCTAATTCTTTCCGCCTTTCTTTCGATCGCTGGAGTAAGAAGAGATGTTACTAAGAGTAGTTTTTCTTTGTTTTTGTACCTGCGGTTCGCTGTTGTAAAGATGTGGTGACATTGAGGTACATGTCGCAACTAAGCACGTCGAATCACGCAATCCCAAAAACGCCATTTTAGGCCCTCGCTCATCAACGACATAGGGACGTGTTGCACCTTGCATAGAATTGAAGATATTGTTATTGTACAAACTACAGACGATCGTTTCATAACCGTGTAGCCTTTCGGAAGCAGTGCATGCCTGCAATGTGACAGTCGTGAAATGAATTGCTTGGCATAAGCAGTGGCCACGTTCAACTCGCGAATGACCAAGTCCAAGTACTTCTCTTTATTCAAACGCATAGATAAGAGCGACCCGGACTTGGAAACCGTAAATGGTCGTCTGCTGAGTCTGGAGTGGCTGGTGTGCGAAGTATGCAGGGTGGTTGCGGCCCAATGTCGATCGTTCCCGGACTCCTGGCCGCACGTTGAAAAGCGCACCTGCAAAGAATAGTCTTCAGTGTAACGCAGATCGTCTTTTCAAGTATTCCTCTGGAAGCGTCATGATTTGACGCGTTCATGATCGGGTAAGCGTGATCTTGACCTGCTGTTGCCACTTGGTGTATTGTCGGAGAATGCTAGCAAGAGATAGTCTTACACTCTGTACACGAGCCTGCTCGCAAGTACATGCTGGCACAGCAAGAGTGAAGGCGCGTGGTGAAATAAGAGTCCTCAGATGTTGGTCATAATCCTCGTGCCTGCTAGCCTGTGTATGCGCTGGTAGCCTGTCCGGTTCTTCTCGCTCATGTCAACTTCATGGCCGTATTCCTCAACGCAGCAGTGAAATGGTTTATTTTGCAGCCTATTATCGCCGGGTGGTAGCGGCATATCAGATCCACGGAGTCGTAGCTCGGTTTTCAATTCCAGAAGGTTTCCCCACAGGATGAACAACTTCTCCTCAAGCCGCTTTAGGGTCTTAGTGTCGCTCTTGAGACTGCATAGCATCAGTGAAGGTCTTGATAAGTCTTCTCCAAGCCTTACTCTTGTGCATTCATGTCGAGCAGGTGTTGCCCGGCTTCGTTGCCAACAACCACCCGTAGCTTTTCCGAGACCGTATCGGAATGTACCTTCGCATCCTCGAGCAGAAGAACGAAGCCCCATTCCCACTTCCGCTTGCTATGGCTATCGCCTGGTGCCTTCCTCGCTCTCCTGTCCCAGCTGGGATCACTCGTGCAGTGGGCAAAGAGCTCGAGCTCCGGTGGAAAGAAATCGACGACTCGGACATGAGTTCTATGCCTACAGTTCAGGAACGGGAGCATGAGATCATTGTATTTTGGTGTCCGTGTGTTCAGATGAGGATTGTAGATGATCTCGGATATTGTGGAAAGCCGTATGTCAGGAAAAGCAGCTCGAACTACACACCATCAGCGGTGGATGTCACGATTATGGAGAATACTCACTGTTGAGGTTGACGCCACTGCGATCTGCCTCCCACTTCTCCGCTTTCTCGGCCAACTCTTTTTGTTCTTGTTCCTTCTCAGCGCGCTGTCTAGCCTTCTTGTCGGCCTTCTTTTTTGCAGATGCTTTCGCAGATGGCTTCTTGGGCTCATTTTGCAGCTCCTCAAACGCGGACTTCTTGGAAGGCTTCTTCTCATACTCTTGCTTTCGGTCGTTGATTGCTCTGATGTCTGTCACGCTGTAAAGTTTGCGTATGTCGATTGCATCTGGTCGTTGTTTGTCCTCATGCAGTATGCCCTCGAGTTTGTTCGCCTGTGACATCTTCGTGTGAACGTTCCGGAGAATGACAAAATCACCCACTACAACATTTTCTCTTGCCCAGACGGCATTGTTGCCGTAAAGCAAAACGTTCATGGTCAATTGCCCATATGGGCCCTTCCAGTTTTGGTCCTGCCATGCCCAGTCCTCATCGTCGGGGTCCACGTACAGGAAGAGGTCTTTGTTGGACGTATAATCGGTCACTTTCAGATCAACAGTACCGAAGTTGGTGTAATAGATATTCACCACCTGGGCGCGAATGTCGTAAAACCGATTGAAATCCAGATCTCTGATCAGCGACAGCCGGTCTCTCGGAGGGGCATGGACGGAACTCGATGCAGCATACTGCTTCACCTGCTGCATTACGCTAGATGCTGCATGCTTCAGCTGTATGACCGCCATTTGCTCTTGCGGAGTGGGGTCCTTGGTACCAAACACAGCGGAATATGGCAAGCTCTGGCCCCCGACCTGGTATGCTTGGCTGAGCTCCGGGACGGGGATTCCACTGGCTGGGAAGACGAGGACCCCAGACTGTGGTTTCCAGACAGCGTCAACGCGTCCCATCCAGCCGTCCAGTCCAAATTGCCGAAGAAGGGCAACATCGCCAACCCCGCTGATTTTCGGAAACTTGTCGGGAGCAGGTCTGAAAAGGCGACAGTTGATGCTGGCACCACTGCCGACGGAGCCATGCGTAAAGTCATCCTGTATGCTGAACTCTAATACCCAATCAGTGCCTTTCGACTTGCGCGGTTCTTTGATGCTGATTATGACTCCCAGGATGTTGACCTTGGTGCCCACGGCCGTGGCGTCTTTGACGGCCGTGAAGTTGTTTGGCGGCATGGGAGCAGGCGCACGCCCAACGTGGTTAGCGTGGCTTGGAGCAATGAAGGCAGAGCTGTGCCTTCAAACAACGTGGAGACTTTGCGTTCATGCTCTTGTGCATAGACGACGTAGCCCACGGGTGATTGGTGATTGTGGATTGTGGCCGCTCTGGCAAACACGGCGACGGAGCAATGCAGAGCGTGGAAGTGGGTGGTTGCTCAGGTAGACGCGCTCAGGCCAAGAACTAGAGGCCGATTGCACGCTAGCGCCGTGCGCTTTGCCGCTTCCGCCTTTTCACCTCCCTGCACGACCCCACGACCAGGAAAGATAAATCCCCTCTCCAAACAAACACCCGCCCATCCTTCCCAAAGACTCTGCCCCCCGCCTGTCAACCAGAGTCGCCGCAAGCATGGCTGACAAGTACATCCCCGAACATCGCCGCACCACGTTCAAGGCGAAGAGCGCGTTCAAGCCGGACGAGCTCCGCCGCCGCCGCGAGGAGCAGCAGGTCGAGATCCGCCGGGCGAAGCGCGAGGAGAACCTCGCAAAGCGTCGTGGCATCGCCGGCCGCGACCAGCCAGGCGCGTCGCTGGGCGCTGCCCCCGACAGCGACGATGAGGGCGGCAACATCGAGAGCCAGGTCCGCATGCCCCGCCATCTCGTGCCCGCCGTACATGGCGGCCTTCTTTGAGCACCACCCCCGCTGACATGATGCTGTAGCTCAACGAGGAGCTGCCCCAGATGGTCAAGGGCGTCTTCTCCGACCAGATCGACGAGCAGATCCAGGCCACGACCAAGTTCCGCAAGCTGCTGTCCAAGGAGCGCAACCCGCCCATCGAGCGCGTTATCGAGACGGGCGTCGTCAGCCGCTTTGTCGAGTTCCTGCGCTCCCCGCACACGCTGGTGCAGTTCGAGGCGGCATGGGCCCTCACCAACATCGCCTCGGGCTCGGCCCAGCAGACGCAGGTGGTCATCGAGGCCGGCGCCGTGCCCATCTTCGTCGAGTTGCTCAGCAGCCACGAGCCCGACGTCCGGGAACAGGCCGTCTGGGCCCTCGGCAACATTGCTGGTGACAGCCCCGCATGCCGCGACTTCGTGCTGCAGGCGGGCGCCCTCCGCCCGTTGCTGGCGCTGCTGGGCGACAGCCGCAAGCTGAGCATGCTCCGAAACGCGACCTGGACACTGAGCAACTTCTGCCGTGGAAAGACCCCGCAGCCAGACTGGCAGACGGTGCGTACCACGGTGCGCTTTGCGTGCAGAGTGACAGCCGCTGACATGTGCAGATCCAACCCGCGCTCCCCGTCCTCGCCAAGCTCGTATACTCCCTCGACGACGAGGTCCTCATCGACGCCTGCTGGGCCATCTCGTACCTCTCCGATGGCTCCAACGACAAGATTCAGGCCGTCATCGAGGCTGGCATTCCCCGCCGGCTCGTCGAGCTGCTCATGCACGCCTCCACTTCCGTCCAGACTCCCGCCCTCCGATCGGTTGGCAACATTGTCACTGGCGACGACGTCCAGACCCAGGTCATCATCAACTGCGGCTCGCTCCCTGCTCTGCTCTCGTTGCTGAGCTCCACTAAGGACGGAATTCGCAAGGAGGCATGCTGGACCATCTCCAACATCACCGCCGGCAACTCTACCCAGATCCAGGCTGTCATTGATGCCAACATCATCCCGCCTCTGATCCATCTCCTCCAGAACGGCGACTTCAAGACAAGGAAAGAGGCGTGCTGGGCCATCTCCAATGCCACCTCTGGTGGTCTCCAGAAGCCAGCCCAGATCCGCTACCTCGTGCAAAGCGGCTGCATCAAGCCACTGTGCGATCTCCTTGCCTGCCCTGACAACAAGATCATCCAAGTCGCTCTCGATGGCCTCGAGAATATCCTCAAGGTCGGGGACATGGACAAGGAGGCTGGCCAGGACGGAGCCGGTGGCGAGCCCATCAACCGCTACGCTCTCTTCATCGAGGAGGTTGGAGGCATGGAGAAGATCCACGAGTGCCAGAATAACGCCAACGAGGAGATCTACATGAAGGCATACAACATCATTGAGAAGTACTTCTCGGATGAGGAGGGTGATGCCGAGAACATGGGCGAGGCTGGACCCCAGGTCAACCAGGAGGGTCACTTCGGCTTTGGCGCAGGCAACACCCAACAACAGCAACAGAACTTCAACTTTGCCAACGGCGGAGACTCAATGGACATGTAGACGGTACGTTGCCGTATGCAAATGGTTCAAATGTCAAGCCCTCAGCTGCACCAAATGCAGCACTCGCTTCCTCGCCCGCCAGACGCATGCTCTCCCATTCTTTCGGTCGACCAGGTGATGGTGTTCATTGCTAGATCCAACATCAATCTCTGGACACACCACCTTTGCCAGCCGCAGCGACGTCCGACCTTTCCTTCGCAATACCCCCATCAACTCTCCTGGCCACTTCCTTGGAGCCGTCCTGTTCGCCACGACATCTATGAAGCATGAAAGATTCACCGTCTTGTAATCCCCCAATGTTATTATCCGCATCATATCCCCGGCGTTGTGTCTTTGGTCGGCTGCTTCGCTTTCTTCGATCGTGTGAAGAGTAAGACTGGGAAAGGTTGGGTTGGCAGGTCTGCTCTGGTCGGGCGAGGGTGTCGAACAGCCGAGTGACGCGCGCTCAAAAGTGCGTTGCAACTCAACCGTATCAGCTGTGTAGCTGAATATATCGCCATAAAATGGCATTTCAAAAGACCACTCCTCCAATTTTGCACATGTGACTCTGATTGCTGCGTTCAAGGGTGTCAGTTCATCCCACTAGTCATGCGCCGAACCTTTGAAACGTCATACTAGCACCCCGCGCCTGCGCGAGCGCTCCGCCCGCAGCACCGCGTGGGGGCTGCTACATAGCTTCAAATCTCGTCGCGTGCGCTTGCTGATAGACTTCGAGCAGCTCAGAACCTTGCTGTACTTTTTAATCGACACCAGAGCAGCATGCCTGTTTTTCAGTGACATCTGGCACCATGTCTTGGACCGATTGCGCCATTTTCGCAATCACACCGCCGCCCTGAAGTATAGCCAACGCACAGCTATTGCTACCATCTTTCGTATACTATACAGTCGCAAGCTATCAGACTTGCGAAATATCTTCGTCACATTTCTACGGCACGATACGGCGCAGAAAATACCTTCATTCACTACCAGCATGTGCCGGTTCATGGTACGCGTTTCGCAGTCAAATAGCGCCTGAGACTAACAAAGCCAGGTATATAAGGGCAAGGACGAGATTCTGCTTTCAGAACTCATATTGAATCCCTCGCACTCCATCCTCACACAGTCATTTGACTCGCGCTTGCGTCTGGTACTCTATCACCTCATCAGCCCATATCTGCACGGGCACGCGACTCACAATTCACAGGACCGCCGCCGCCCACACAACGGCGATGGATTTGGCATCGGATACTACACGTCACCTTCGCTCGGCCCCGAACCCTGCGTCTTCACGTCCACGATCCCAGCATGGAACTGCATCAACCTGTCGCGCATTGCTTCCAAGACCACGTCAAGCCTCATCTTTGCACACGTTCGCGCTACGACAGAAGGCAATTTGAGCGACTCAAACTGCCACCCGTTCTCATACAAGAGCCTCATGTTCATGCACAATGGTGGCATAGGGTGCTTTCGCCAGATCAAGCGGAGGCTCGCGCTGAGCCTGAATGAGCAGTGGTTCACGCTTGTGCAGGGCAGCACCGACAGCGAGTGGGCGTTTGCTACATTCCTGGATTGTCTGGATAAGGCTGGGATATCGCCAGATAGTGAGCCAGGCAAAGGCGGGTTCGGCCACACAGTGCTGCGAAAAGCTATCTTGAAGACGATAGAGCGTATCAACGGTTTTATCAAAGAGGTGGTGGGGGACGAGGGCATGGGGAACGAAGACAGCAGGAGTCTGCTGAACTTTGCTGTCACAGATGGAGAGAGCGTGGTATGCACGCGGTACGTTAGCTCGAAGACTGACGAAGCCGCGAGCTTGTTCTTCAGCAGTGGGACAAGCTGGAAGGAGCTGAAGCCAGAAGCGACGAACGGGCACAAGAAAGCAGAAGGCGCGGATAGAGACTATGTTATGGAGCGGCGAGACAAGGGCTCCGATATTGTGCTTGTTGCAAGCGAACCACTTACCTTTGAGCGAGGTAATGCACTCAACCAGCCCAACAGTCCTTGAGGGCTTCGATTACTGATTATGCGTTCAACAGACAACTGGGTTACAGTTCCGACGAATAGCACCCTTACCATCTCCAAACAGACCGTCATGATACATCCCATCATCGACGAATTCTATTCACCCAATCCCGCACACGAACGCTCCGCTGGCTTTGCTCAGGCAAAGGGACAGACGGTCACGGGGCCTGACAAGCGCGTG
>TARA_R110002003_G_scaffold140_11_pt1 | contig 21590 bp, 16 predicted proteins | sample TARA_R110002003 | Tara Oceans TARA_R110002003 (sample SAMEA4396441) | marine metagenome | biome: Westerlies Biome; feature: [SRF] surface water layer (ENVO:00010504); material: water (ENVO:00002006), including particulate matter (ENVO:01000060) such as... | depth 5 m
TCTACCCCATCAGATCAACAGCCCAACTCGGGGTGCGTGAGTGACATCGTAAAGCTAAGTATGATAATCAGCGCTTCCGCCCTTGACTTCCAGTCAGTATGCTTGATATACGCCGAGAGGTAATGCTAGAACAAGAACGCCGTTATGTGTATGCAGGGGTATCGCCCATCCAGACATCCATGCCCAATGCTATGCAGTAATCCAAAGTACTGTCCATCTGCAACATAAATACAGTCGCGAGACCATGCCTCATAGTCTCATTCTATGCTTGTGCTTGTGGCCTGCCATGTTCGATCGTATCAGTGATTGCTCCATTGTGAAAAGTCTAGACGCGCGCTGCGCGTGAACGAAAGAAGAAAGGTGCGAGCTGAAATGCAATGCAGGTATTCCAAGTACGAAAGTTCACTGCGTGAACCTACCCCGGAACTTGGCACCGTTGCGCATGTCAAAGCCTGGAAGCCTGGAAGACTGAGCGGATGGCGGCGACTGCGAGCGTGGAGTAGGGGTGGCCGATGGGCGTGGTGCCATGGAAACGCGCGATGTGAAGCCAGATGGTGATGACTTTGACTTGATAGATGAGATATCACGTTTAGAGGTGACAGCAGCCGGTGACTGTGATGCATCAGGAGCGCCGGCAGTGACTGTGACGTAGACAGTGTCCGTGACGGTGACTAGGTTTCCATTGGCTTTTGACGTGGGGGAAGCTCCTGGGCGTCCAGTCAGAGTGGGAATTGCCGGTTTGCCTGGAGCCTTGGAAGATTGCACGGGAGCCGTGGATGATGCTGGTGCCTGAGAGGGGCTTGGCGAGTGAGCAGCGCTGGGACCTGGATTGGCGACAGAGGTAGGAGACGAGGGCGAGCCAGTGACTTTGCCGGAGAAGATGGGTCCAACCTCGCCCTTGACAACGTCAGAAACAACAGCCGTGCGAGACTTGAAATTGGATACAGCGACTGACATGGCGTCTTGCTGAGGTAGAGCATTCTTGGTGATTGTTCCGGCTGCATCGGCTGCCTGCGCGACATCCTTGGAGACCATGTCGATGTCCATGCAGGTGGTGTAGTACTCGTCCTTGCCCGCGAAGTTTTTGTCTGGGACCGGATATGAATTCCATTGCCAGACCCAGTACAACGTGTACGGCTTGCTAACGTGGGCAGACTCGGGGAGCTGCACATCGGTCTCGCACATAAGGCTAGTATTTCCAGGCCCATCGCTAACCTGACCCATGACGAAATTTGGCTCAGCCTTCTGGCGCTCGGCAGATTTCGGACTGCCGTTTTGCTCGTAGCATCGCCCATCATCGTAGTCGTTTGCGGCCAGAAGAATGCCCTTGCCATTTCCCCCTTTTCCGTCCTTCGTCCATTGAAGTACTGTAAGTAGTGTTTCGTTCTCTTTCGGCTCGGTAGTACCGTAAACGAAGACAGTACCCTTACCGTCTTTTGGCTTGCCAATATCGGGCTCCCCAGGTTCGGTGACATGACCGTTTTCTAGGTAGCGTATGGCAATCCAAGTTCCAGGTGCGCTTTTCAGACGTGGGTACTTTTCCTGGGACTGTACTGCTTTGACTTGATCCGGTTTGCAGAGAGGGATTGTCTCGTCGATGAAGACTTTGCCTTGAGTAGTCGGAAGCCTCCACACCATTGCCTCGTCATTGAATCCAGGATCTCCAGCGGCAATCATACCACGAGGATATCCATAGTCACCGACGTACTCGCCCTTGTCGTTGATGTTGCGAAGCTGTCCGCTCCAGGAGTGACTCATCGCGACCGGCGCGACGGCCAGCGCCGCGAAGATTGCTGGAAGGATGCGCGACATTCTCGGGGTGCTCTTGTGTCGTGGTCTTTTGGCGTGTGAAATGATGTACGCTCCGGCCCGCGGGGTGTTCGTTGCTGGGTAATAGATGTTCGGTTCTCGGTACAAATGCGCGATTGTTGATGCTGCGACGATGTGTTGGAGTGTTTTAAAGGGAGCTTGCGGAATGAGAAAGGAAGTTGGAGAAGAAAATCATGGAGGCGTTATGAAGGTGAGTCCAGGCCTGTCGAAAGATTCATTGAGCGCGCACAGTGTCACCCGCACGTGACGATCCCGTCTTCACCTTGCGCAACAATGTCACTGTTGACTAGGACAAATGTGTCGCTTTGTTGAACTCCAATCCCGCGACCTGCGCTCACAACCAAAAACGAAAAGGCAAAGGGGGAAAAGAAGATACGCGACGCAGCCAGAGTGAGTACAAACCCGTATTCCGGCGGTCATGGTCCTTTATCAGGCGGGTGAGTAGTCGTGCGACAAACGCCCATGGACGTTGAACAACATGTCCAGGCCTAGAAGGAAGGAAGTAACGGGAGCCAATAGAGAAGGAGAAACACGAGGTGTCGAAACGCAGCGCCACTCCACGCGACTCCGCATTGAACCTTTGAGCCTGCGTTTCAACGTCGGACCTACACTGTAGCCGCCAGAGATGTACTGCACCTCGTTCCGCTCCCGCAGCAGTGTCGCGGCGTAGCGCGCACGCCTGCAGCCCTCCGGAGATCTGGTACAAACGGTCTTTTCACATTGGCGGTATTTGGCCGCTCATAGGGCTGCGCACGGCTCCGCCAGACACGGTAATGAGTCGTAGAGTATCAGGAACTGCGTGCCGTGCATTCTCGACACTTTTACTGCCCCTAGGTATCGACTAGATGGCCTCGTGACCTCCCTACTCGCATTGCGGGCCGCGACAGGGAAGCAACGGTAGCCTGTTGCCTGTTGTGTCAGAGGCCATCTTGCAGCCTGTATGCACGGAAAGCGCGCGACGCGTCACGAGGATGGCGAGGCGAGCAGAAATTTGCAGTGCAGTCTCCAAGACGTGAGGGAGCGTGGTCTGCACGACCCGACGATAGGTGAATGGGCGTCGACGAGGCGCTTCGAGAAGGAAATATCGCCTGCGAGGGAATGGTGGGGTGAAGACGTGGTGTTTCAGATCGCCAACGTTCGCTCGCGTGATAGGGCGCCTAGCGGTCACGCTACGATTCAGGGCATCGATTTGATTGGAGCGCATTGCTCGATGCCAGAAATACTCAGTCGCGCTTTGTACAACTTGACAGGCGCTCGGCGACTCTCTATATTTGAGTATCGGAATTCCAAACAAGTTGGCGAGATTGCATCTGCACCTTTTTCCTGGGCACTCTGTCGTCGCAATTCTACCACCGCGACTTCGGACTGGGCCCAAGAACGTTGCCGAGTTGTTTCTTCTGTTGAAATATCGCCGTGTTTCAGCAGCGTATCGTGCAGGCCACTCGTGTGTTCCGAGGCTAGTAGCGCGACCTACGGACATATACGATATCAAGTGAGGGCTAAGATTAAAGGCCCATGCTTCAAGCATTATGTTGTATGATGTGTAGGCAGTGTAACCATTTCTTACTTCATGCAGTTTGTACGAAGGAGCCCGTATTTTCTGAGTTTTTGGTCTAGGAATATTATATTGTGAGACAACTACAACGATAAAACGACAAAACAGATAACTATGAAGCCTCGTGTAGTACTTCTTGATACATTACAACATTTAGCAAAGTTACATAAACTGCTTCGAGCGCGTGATTATGTTGTGTAGAATTGCGACGAGGACTTGTTTAAGCCCTAGGAACAACTCAAAAGAAACGAGCTCCTTCGAAGGAGCGCGACCTTCAGACGTTTACGACACTAAGTTAGGGGTTGGATCAAAAGCCTATGCTCCAAGCATCATATTGTCTAGACATTTCCTAATTTATTGCAAATCTGGACAACGGTCAGTTCTAGTAGAAGAGTTCCAATATTTTTCACTACCTATTATGCAGCACACAGTCATGATGATCGATCGCAAGGCGGTTGAGACAAAGGGGAGAAAAGAATGATCTAAGTTCATTGGTCTTTCATTGTTAACTTACTAAACCACACTCCATCGAGTGGATCGTCCCAAGCTCGCGCGAGGTCGTTTAGCGCATGTTTTACCCGTTGCTGATATTTGTAGCCATACCTAAGGTTTCCGAGCCAAGAAGTCTTCCTTCAGTCAGCGTTCTTCTAGTAACACTCACTCTACTTGCCGTGTTCATCGTCGGCGTCTTCCATAATAGCCTGTGTACCCTTAGCCTTATTCTTACCATTGAGCTTTGCTCGGCCCGCAGCTAGATAGGCTTGGCGCGTAAAGTTCTGATTCTTATTTGTCTTCGCTATGCCGATCATCTGTACCGGAGTCGCGACTACCATATCCAAGTCGTCGCAATCAAGCAGCAGTTCGCAACGCCACTTTGAGAGCCGCATCAGTTCGCAGATACACTCAACACGCTTAGCAAACGTGAGATTGCGAGACTTATAAGCATTGCGAAGCTTCGACTCGTCGAAAACGTAGAGTGCGACAGGTCCACGCTCGTGGAGGGCAAGAGCGATGTCGAGGATCAACCAACACACTGTCTCCATCTGTTCGCGCGTGTATGGCGAGCGGCCTTCTGCGATCCCGACCCAGCGCTCTTGAAACGAATCGACGGTCTTGGAGTCGTGACAACGGCTGATGTCAATGAAGGCGGCCATCAGCTCGACGATATACTTTTCGCGATCTGCTTGGTTGTTCGGAATTGTGCTGTCATTGCGAGGAGACTGCCAGTCGTGCGCTACTTTGCGCTGAGCGAAAGCCTTTCGTGCTTGAGAGTGGTTTGCGAACTGTAAGCCGGCGATTGGAGCAGATGGTATGGTGAGAGATTGCGGTGCCAATAGAGGAGCAGATTCGTACTTCTCGGACGGCAGGCCGGCATTCGCAGCGTTTACTGAATTGAACGCATCCTGTAAGCCAAGAGAGTAATCAAGCATAGGGCTGACCTCCAAATCAGCTATATCGTAGTTGACATCTTCATAGACGAGGTTGTCGTAATCGAAGTCTTCGACAAAGCCATCCGCATTCCGTGGGTTCTCCAGATACTGCTCAAGGGCGTCTTGCTGAGCCGTCGACATGTAGCACCCTTGACTATAGGGGCTTGACATAGCTTGTTCTGAGTAGAATGTAGCTGCACGGCGTCTCTTTACTTAAGGTTGAGAGATCGAGAGTTGAAGACTCGGCGCAGGGTTGTGGAAAGATTAGGTGGTCTTGGGAACGAATCGACAAGATCAAAAGTACGACCAGAGATGTGACCATCCTGTGAAAAAACGATTTAGGTGCATCTTGGTATATGTACAGTGAGCTACGTAATCGGGTACGCATCAGTCACTCATTCGCAGGCAATAGCACTCGCCACCAGCTTGCCATGACCGTCGGCGACATTGTGAGACCATAGACCAGGGCAACCCTTCGACAAAGGGGTCATAGGTGTGCACAATGCGTGTGATCATGGCCATGCGTCAGATTGAACATTATACTCCAGTTAGCCAGAGGCATCGGTGACTTGCGAAAAATGTATGAAATCATCTAGAAACCCGCAAAGCATCCTAATTAAGAAGCTTGATGTGCCTCTAAGGCAATCTGGGAAGCCGTATCCCATACTGCTGCACATGGTTTGGCCAACCGAAAATAATTGATCAGGGTTCCAAGCGGCCACCGCAGCCATGGCAGTTTTCAAGATCTAACTTTCATGTGGCCAGGCTTACTATACAGCTTAGTGTCGTCATGCAGTCAAGAGCCTGAGAAAATTCTAATATGGGATTTTGTCACTAGTTCCACCATTCGGGAACTCGTCAACTATGGTAGCGAGCCAGCGTCAACTATGGTAGCGAGCCAGCGAACCATGGTCAACAACCAGATCATATTATTTGGACACAGTAGAATAAAGAGTGACTCCTCAGTGCTTTAGTATAAACCACGGTACGCAGAAGTATGTACCGCTTCGATCTCTCCTGCCCGTGCTTATAAGCTGTCCATTTGCCAACTGCTCTCATGTTCTCTATCCCGTTCGAACACTTCACCGTCCATTCTCATACCCATACTCTCTTCACATTAACCATGTTCAGCTGGGACCTTCCAAGCTCTTACTACACGGACTTGAGCAAGCGCGAGCGTGCAGGCCGTGTTGTCAACACCCGTGCTCCAAGCACTCAAGCCCAGCCCGCCACTGCACGCGATAGGGCTTCAGAATGGGCGTTTGTGGACGAGATTATTGGTTTGCCTCACTCCTCTTCAGACTCATCTGAGTCTTCTGAATCCATGTCCTCGTCTGAGTGGTCCAGCTCGGAAGCCACAGATGGTCAGTCCCAGCATTTCGTTCTTCAATGCCGCTCCCACCTTCCCCCTTCCCTTCTCCCCTCTCCCCTCTCCCCATCTACAAAGCAACAAATATCAGCACGACCCAGCCTCTGCCTACAGGTCGGAGTGTGAGGATGACGAAGCTGAGTTTCTCTTTCAGTTGAACTACTGTAAAAAATTGCAACCATGGTCTGACACCAAGCAAATAGTCTCCATTTCTCCTTCCCTTACCTCGCTCTCCAGGGCTGATATCGCCAATGCCAAGGACGCCTACAACAACGCGGACAAGGAGTCATGCATGACAGTCTCTCTTCCTGAGGCGCTCACCTTGATCCGAACTCTGCAAAACATGGGCGAACTAGACATGTGGCATTTTGTCCTTCGGCACCCGATGTACACCAAAGACACGACTGCACGACGGACTCGCCACGCGCTAGCTGCTCGCTCAACCGATAGCTTCATCGACAGCATGAAGCGGAATTTGGAGGAGATGCTTGACACAGCATCTTTGAAGACTCGAAGAATGTCTATCGAGGAGTTAGAGGGTGCTTTGGAAGAAGGTATGCGGGAGGATCTTGTGTGGTGGATGTACCAGTGGGTATATCTGAAAGAGGAGAAAAAGGGTATGAGAGAAGATTGGAAGAGGTTTCTGACGTTAGTGGAGGAAAGAGATGGTGTGAAGGTTGTGGCGGAGATGGCGGAGAGGTGTGTGAGGCTTGTTGTGGCTGTGCTGATTTGGTGGGATGGCGTAGTCCAGGGATGAGGACCTGGGATTCAGCAACGTTCTTGACGGTATTATTGGGCATTGTCATAGCCTGGATGCGTCTTTCCCAGCATATCTGTCTTTTGGATTCTATTGGTCGTTCGCAAGGCCCTATCGTGTCAGTATTGTGGTGTTCCCAACAATGTTTGGTACCATGGTTGAGTATCGGGGCCGCACAAGGTTTTAGCACAATGCTCCATCGTTTGTCCCAAGACATATTTCACGCCCAAGCGGCACACTTTCCTGAGACCACACTTTCCTGAGACACAAAGTAGGAACCCAGAGACATTTCCTCTCAGAGATTCGCATTGCACACCTCCAGCCATGGTCAAGTTCACAGAAGCTGACTTCCTTACCTCGACCACAATCACCCGCGAACGACGTCCTCGCTCCAAACTCACTGTCGTTGTGCCCAACATCCGCCTACCCATTGCACCTCCGTCACCCTTGATTGCTGGTGCGAACGAGGATTTCAAAACCGAGCCATTTCCCACATTCGAAGATCCGTGTCCACCAGTCAAGTCTGAGCCTCTCCATTGCGTTCTGCACTGCAAGGACGCCTTTTGTGAGTCCATGGTCAGATACGAGCGTCCGATACCACCATGTCGGTGTGCGTTCAAAGATATGCCAAGTCCAATGCACCCATCCTTCTCCGAAGCCGTTGGGCCCAACGTCACACTGGATGAGACCACTTTCCAGGCAATCAGACTTCTCCAATCGCAGACAGACTCAGAACACATGATTGATATTAGACGAGAAGACGCATACAAAGTGCTGTCGCAGCTGGAAGTTCTGATCGCAGCACGCGCGCTGCGAAACGAGGACCTATTAGCCGCTATACGCCAGCACTGGCCTGGTCGAGTAACTAGAGCGGAGCGCGTGCTCGCCGGCTTGGTCGAAGAATTCTTCAAGCTCGTCTATCAGTACGTCGAACGCATCACGCGCGAAGCCGGCAAAATCTCCCTCACAGTACAGCAACTTCATACCGAGCTACATGTCTACGCAGCAACAGGCCTAAAAGAATGGATCGAAATCAACTGCGATGATTTGATCAAGGATCTCCTCCACCGCGTTGTAGGCGAGCCCTTTCACGATCCTGGAAAGGTGATGGAGGCGGTGGATTTTGGCAGGGCTGGTGAGGTATCGAAGCTCTGGCGAGAGTGGTCGAACGACGTCGTAGGGCTATTCATGTGGCGTAATGAAGAGGTCCGGCGATGCAAAATTGACCGTCTCATCGCTCGTGTCGCAGGCGCAATGCTGGGCGTGCACATTGCAGCCACCGCTATTTCTTATTTCCTTGGGTGTGGTGAGTGATATGTGGTGGGGTAAGGCGCTTGACGCAGCTCGACCTCGACAAGTGCCGTGAGTCGCGATTTGTTCGACTCTTGTTTAGATATTGGATTGCGTTCAGCGTTAGCAAAGCGACGCGTTCAGATGACATATATTGAAAAATGACCATAATTGGCTCAGAGTAACATAAATGTGTTGAGCGCTTTCCCATTCCTCCAGCCATCCTCACGATCATGCTCAACATCGTGACTCTCTGAGGTTTCAAGCCCCACAACAACAATGCCAAGTCTCTTGTAGTCTTGTTTCCGATAGGCACAAAGGCGAACAGTACGAAGCAGCTCAGCGGTGCAGCAACAGCAGCTTCGTCTCATGCGCAATGCGTGGTCGTGCGCCAAGAGCCATGAGCAGGTCCAATGAAATTGTGCCCAGGTTCCAGAAAAAGAGCGACGGCGGAGCAATAGATTTCCGCGAAGAGATGTGTAGTAGCTTGGATGGTTGTCAAATGAACGTAATCAGATCAACGGAGTTCGTCCCCACTTCCATGGTGCACGGCAAGACCTCGGCAACTCCGGCCTTGGCACGCGTACACCACAAAACTTCTGCTCGCCCCGATCCCTTTTCTCTTCTTTAAGTTGATTTACACCCGCAAAATTTGACGTCAGATTTCTATCCTCCAGGATCTGAGGTTGACACATACGCAGGGGAGAACGAATATCCTGTACCCCAAGAGCTGCCAGTCCCTTATTGCATGGACTTTTGTCGGCCCCGTAGTCGGGAAATATACCTCGTAAACCCGCATGCGCTTTCGTGACGACACGACTGAAGCGCGTTAAGATTATAAGTTGGAGTGAGATCAGACGAGACGATACGATACAAGACGCCGTGACGACCGCCCCATAAGGAATTGAGACACGATGGATGCATAGATTTCTCTGAAGCGACACCACGCGCTTCAGAGAAAAAGCGGACAGGAAGCAGAAATGTCTCGCCGCCACCGCACAAAGGACATCGACCTGCTCGTCCAACGCCTGGACACCATCTCCCACTCCTCCACCGCCTCTTCGAGCCTTCCCAGCTCCGTCCCCACGCAACCCTTCCGCTTCTTCGACCTGCCCTCCGAACTCCGCCTCCGCATCTACGAGTCCCTCCTCGTGTTCCCCAGAACCCTCGATCTCGAACCCACAAACACGCGCACCCTTGCGCCCTCCCTACGCTTGCTCCAAGTGTCAAAGCGCATGGAATCGGAAGCCTCGCGCGTCTTCTACGGCAGAAACACGTTCCGCGTGTTCCCCATACACGGGCGCTACATCAACAAGAAACACCCGCTGCTCGCCTGGCTGCCGCGCAGGTATCGCAGCTACCTCACGCGGCTAGAACTGCGGCTCGGGCCCGGGTTCACGCGACCGCCGAAGGGCTGGGTGGTTGATTCGCGGCTCGGTCTTGCTGTTGCGACGCGCGTGTATAGGCTGAAGATCTTTGTTGAAATCGACCCTGAGGCTTCGGATGTCTTTGCGGGTTTCCGTGTCGGACAAAACTTCTACACGGAATACTCTGTGGGGTTGTTGAGATCGTTGTTGGCGCAGTGTTCCAGCATCGGAGAGGTTGAGATGGACGCGTATCCGGGCGTGAAAGGTGATAGTCCGCTTGTCAAAGCGTTGGTGGGCGAGGCGAGGCTGAATCAGAAGAGAGTCAGGTGGGGTCCGGAACGGAATTGGGATGGCATTGTGGACGGTGACTTAGCAGGGGCGTTGGGTAAGTTGGGGATGTGAGAATGGTCGGAGGGCGTGCAGTTGTATATATGTATATATGGTCATGAGCAATGAGGTTCACATGATTGAAAGCACTAAGAAAGTAATGGAGTCCAGTACAGTACAGTAAGAAAACCACGAGCCCGTGTCAATACATCCAGTTCTAGCATGCACATCCATCCTCCCACCGCGTCCGGCAATGCGTACACGTCGCTGCCCTGCTCTCCTGAGCACAAGATGTTTCCCAAGCCTCAAAGCACTCTCTATGCACGCTCCTCCCACAACCAGATTTGCACCACACAAGGGTTGACGACTCGCATCGCGACAACGGTACGTCATCATAGCAGATCGCACACTCTTCATCAAGAGGCAAACGACGAACATGTGCGCGCGTACATCTTCCCGCCACTGACCCCGATGTTTGCTCAATCACACGCGCCATGGCTGGAGGTTGCGCTTGTACAGTTCGTACCGGTGGACTGGGAGCCACAGGCCTAACGGACTCGCTTCTCGCTGTAGCCACCGACTGTATCGTCGATGATCGAGACAGCCGGAGAGTCGAGATATCATCTGTCGAGACGCGTGACAGTGGTGCATACTGCAGTCTTTCTAGTTGGCGTTGAGCGACGCGGATCGTCTCCTGCATGGCGGCAATCGTCTCCTGCAGAGTCTGGATCTCAGAGTGATCGGGCACGGAGGACGCAACGCTTGAAGTCGAGCGCGTTTGAACGGATGATGCGCGAGAGCTTATCGCCGAACGTTCGATATTGCGGTGGCTGTGATGTGCTGCTACGGGAGGGAATGCCCTACGGATCCTGCTCGTCCATTTGTCCACCATGTCGTCGACTTGGTATTGGTGATAGCGCATGCAAAGGCCGTATTGAGCCATGCGAAGTAGCTTTGGACGAAGGTGCTGTGCATCTGGTTCTTGAGTAGCGATCTCGGTGACGAAAGAGTTCACGCGCTTGAGGTTGTCGTATCGGATTGGCATCTGGCACTTGCGGCCTTTGGAGGGAGCGTAACCAACGCAGCGACCGTCGTTGCAAAGCTGGAGAATTTCGGTGGGTGACCATTGTTGAGACATGCTGAGAGGCCGTCTTCGTGTGAGCCAGAAATTTGTAAGTTGCAGGTTGAAATGCTAATGAACAATTTCAATAGAGGTCCGTCTCAGACATTTTATGTCTGCCTGCCAGTGCCAAAGACCGACTGTTTGACCCATCACAATGTCTCAGCCTGGAGAACCATTTTGCACTGCGTGCAGAATAGGGTAGAAGTTCATGCACATGTGGCTGTGCCGTGAAAAACAGCAGGTGGAAGCGACAGCCTTGCGTGGTGGACCGAGAAGACACTGCCACTGTGACAGTCAATCGCAACTGTATTGGATGATAAATTTAGTTGAGGCATCGTTCGTTCTCGAAAAACACCCTGAACGAGGCTGCGTGGCTGTGGTGTTCATGCAAAGATCATGGGTGCGAGCAGTTGCGAGGCTGATGCGGCGTAGTTACGCGCTCATAGGCCAAATTGAGTGTTGTGACACCACACTGATACCAAACCTGATTGTGACCTTCGCCTATCCGTAGAAGCCATTGGGCGCGACATTCGCTTGCGATGCCGTGATATTCTGGGTGGTACCGTTATGTTCAGTCTTCCGCTTCCCCGAGGCACAGAACCACGCTTCCAGACTCTATCAGGTAGTCCATCAATTGTTCTGCGCCGAACTTGCGAGACATCCGCTTCGTATGCACGTAGCAGGTTTGCGCGCGTAGAAGGCTTGCACCGCAGACGATCATGCCAGCAGCAAGCATATCCAGTATTGGCTCGAGCCGTTTGGGAAGAGCAGTCCGAAGCATGGGTCGGCCTCGCGGCATGTCGAACAATGACGGCAAGATACTACAATTTGTAGACCTCGTCAAGGGCCTCTCGAAGCACTTCTATCCCCACCACCTCCACCTCGACTGCCCTGCCAAATCGTGCCTTCTCTTTCCTCCTCTTCCCTCTTCAGCTTCTCCAGTTTCTCTCTGGCTTCTTGCCTCTCCTTCTCCAGTCTCTTCTTCGCCTCTTCACCATATTTCTTCTCCCACTTCTCATCTCTTTCCTTTGCAGGCGCGCTAAATTGCGTGCTTAGCCCGCCTCGGCTCTTGACCTGCATCTTCTTCTCAGCCGCCTCGTTCTGCTTCAGCTGCTCTTCAGCACTCTGAATGCGTCGTGTGAGAGCTATCTCGAACATGTCGCGACCTTTGTGACGACCCTTGAGACCGTTGTCGTCTTTGTCGAAGTAGACTGCCCAGCGCAGACCTTCTCTGCCCCAAGGCGTGGTGGGGTCTTCGTCTTCGCCATCCCATTCATCAACGGCCACGAAGCCTTCCCATCCGTCAAAAGTTACCCGCGTCTCATCCTCGTTCCAGTCCCATACACCAATATGGTGCATTATACTTCCAGTGCGGTTCGAGTACCGGAGTTCGTACGTCTCTTTGTCGCAGTAGATCCAATTCAATACAGGTGGATCATCACTTATTGTGCTGACGAGCCCTCGTTCTGGCGGGAATCTGGCCTCGTCCGGATACTGAATGTAGAAGCCTGCGAACGCATGTAATGGATCTGATATGTCGTCTACGGGAGGTATCGGCTTGTTGTCTTTGTCGCGGGGCACTACCCAGACTTTGTCGTGGCGCACAACCAGAATACCGTTGTTCAATTCTTCATTTGCAATCTCGTCTTCGGCGTCGCATGATACTAAACAGTTGAACTTCCACATTCGCGACTCGTTGGCGGCTTCTTCATTTTGCTTCTTTTGGTGCTCGACACCCTGCGCGATGCCGGTGACTACGGGGATTGCGACTACGCAACCACCTAGGAAAATGCCGAGTGGGAGCGCCATGGCGAAATTGTAGACGGGGTGTTGGTCTGCGTGAGCAGCTGGTCACGGGTGAGATGAGACCAGACGCGGCGAAAACACGTTACGTCATTGACCGGGGTCGGTCCTAGCGTGCTTTCAACTTTGGAATGAACTTCTCTGGTTGCTGTTCATCTTGCCTTTGATCAATACAACGCAGGAACAGTAGTCCCGCAGAGTTTTCATGACGCCAGGCGCGGCGATCCAGGTGCAGAGGAAGGTGAACAGTTCCAAGCTGAGCTGCATTGTGGAAGATCGCTAAGAACCGTGGCGTTGTAAAAGGGAGTTGACCATAACAAGCGGTAGTGGGTGAATTTGAAGAGACATATGGGAGGCACAAAGCTCATACAAGTCACGACGGAGCGACTCTTCTTCTCGGAAGCCGGCAGCCATCGTGGTTCAGAGTGCCTTACGCGACCGATTGCGACTGTTCATTCTTCACTATTCCGGAAGCCATTCGCGGACACTCGGGTTTTTCTCGAATTTTGGGTAGGTTAGCGAGCCCCTCAAGGACCATTTGAAACACACGTCCGATTCACCAATAGTTTACGGGATATGTGTGTCAGCAAGTGTCTGCAGTGCCGTCCCACATGAGCTAACGATGCCGCGGATCCATGCAGCTTGACTCTGCCCCTCGGACGCATCGCGTTGCAGATCTCCATCAGCATGTCGGACTCTATTGCGGTAAATCGCATCTAGTATTACTTTCTAGGGTTTGAGACGAGCTAACCGATGGCGCGAACTATGGTACTACGTGGGCTTGGGATGCAGGGTTCACTGCCAATTTTGATAAAGGTCAGTAAGTGTTCAGATCGTGATTTAGGATGCCTTGTCTAGTCACTACTAAACTTACTGCGAGATGCAACATAGCTAGCGGGGGTTTGAATTGCTATGTAACGCCCATCGCGATAGGTGAAAGTGCGTTGAGTGGTAGCCAAATTATTTCGGTCCTGTCTAGACAATAATGCTGTGTAGCAGTCAATCAGCCGTTCATTTCATACGGGCTCAGCCTCGGAACTAGGTCCTGGTGGGTGCTCAAAGCCTCCCATGACGTAGCTCCTGCCCACGGTGAGGTAGCAAACGGAGCCCAGACGCGTTTTACCAGTCGTCACCCCGGGTTGCTCTCACCTCGACTCCACCGGCACGCTCCCACTTCACCCAGCTCCCCTTTCGGGCTATCAACCTTCCACTGCCGGACCCGTTGTCAGGAACTCAATTGGATCAAGCTACCGCCAACTCTCGTTATCACAAGCGCGCGACAACAGGCAGCCCTCGCCAAAGGAGGGGACACCGCTGTACTACGAGACAGGATCTAGGGACGCAAACAGCAACCATTCAAGACACACAACTCGGTGTGTAGCGTCTCTCACGATGGCTCCCGTGTCAAGACTAGTCGATTCGAGCGCGCATTCTTTTCTCACCTTACCCGGGGAGATACGCAATGCCATCTACGAGACCTTGCTAGCGCACGAGCATCCAGTTGCAATTGTTGATGGCCATGCACATCTCTCCGGTACCTCGATCCTTACGACATGTCGGCAGATTGCCACGGAGGCTACACCGGTCCTATACTCGCGCAATTCTTTCTTGATCAGCACACTCCAACGAGGTATCTACTTGAGTGGACTTCTAACTCTCACAGAGAAGTGGCTGCGACGAATCGAAAGGCAAATAATTCACGTGAGAACCGTGGTTATTGACACAGATGCAGCCGAAATTTGGGAAGGCGGCATTGATGTCCAATCGTTACTATACTACCTTTGGGACACAGCAATCGCACAGTTGAAGATCAGCTTCTCACCAATGACAGACGGCACCAAGCGACGAGTTTCCGAGTGGGACGTTTCTTCAATCAATAAGACCTTGTCTGCGCTAGTTGCGGAAGACAGTATGGGTCTCAAACGCTACGCTCGATTCCCTCGTTTAGTCGACAATATTTCGTTGTGCACGGAAACCGGACGCGGCATGGTCGTCTTCAGCACACGACATTGTCCAATCGACGCCACGACTCTAAGCCTCCACTTTTTTTCTTTCACCACAGATGGCAAAGTCTACTCGTGGACCGATGATCCCATGCAACCAGCTAAGAGCTTCTTCTGCGACAAGATGGTGAGGGCCTTCATCTGAAAGCTCTTACCCAGTGACATAACTCCAACATACGATTTGGACAATCACACCGCACATCCCGTGATGCCACCTATAGTTTCAGCGACTGGACTAACCCGATGGGCGGGCGAGTCTATCCTCAGCGACTATGAGACATACACAAAAGCAACTATGACGACTACAAGTCTAGCAATTGGTTATGATAAGCTCAAGGCGCTAGAGCAAGTCAGGCACGACCTCGGATTTGAACGGACTTATGGCATCTATCCTCGACCGCAGGTATTGGAACTTAACTTCAGAGCTTTCAAGCCGCTGCAGCTCAAAGAGGTCCGCATCGATGCTATCGCCTTGATCAACTCAACATTCAGCTATCCCAACCAGACCGACATCTGTGTCAAGATCATCAGTGGAGAGGCGGATGGCGCTACATACAATCATACAGAATTCAAGCTTATCAATGTCCGGAACACGGTCCAGGACTCCCTCGATCGCATCTGTAGAGATTCGGAAGGCTTTCAAATGCCGTGTCCGGATTTGTGGATCGATGGCACCGGCGAGCCATACGGGGCCATCGTTGAGACTGGAACTGATCTCGCTCAGTCTGTCGAGAGAGGAGTCTCAGGCGAAGACTTCGCGCACGATCTCTACTGAGAGCTCCCGGCGGCAATCACCACACCTGAAAGTTCCAGAATGCCGGGCGAGCAGCCAGGGCGCAAACAGACTCTAAAGGATTGGAGGAGGGCCTGCGACACAACATCAACGTTCTTGCGCGGTGCGTGGTAAAGTCACAATGACGCGGCAAACTTGAAAGTAACTCACACTGGCTTCTCCGAATACTTCCTATCCCATCTGATCATCTCCGGGACACTTTTACCTCCGTCATCTTTGGGTCGCTTCTTCTGACTCTCGCAAGTCCAAGTACCTCTGCAAGGCGTTGCACAACCATTCCCCCTGTCATTGGGGCAGAATCGGAGAGGACTATATTTGGCGTGCAACTTAGATTGGAAGGCTCAAGGAAAGTATAGAATTGCGAACACAGCCTCACATGAACACTTCACTTCGTAGATAGGCGAATGCGCACTTCGCATTTCGAACGAGGGCTTTCATTCCCACTCGAGATGAGTGTACTAGCAGGATAAAAAACATGGCTGTCTCAAGCACGTTCTTCCATGCGCCTGAATTCATGTTCGTAACCACCATTTCTCGCCACCCAACCACAAATAACGAACGAAGAAAGACCTCTCGTCTCAATATCATGCATTCGTTAATCATTCCACGTAACCATAGGCCCTCGCATCCAATTTCCCACGAGTCCATTCTCAATCCCCTCGGTCGTGAAGCCATGCTCCGCGAATCCATATCGCTACCAAAGAAAAAAAACCGTGAATGCTACCAATACGCATCCCTCGCATTCATTCCCGTTCTATCTCCCAAGCTCTGATCGAGCTCAAACGTTGCATGTATCCAAAGCCCACAGCGCAAATTCTGCTAATACAGCGATCCAAGCCCAACTTTTACTCGAGCGCATGGTCCGGCACACATGTGTTACACGCCTGACCACCCGCCCTCTCTGCCGCGACGATGACATCAGCAGCGCCACAAGCCTCGCTGCCTTGCATCTGGCCATATGCAGGCCACTGGATGTTGTAACCAGGGCCGTTCTCGGCGTGCATGGTTCTCGGCGGTCCTGCTGGTCTGCCCTGAGGCGGGACTGGGTCCGGGAACGCAATGTTGCGCATCGGCACGCCGACCATGCCGCGGGTGGCGTAGCTGTACAGACCGTTGTCGCTGCGGTTGTAGTAGCGGCGCGCGTTGTGGTGGCCAGGATTTGGCAGGGTGGTGTTCCACCCGCTCTGAGGGTGACTGTTGCGGGGAGCGGGAGGTAGAGCGACGTTGCGAATGGAGGTCAGGTCGACATTGGGCGTACGAGGCGTGTTTGTGGTGTTGCGGAGAGCGTTCTGCTCAGCGATTATGCCCTTCTGCGCTGCGAAGGGCGAGTAGGGACGATCCGTAATGGGCGCATCTTCGTTCTGCTGCCCGCCAATAGGGGTGCAACGACCCGTGGCTGAGCCCTCTCGCTGCTGGCGCGCTCGCTGTTCAGCCAACGGCAAGGTAGAAGCTGGTGGCGGCATCCCTGAGACTCGCTGTTCACCCGGTCTGCCTGCAGTTCCTTCGGCCTGACCATCATTGGCAGGATGAGCACTCGCTGGCGACGAAACCGAAGGTCGATTCTTCTTCGTGCGGTATTTCTTCGGCGATCTTGAGCGGCCATTCTGGAAGCCTTGTTGATATGCGAACTGCACCTGATTCATGTAGTGGAACCAGGGAACGCCATACATGTCCAGCTCAACTGCCCTAGAGCCTAACAAGTCTGTCGCGGCATTGGTCGGAGCAGGTGTGTCGGCGTCATTTTCCTCCGGCTCCGGTTCTGGTTGTGTACGAGGCACAAACTCCGGTGCAGTCGCACGCAGATCAGATCCGAGGCTTGGCTGCATCGAGTGCACGCTTTCTGCTTTGCGATACCAGGTCGGAGATGTACCGCGTGCTTCGGTCGTCGCGACGCTCGGTGTCCTGGTTGCAATCTCTGGATGAGCATTATCGGGGCGAAAAGTACCTAAGTCAAAACTGTGAGCCATCATGACAATGATCGGTGGGCTGTGGAACGGCCGATCAAGAGTCGTACCAGAAGCGCCAGATTTCTTGCTGTAAATGATGGCAGAGTCTAATGTGGCCAAATCTTGAGTTGCTGGTGTAGCCTTGACCGTAGATATGCTTGACGCCCTCGAGTTTTGCGCTTGGTAGTTTCCGTGATCATGGAACGTGCGCTCATGACGCACATCTACGCTCGTCCTGCGTAGCAATGATGCTACTTGATCTACCATGTCCGGAACGTGTTGCGCTGAGGCCTTGTCAGCCGGTCGGTCGAGGATGGATGCAATGTTCGGAGCGACCGTGCTTTCAGCGGTAGACTTCCTCGATACGATGGGTGTAGTACCTGAGCTATTGACAGTTCGGACGTGGCGTACGGGTACTGCAGTTGACGACTTGACTTGCGTGACCTGGCTTTCCTGAGAATTAGAATGCTGCAAAATCAGTGCCTTCGCAGATTGTGTTCTCTTCAAGGTGGAGCTGCGAGTTGGGCCGCACGCAGACGTTGCGATGCTTCCTGCAGCCGCGCGAGGAATGCGGGATGCTGAGGTCGGACTCCACGGGCTATTGCTGGCCGCAGAACTGCTCGTGGCTGATGTCGATGATTGTTCACCAGTATTGCTGTGTGTCCACGTGGCCGTAGTGTCAATTTGGAGCCTGGGACGACTCGAGCTCGCCTTACCGACGGTCGCCGCTTTGACGCTCGACGATTGAACCGTTCGGGGCTTCTGCTCATCCTCGCTGTCAGCATTCAATCGCAGATAGGGAATGTGAGTATCGTCATCATCAAGGACCTCTGCACTCGACTTGAAGCTAAGCTCCGAGCCAGCAGTACTCCTTACCGGCGACACCAAGCCAGTAGTGCCCTTCATGGGTGAGCCAGCGGCAGAGTGAAAGACTGTGCCGTCTGTCGAGGTTGCAACACTGCTGGGACCGCGCTTGTGACCGATGAATGCTGCGTCCGTGTGCAACAGCGTTGTCCTGCCTGGGGATGTCTTCGCGTCGATGCCGGACTGTTGTCGCGGGCTTTCGCGGAGGTCTGATGCCTTGGGGCTGTTCCATGCAGGCTTCGTGATTTGACGTTTGGTAGAACCGAGCGCGTTTGTGGGCGATGTAATATCCGTCTCGACAGCGGCGAGCATTTCCTTTGTCAGGAATGTCGGCACTTCCGCGCCGTGCTGTCTACCCACGTCTACAGAGCTGCGTGTTCCACGAAGTGTTTTTGCCTCTCCTGGTGAGCCGCTCACCGAGCCTCTCTTGTGTCCTCGCTCCTTTGCGCGTTGAGCCGTTGCAAGCTTCGGTCCGCTGTTTGAGGGCAGCCACTGGGAGGGGATAGGTTTGCGCGGACTGGATGGGCCTCGAACAGTGCTGGTGCTAGACATAGTGTTGTGGTCGAGACTGACGGCGGATATACCAGTGTGATCATCATGATATTCTTGAGATGTGTCAGATTGTCCGCAACCACCAAATGACACAATTGATCGCCAAGTTCCGGGGGCTTACCGTCACGAGTGCCTGCCAAGGGCGACGAAGACTGGGTGTCTGAGGCGATATCGATATCTTCATCATGATAGCCCTGCGTCTCCAAAACGGAGCTGGCGTCGCAATGGTCAAGCGTGAGATCGAGGTCGTTGCCCCCGGTCGCCGAGCGCGGAATTAGGTTGATGTTGTGAGGCAACTGCTCATCGCGTCGCACTGGAATAGCTTGTTTGGAGAATGGCGTCCCAGATCCAGAATGGGTCAGGGCTGACATGTTTTGAGAATACTCTTGAGTATGCGAATGTGAAGAGCTGTTCTTGAGTCCCGAAGATGCCGATGGTTGTGAGGATGGAGAGCCAGGAAATGTTCCCGACGTGTTGTTTGCACTGTCACCGTTCGGCGAATGACCGTCGCTGCTCGCATTAGTTTCGCGATTCCGCGGCAGGTTTATCAGTCCTACTTACTGTCTGGGCAGGCCGATTGCTGTCGCCCTGTCGCAGTAGGATGTTCTATAAAAGTCGGCGTGGCGACACGTCGCAGCGTAAATGTAGTCTGTGAAGAGTCAGCCGAGAAACAGACAACAGCAGGAGGAGTTTGCCTACGATATTGGCACATGACGATGGACAACAATGGCAAGATCAATGTATGGTCCAAGTTGAGTGCAAGTGGAGGTAGGTGGAGGCCAAGCCAGAGGAAAGAATGTTGTTGCGGATGCTGTGTGGTGGGAAGTCGCGGTCTGCAAACGCACGCAGAAGCGAGTTCTCGGGGTCCAGCAAAGTGAAGGTGAGCAAGGCGCCGACGATGCGAACTGCATGCCGATTCCAACAGTCTTTTCTACGCCACGGTCACCCAGCAATTTCAAATTTCAGTAGCCGCTCATCCGCTTTCACCGCATGTTCTTGCAGCCCACGCAACGATCGACACGCCTTGCAACATGGACACGCACGACAGTTGGGAACAAAAACATAAGAAGACAATCGTACGATAAAGTAGAGGGCACCATTGTTTGCACCGCACGTTGCCTAGACAACCTCAACACCACTGCAGGTCATGTATCATGAGATTGCACAGCTTCTGCTACTCAGAATCGCCTCTTCTTCTTGCTCTGAGCCTGCTTCTTGGCTGCTTCTTCTGTCTTTCTCTTCAGCTCCGCCCGTTTCCTCGCAGCCTTCTCTTCGGGCGTCTCCTCGTGCTCTTCTTCGACCATGGGAGATTCCTCCTTCAGTGGTTTAGGACGTGGCGAAGAAGGGGTATGAACACTAGGAGACAGTGTGGCTCTGGTGCGATCAGCCATGACAGGTGCTTGAGAGGCCTCATTTGTAGTGTTTCGCCCTTTCCCTCCAATCCTGAAAGTCCTCTTGATTTTAGGCGGGGTTGCATTCATGTTGGGATTTGTCTCGGACGATCGGCGTTCTTCGTCAGCATCAAGATCTGGTGTGGCGTCTTTGGTTTTGTCGGACGGAGGTGGGGACTCATCTGCGGCTTGCTTGGCCTTGCCTCCTATTCGAAAGGCCTTGCCTTTGGACTTCGCAGTGAATGGGGTATCCAATTTGGACGGGACAGCATCCACAGAATTGGGCGATGTCGTGCGCGCAGGCTGCTCCCTCTGTACTCGGCTGGCGTTCTGACTGCTTTGACTTTTTGGAGGAGCATCCAAGTCGTCATCGTCCTCCGTGGCATCGTCGTTACTACTCCGCGTATCCGCTGGCTTCTGTGATGGCAATGAGCGCGAGACTTTCGTTGCATCTGTTGGCAGGGTTCGCGTCTGTGCAGTTGTCAGCAGAGACCACCTACTCCCTCAATGCACACACCTTGAAATTCTCATGCGTCTCAAACTCGTCTTCCGTTTCGTCGTCACCCGAGGCAGCAAGGTCGTTCTTTGGCTGAGCTGCAGGCAGGGATTTTTTCGGTCTGCTTTCCTTACTGGCCTGTGGCTGGCTGAGTCGATTGGGAACACTGGTCCACCATTTCAAGTCTCCTATCTCGTCCTTGGCCTTCAACTGAGATGGTACCCCGGGAGTACAATCCGATAGCGCTTGCTGGAACAACCCTAGGGTGCTGACGTCCGAGTCGACCAGTTGTTCCGTCTGTTGCCTGAATGCATCTTCGCGGAACGGCTGTAGAGCGGGAACGTGCTTCGCCGCTTGCTCGCGTTTGATAGTCTTCCTGCCTGACCTCAAGCCGCTGATGATGGGGAACGCGGCAGCTAGATCTAAGTTGCTGGACTCATATTGATCCACCAGTCGAGTGATTGCCCTGTCCTTATCCTGGATCGTCGAGACAAGTCCGGAAATGCGCTCATGTTGGATGTGGGACGAAACAAGAAGTGGCAGAATGAGTTCATTCTTGAGCATTGTAGAGGGACGGCGGGTCAGGTAGAATTTCCATGTCAAAGAGTCGAGCGGTTTCGGCAGACTGATGGTGGTATGCAAGGTGATGCCATCGTCCCCGGTTCGGGTGATGCGGCAGACTGCATCGTTGGCG
>TARA_R110002003_G_scaffold143_1_pt1 | contig 21590 bp, 28 predicted proteins | sample TARA_R110002003 | Tara Oceans TARA_R110002003 (sample SAMEA4396441) | marine metagenome | biome: Westerlies Biome; feature: [SRF] surface water layer (ENVO:00010504); material: water (ENVO:00002006), including particulate matter (ENVO:01000060) such as... | depth 5 m
CACGGCCTTCCTGCCATTGTGTCGCACAGGACCCTCGCTCATACACCGGGCATACCTAACAAGGCCCTGACTTGTGGCACGCCTCGCGGCATGAAGTATACCAACCACAGTCCCGTGAAAGCGACCGCGAGTCCGGTAAACTTCTCAAACCATGTATGAAAGTACGCAGCCGTCATAAGCAGCATCCACCACATCAAGCCCGCCACACCAAGCGCGAACTTAACGCCCCTCGCCGTCGCACCCGCCTCCTCTTTGACTTGCTCCTTCTCGACCGCTACGCTCGCCGTCTTGCCATCTTGTAGCGTAATCAGCCTTCCGTCCCTCAGTCCCTCAACACGCGTCAATGCAGGCAGAAACTCCAACCAAAGTAGCGATGACCCCAGAATTAGCAAAAACACGTGTCCAGAGATGTCATGACCACCCTTCCACGTCCCTCCCACAGCCTTACACGTCGCTGCGGTGATGAACTCCCTCGTATCGCTCATATCCTCTCTCGCCTCCGGATCCCTCAGCCTTTCGCACTGCCCGCCGGTAAAGCGGAACATGGTATCAATCAACGGCGGGCCGAAAAACCACTGCGTGACAAACACCCACCAGGTCGTGACTGCCGCATAGCGCAGCACCGCATTCACCCTGCGTTTACTCACGCCGCGCCCAAAGCCGGGGTGAAACACCAAGAACACGACGAATGCGATCGTGGTCCAGAACCAGCCTACTTTGACAAAGTAGACGTTGAAGACGTTCTTCTTTTGTGCGAAGTAGGAGGGCGCGAACTCGGGCGGGTGCGATTGCGAGACGGCGGAGTAGGGCGCGCTGCGCGAGGCGGGGGAGAGAGTGCTGAATATGCTGCCGAGGAGGAGGGTGAGCGGGTAGATGGAGATGAGTTGCGCCTCGAGGCGTGTGGGGAGGAAGGGCGAGCGGCGTGCCGAGGCGAGCGGTGGGCGGATGGTGCTGCCGGGCATGCTTGAGGTGAGGGGGACGGAGCCGTTGATGGCGGGCTCTTTGCGACGGGTTGCCATGTTGAGGTTGGTGGGTTAGGATGGAGGCTTGGACGTATCTTTGTGGATTCTTCGTCGCGAAGTATTAGATGTCGAGGGAGAGAGAGAATGCGGGGAGTGAAAGAGAAGCCGTGTGAAGAAATTGGGCTTTTAGTGTGGGCGCGAAACTGGTTGTTCGCAAGTGCGAGGTGGGCAGCTCGAGAACCGAACAACAATGACGTTGTCTGTTGTGCCGAAAATCAACCACATGTGGCGGCAGCGCTAGCTGTTTTGGGCGAGCCACTCCAGGCACCGCTTTCTTTCAGCTTCTACTCTACGCTGTGATCACATGCGCTTCCTTCTGAAGTACGAAGAGTGTTCTTGAGACCCGCCACTCCCACATCTGCACATAGAAATCGACATTCGGACTATCACATTACACCCCGCATATTGACATGCCCGACGACGTTGCGAATACACTTACTTCATGCCTACTTCGCATCTCGGTTTCCCCTCGCCCACTCCCTCAGCACATTCTTCTTTATCTTCCCCGTGCTCGTCTTCGGCAATTCAGTCACCACCTCCACCTCTCTTGGCACCATAAATCTGCTGATGTGACTATGCTCCTTGGCCCATTGGATGACTTCCTGTCCGAGGGTATCGCTGTTGGTTCCGTCCTTAGTGGTGACAAAGGCCTTGGGACGCTCACCCCAGTGCGAATCTGCGACGGCACAGACGCCGACTTCGAGGATTTGAGGGTGCGTGGACAGCATGGCTTCGAGTGCTACTGAGGAGATGTTTTCGCCGCCTGGTGTTCGTTAGTTTGATATGTGCATACCAGGATCGAAAGGCGATTAGGACTTGCCAGAGATGATAATGTCCTTTGCCCGGTCCAGGATCTGAATCGCGCCATCAGGATGCCAAACGGCCAGATCCCCACTGTGCAAGACGTTGCCCGCCCACAACTTCCTCGTCGCCTCGGCGTCTTTATAGTACCCCTTTGCACAGATGTTGCCTTCAAACACAATTTCGCCGATCTCTTTACCGTTCTTTTCAACGTTGATCAAGACGCCTTCTTCCTGCTCAGTCTTGATCACCCGCACCGGCAGACCCATGATGAAGCCATGACCTTGACGTGCCATCCGGTCGTACTTCTCTTTCTCTGGAATCGTTTCCCACTCGGGCATGTGGTAGCCCTTCGTAATGGGACCGTATGTCTCGGTGAGGCCGTAAACGTGGACTGGAGACAAGTTGAGCTTTGTCATTTGTTCAAAAAGCCATGCGCTTGGTGGACTTGCTGCCACAGTCACGCGTACGGGATTGGGCAATCGTTCCGCCTCTTTCGCGGCACATAGCAGTGTATTGACCGTCGGTGCGGCATTGAAATGCGTGACACCTTCTTCTTTCAACAGCCGCCAGATCTCGGGATAGTCGATCTTGCGCAGGCAGTAATGTGTGCCTCGCACAGCAGTTACGGACCATGGAAACGTCCAGCCCATGGCATGAAACATCGGTAGTGTCCACAAATACTTTGCGCGACCAGTGTGGTAATTAAGGCCAGACTCGATGACGTTGCCCATTGCAGCGAGATATGCGCCACGATGCGTGTACTCGACACCCTTTGGTCGCGCCGTGGTACCGGATGTGTAGGCAAGTGCAATGACATCTTCTTCGTTGCCAGCCTGCGCTTCTAGACCAGCCCAGCCCTTGTGCCCAGTTGCGATGTCGTGGTTCAGGCCCTCAAGAACCGCTTCGTCAAAAGGACCGGAGAGCTCGCCTTCGGTCGCATCGGTGTCGTTGTCGATAAGGATTGGGATCCCAGGCTTCGCTTTCCTGAAATCATCCAACAGGTCAACGAATTCAAAATCGACAATGATCATGTCGACATCAGCATGTTGAAAGATGTAGCTGATATCGTCGTGCTTTAGGCGGTAATTGATCGCGACATTGACGCTGCCTGCAGCTGCAATGCCGAAAATACTCTCTAGAAATGCTGGTGTATTCGTCGCGAGAATGCCAACTTTCTTGTAGCCATGTTTCTTTAGATAGTAAGCCAAACCCCGCGCACGGTCTGCTGTCACCGCATAAGTGCGTCGCAAGATCTTGTTGTTCGCAGTCTTGTGGTATATCGCTGTTGCATCCGGTTCGATTTGTGCAGCACGTGGAAGAAAAAACGTCGGGCTCAGAGTGTGGAAATTGTGTCTGTGGTGGTACTCGTGGCTGTCTCCGGGTTGGATAGCTAAAGGTCCGGGAACTGGGTTCGCAGAGGTGAAATGCGATGCGAGTTGCTTGAGGCGGTCTCTTGCGCCGACCATTTTGATGGATATGTGTGAGGTAGGTGGAAGGAATGTGCTGAAGGAGATCAACAAAGTCGTAGATGTGAACTGTTCGCGGAAGCGTTCCGAGCTAGAAACAAGCTATGAATACCTAGATGAGGAGCAAATTCGATGTACATGTGAGGCACGAAGTTGTCGATGGGTGCAAGCTGGAAGAGGGTACATAGAGTAGCAAATTCCCGAGCTTCTGCGTGTTGTCTACGGTCAGCCGACGTGACTTGAGCTGATGTTAAAAGAAGATGTATGGAAGGGTAGCTTTGAGGAAAGCTGGGGTACGGATCCGATGCGACGTCACAACCGAGGCTATCCGCCCATTGGCCAGCTGCGAGCAGCTTGAGCCGCAATGTCCGTCTCTCCGACAGACGCGGATCAGATCCGGGTCGATCTAGGATCGTACCGTGGACGCATCGCATACCCAAGACGAGTGCCAAATGTAAAGAGAGAATTGCACGAAGGGAAAGAGCGATGACAAGCTGCATGATGAGACTGGATATATTGACTGAGCAAAACGCCATCACAATGCTATGGAGCAGCCCTGGGATTTTCATTTCGTATTTCTTCTAGCCGGAAGAGTACCTGAGACACAGCAGACCGACCGCGAAGAGACCCATGAACACGTGAGCACCCTGGTAGTGATGTGCTCTTTTAGCCTGGACACCCGTTGGAATGGTCGAAGTATAGTAGAGGTAGAAAAGATCCCATGAGCCCAATGCATCCCACGCCGAACCACGTCACTGACACCGACACTGTTCATTAACTGCCTGAGTCTAGTAGCCGAGCGAGGTGAGGTGCTCCTGGGTCTTGCTGTCGACGGTGGCGGTCTTCTTGGCCTCAGCCAACTGCCTCCGGGCCGCCTTCTTGCGCTCGTAGTATGCGGCGCCCTTGACCTTTCTGCGCTCCTCAAGACTATCGCACGAATTAGCTTGTATGTGGAGCAATAGGTGGAAGCAACATACCGGGCAACAACGTCCTGGTACTTCCAGCCAAACTCGTGTCCGAGACGGCCGACAGTGCAGTACTTGCGTCCGGGCTTCAACCTCAGTACCCTCAAGGCCTGGGGAACAACAACGCGCTTCTTCTTGTCGTATGGGGGAGGAACGCCCTCAAAGGTCTTTAGGCGCTCCATGGCGGCCTTACCGCGAGCGGTCTTGTGAGGGATCATGCCGCGGACAGTTCGCCAGAACATCTTGGACGGAGCACGGAAGTGGAAGGGTCCTGGACATGTCAGTGAGGTTCTTTCGTGTTGTTCAGAGGATCGAACATACCACCGCGGGTGGGGTTGAAACGAGTCTGCTTGCGCATGAAAGCAGAGTACTTCACTGTGGTATCATGTCAGTCTGCAAGCCCTGCTTTAAAGGTACTCCACGGGCGATGTCCAAGAGCAGACTGTATGATCCTGGGTGCTAACATCCGGGAGAACAGTCGCCAGATACCCAATGTGCCTGCTCTCGTCTCTCGCTCGTGGTCGGTGTGGTAACGTACACTTGGCGCGGAAGAACTCGCCGGAGATGTTCAGGGCCTCGCAGCGCACAACGACAATCTTCTGGCCATTGAGCAGCTGCTTAGCGACGGTGCTGGCGAGGCGACCGAGCAGATGGCCCTTGCCGTCAATGACCTGCATCACAAGTCAGCCAGAGATTCCATGCGATTTTGCGGTGGTGTCGAAGCGAGGATTGGCGGCGTCGATCGCGACTGCCCAACGGGGAACATGCAGCGTGTGTGCGGAAGTTACGTACGATGACCGGCTCGAAGGTGGACATGGTGTCGAATCCGGGTGTTGTGCTGGAGGTTAGTTGTCGTAGTCGTGGTCGTGGTGGGCGTGGAATTGAATTTTGGATATTTAGGCGAGTGCCCACCAAATTGGCGCTATCGCTCTTTTCGACACTAGCGCGCCCGGACTCCACGAACACCACGATGAGCAGGAACGAACATAGACAACTACAATATCAACAACAATCTGCTCAGGATATCCGAGCTGCCTAAGCATATAGACACGGCCCACTCAGATAAGCTTACTCTCAGTCTCACCCAGATCGTGGGGCCTCAATTCCCACGCATCATGACAATCTTCGCAGAGGAAACCAACTGGCGCGCTTCCAGGAAGCCGTCTCACTTCTTGAACCACGGAGTCGACAATGGTTGCAGCCTCTACCACAGTATGCCTGGTCGGGAGACTTTTGAGCATATCAAGTGTAACTGGGTCGACCTCCCCGTTAGACCTATTCATTAATTCTTGCTGGCTCATCATGACTGACCTCCACCATGACTCCGGCGCGCAAACGTTCATGGCTGCGCGAACGATGGAGTGCATAGTCCTGTGGTTTTATATTCCCGTTGCCGACACCCTCACATCGATGGCACCACCAAGCGCAATATAAGGACTTCCCATTCTATTTTGGAAACTTCGGCTTTCCTAACTACGTCCGCGTGTAGCTGAAAGTCCTGTGGATTTGTGTCGCATTGCCGGCTGTTGAGTTTTGGGACATGTTCACGATAAAACGAAAGAAGGGGTTCCAGACGAGAGTTGGAAACATTGTGTTCGCGATCAGCACAGTTTGAAGGATGACGACAGACGTCGGCCTGGTGCAGCTTTCTTTTCTGTCATCTTGATAGTTCCGACCTGCTGCTAACGTCTCACTCGTGCGGTCATCATCGCCGTGCGATCCGGACTACTCACCCGTGCAATGGTTACATAAGGACGGGTTCCACAAGGTCATGCGCCACACGAAATTGCGATCGCACACCAAATTCCCGACCGTCGCCGTCATGTTGATAAGCCACACCCCAGACAAGCACTAATGTCCTGCATGATATCTCCGCCGGCACCAAAAGCCGCACGGATACGAATACGGCGACATGAGCAAAGCCATCCAAACGTGACCTGTTGCGGTCGCTAGCCCTTGTGGCCTTGTGGCTCAACTAAACGCACGCCAAGAATCTTCGGGATGACATGATCCCAAACCTCGTCGACGGAACAACCGAAGAGTGGGTGCAGCAGACTCCATAGACTGGAGCAAGACGTGCGACGGACCTTGGAAGCGAGCATCCGTAGACTAATCAGATCCGCCTTACGGACCAAATCGAGCAACATCGCCAGGAAGTCTCTGAAGCAAGTGTGAAGCCTGCCAGCGCGCATATGGTACCTTCCTTGCAGCCAATATCTTCCAATTACTAATTGCGGCATACGAATGCTGAATTTGGAGGCAACTTAAGCGGACAAGCGGGCCCACTGCATCCTGCACAGATAACAGTAAGATCATCATCACCGCTGCGTGGCAGCGAGTCACATGGTGTCAAATCGTGATTCTTGTCCGGCCTCGGCGTTTCCACTGCCATTGCCCTCTGTCCGCACCTGTTCCTCGTCGAAGCAGTACCAAGGCATGGCAAGGCTCGACGAAAGAGTGCGTGCGACGTCTGGTGCTCGGCAGGGTAACCAACCTGAAGAGGACAAGACCCACCAGCCCCAAGGTCAAGCCACGCTGTCACATTTGCAGCGACTTTATCCGGCGCTACGAGTTTCGCGGGCAAGAGGCTGGTGCAGTGGAGGTGCAAGCGGTCGGGCCTCGCACACAACATGGTCCGAAGCAACTTGCATCTGAGGCTTGGCCACATGACGCCGTCTTTTCTGGGTTTTGAATGCGACGGGGACGCCTTTACCGAACGACCACGTTGATCACTGCCACGATGAGTGGCTTTAGAGCGCACGAGGAAGCATGGGAACGAAACAAGCTGCGATCGCACAAAAGATCAGGCCATTTAGCGTGCACCTTGGGTGGAGCCAAAGCGTGCTTGCTGCTCCGCTTCGCGCCGGTAAGGCCCAAGAGCCTAAGGCGCTTCTGACTGGCCTTGGAGTGGCGTGGGTGGCGCCAGACGAGGACCCCTCACCTCGTCTCAACCTATGGGCCGATGCGTCGCCAACAGTACCATGACGCCACAGGCTGCAGATAGGCGAATGGCTGTGCTTCTACACTTGGCGGCTGTGGTGGTGCAGCTCCTGCTGTCTTGTACTAGACGGATTTGGTGCTGTTAATGAATGGCAGCGAGGGGTGGGGGATGGACGACTGTGACGGACCTTCGGCAAACGTAGGTACACCCTCTCCAGACAGTCATGCGTGGAGGCGATCATGAGCGCGCGATTACGTTCCGATTGATATACATATTGGAAGAACTTTCTGCAGCCCTTGGCTTCCATTGGGAGCGAACAGGCGGACGACTCGGCGGAAGTAACACTACTCGGTTCCAGTACCCAAGAGCGGGACGATGCCATGGAACAGCGCTAAGACACTCTCCATCAGAATCATATTCCCTGACCCACCGCTCCGCTGCTGACCGACCCTGTCGCGACTATCCCACCCATTTACTCTTAGGCGCAGCATCCCCCAGCCACAGCCATGTTCCCCAACTGTCGCCATGGCTTCCCCAGCCCTTACCACAACTGAAAGTCTTCCAACAGGCTCCGGCCAATCTGGTCAGTATGAACCTTCACTACACGAGGACAGTCCCGAGTTTGGTGACGAAAACTCCCCGAGCAATGATCCTGCCGACGATCAGGCGCCAAAGCCACAGCCACTCCAAAAGCGGCGGAGAGTGACGCGCGCTTGCGATGAATGTAGGAGGAAGAAGATCAAGTGCGACGGGAAGCAACCATGCACCCACTGTACCGTGTACAGCTACGGTATGTTCTTACACCTCTTACCACCTCTCAAATTAGGCTGGCGCATGCTGACAGTTGCATAGAATGGTAACTTCACCCATAACTATCGACACGCGCCTTACGACTGACTCAGAATAGCACTTACGACCAGCCATCGAATCGAAGACGCAATGCTACGCCCCAGTACATCGAAGCCTTAGAAAGCCAATTGAAGCGCGCCAAAGCCCTGCTCCATGTTGTCTTCCCGACTGTTGACCTGAACGATCCTAGCATTGATGCCCACCTACAAAGCGGGCTACTTCCACAGCTTCCTGTTGCAGCTTCACAACCACCGCCCATTCCAGCTGACCCACGCCTTGCATCCAAGCATGGCGCAAACTCGACCGAAGACCTGAACGATTCTCACCTGGAAGCAATGGTGAAAGCCACAGGCCACCTGGACCTCGATGAAGAGGGCAACTGGGACTATCATGGACACTCGTCGGGAGTAAGCTTTATGAGCGGCTTGAGGCAATTTGGAGAATTATTCCAGATACCAGCCGACACTTCACCGTCATTGAAACATCGATCCATGTCTCAAGTGCCATCTTCTCCTAATTCGTCGACCCAGTCTCTTGCCGATTCGTCTGTTACCATACCAACTGCGGCGGATTTACCGAGTAAGGACGAAGCACAGAACCTCTGCGATGCTGCCATTGTCGAGGCTAGCGCAATGCTGAGGGTTGTGCACTTGCCCACTTTCTACAAGCAGTTTGATCGCATGTATGAGCTGCGTGCTGAGCAATATGGATCGGCCGAACACAACTTTCTTCCATTGCTCTTCTCTGTACTTGCTCTGGGCAAATTGTTTTCTCGGAACGACAGCGATCTAGACAAAGCCACATACGAGACACTTATAGGCGAGGGGTAAGTCGGCAATGCTTCGAGCGCATTGCATTGCTAACACAATGCACACAGATACAAGTATTTCAAAGCTGCCCGCCAGCTCATAGACGTCACAGACTGTCGAGACTTGGTATCATTGCAGACGATCATCTTCATGATTCAATTCTTACAGTCATCCGCCAAACTGAGCACTTGTTATGCCTACATCGGAGTGGCTCTGCGATCGGCCCTGCGCATGGGTCTACACCGGTCCTTCAACACTAGCTTCAATCCGATCGAGGCCGAAACACGCAAACGTATATTCTGGGTGATACGGCGGATGGACTCGTACGTGGGTGCGATGCTGGGTTTGCCCCGCTTTCTTGAAGACGAGGATATCGATCAAGAATGGCCTGCTGAGGTAGACGATGACTACATCACAGAGAAGGGTATTTTACCCATGCCTGCAGGCAGCATATCAGTCATGTCTGCTTTCAACGCCCATACCCGAATTGTGCAGGTGCTGAGTAAGATTTGCAAAGTTGTGTATCCTATCAAGGGAACGCAGTCGGGCGGCAGTGGATCTGTCACATATACTGTGAGCTATTCGAAGATTCGCGAACTCGAGCAAGACCTGTCGCAGTGGCTGGATGAATTGCCAAGTGCACTGAAGCCAGGTGGCGCAGAGTCACCACTCATCATACGGCAAGTACAGCTGGAAGTACAGACCTTTGCAGTTGCTAAATGTTTGCAGTGTACAACAAATGCTACGTATGGCGTTCGGCCATGCCCAACTACTGCTTTACCGACCGTTCTTACACTACGTCTCACTGGCGAACAAGGAGAAGAATGTCGACCAGAGAGCATTTGCCTGTGCATCCGCGTGTGTCAGCGTCTCACGAAACATTATCCATATTTCCACCGAAATGAGAAAGAAGGGCGTTTTAGCAGGAGCCTACTGGTTCTCGATGTACACGACCTTTTTCGCAATCGTCTCGATTCTATACTTTGTGCTGGAAAACCCAACAAGTCCTACAAGTTTTGAGCTGCTGCGAGATGTAGTTGAAGGCAAAGAGGTGCTGGCGTTCTTTTCGAAGCGGAGCATTGCGGCAGATAGGTGCAGCACTGCGCTGAAAGTGAGTGCCCACGACGACTTAGTCGACATCCGCTAATTATTGCCAAAGAGCATGTTCGAAAGACTACCAGAGTCGATCAAGCACGGCGGAGAGATCATCGAATCGAAGAAGCGCCGTCAAGAAAGCTCGCCGCAATCGGTCTCCTCGCGCCCGAACCCTCTCAAGCAAGACGAGTTCATGGCACCACGACGCGCCAGCACGTTCCCCGAGACTATGCCAGACCCCAAACGCACTGCACTCTCCCATTCCCTCCCAATCTCTCAAACACACTTCGCGAGTCTTGGCCTCGATCCGGGGTTTGGCTCGCCATCGCCATCGTCGAATCCAGATTTCTTCGACGCAGTGCCCGGGCTCACTCCGACCTCGTCTACTGCCAGTCTTCCAGGCTTCGGGCTTGGCCCAATACATACGCCACAGCAGAGACCTTCATTCCCTGCGACACCGCTGGGCGGCAACTTCGCAGACCCGTCTGGCCTGAACGTGCCGGATATTTCGACCATTATGTTCCCTTCTGCTGATCCTCTAGCATACCCAAATCAGGCGATGACTACCTTCGAAAGCCGACATCCTCAGATGTTCGATCGCAATACCGCCTCCCCGGCCGTCGGCATGCCGCAGCAACTGTCTAGCGTTGACATGAAGTCGCATCCCACACCATTCGCACCTCCCGGTTTCGGCCCACCAAGGCGCCCCGACAACGATGTGCAATTGTATGGCTCAATGCCAATGTACCTTATGCAAGGCGCGCAGACATCGCGAGGGTATCCGCCCCACAGTGGCAGTCCGAACGTGCACCTGCCGAGCAACAATCTCCAGTTTGACGATCTCCTCAACCAAGAGGAGTGGACGAACACGTTTCTGGACCCCAGCATGGTTCTGAACAACGGTCAGCCACCTGTTGTCGGCCGTTCGCAGTTCGCGCCGCAAGGACAGGGCATGGGCGGCTGGCGTTGATAGGCAGCATCACCGCCGACGAACCACCGAACACGATGACGTCGACCAGACTGCCCAGAGCGGAAGGTGTGGCTGCGAAATTCGCATATCCGGCTTATGTCCGGGTAATTGAAATGACGTGGCGGTGGACCGAAGCGGATTTTCCAAGCGACACTTACGCGGCCAGGTGCCACAACACGAATCGATAATTGATGCTGCAAGACCACATAATCAAACATGTCTGGTTATATGCACGCTATGAGCAGGCTGTCACGAACGTTGGGGTTAACATCTTGAGGATGGATGCCCTTGGTTTGGAGCGGCTGGAACCGAGAAAAAGAGAGAAGGCGGAGAACCTCTCCCATGTCTCTACGGATGATGTAATGCTTTCCACATCGCGAGCATCCAAGCGCTCTTGTACCGGGCGGACGGCCTTTTCGCGAACCATTGGACTTCCTGGACTCTTGTTTATACCATTTTTACGAGACCGACGATGAAAATGCTCTTTTGGCGTCCACGGCTAGACAAATTTCATAGTGAGGGATAATAATATACCCAACGTCGTTGATGAATGGTTAGACTAGGTAGCTCATGAAACGATATTTAATCATACACGAGCGCCATCGATGCAATTGAGGTTGCAATTCAAACATAATACTTAGTAGGACAAAAGAGGGAGCTGGTTGCCGTATTGAAGATGGTTCGTTAATGTGTTTATTATAATATAAGGCAGTACGTCGCTCAGATCATGTCCATCCAACGAAAACGAAGAGGCGAAAAACCGCTAATGTCTCGCAGCATGTCCACCCTCTAGCGCAGGAGATCTCTCATATGTATCCGCCGGTCCTTCTGCTACGCTCTTGTCCAGCGTGTTACCTGAATTTAAGGTATTACCAGACGCCACATTGCCCCTCGACATGGGCGGGTCATTCTTCTTCTCGGCCGTCGAGCGATCAAACTTCTCGGCAAGCGCCTGCTTTGGATCTGCCATGTTCACCGTCTCGTACTCGAGCGCCTTAATGAACATGTAGAAGACACTGGCTAGCAAAGCACCAAGAATTGGGCCCACCCAGTAGATCCAGTGGTACGTGTGGAACTGATGTGTGACAACGCAGGGACCGAAGGAGCGAGCTGGATTGACACTGCCGCCGGTATAGAAGACGCCCATGAGTTCGGCGACGAAGAGGGAGAGACCAATACCGACGGGGGCGATGAAAGTGCCTTCGTGCTTCTCGGTAGCGAGCATGAAGATAGTGAAGACGAGTTGGGCAGTCAGGAACATCTGTCCACTTGTTAGTCCCATCGATCTATGAGACATCAGACGACATACCTCGATGAACAACCCCTGCACCACAGTTGTCCCACCACCAAGTTCGGTCCGAACAGCCAGCACATTCGGCAGCATCGCACTCACCACCGCGCTCGCCGCAATGCCTCCCAGAATCTGGGCTACAATAATTAACGCACCGCGTATATAGCTCGTCGCCCCAACAACCATCATGCCCAGTGTGACAGCCGGATTAAACAAACCGCCACTAATGCGGAAGAACACCCAAGCATTCACAGCCAAACTCATACCAAACACAAGTGCAATATACATGATCTTGCTTGGATTGGCGCTGAGGTCAACAGCATTCTGGCCTTCCGCGGGGGCGGTGTTGACAACATTGGTCCCGCCCAGGGCGAACAGGAGAAACATAAATGTGCCGACGAATTCTCCGACGCAGGCGACGATATGGCCCCTGACCGTCTTGGGGAGGAAGTCGAGGACCCACAGACGTCGCTCGACATGGCGCTCGTTACGGTTGGGAAGCTGGTGCTTGCGGGTCTTCCATGGGACGCGGAGGCCGCGCGCGGGACGGTCGACGTTCATTGTGAAGGGAGAGGGATCCTGATCGAAGGCGGGAACCAATGTTGTGCTGGTGTGCCGGGGGTATATATTGGGAAGTAGGAGCAAGTGGAGTTACTTGATAGAGCTGTTGCACAAAGACAGGGGCGCTCCCTTGGGTGAAGGATTTAGACACTTACGCATATCTTGTGCCACATTTCGACGTCAGCATACTGTCTCTCTGCAGTCCTCATTTGTGACGTGCGCATATTCACGCGAGCAACGGCTGTATTGAGACAACTGCAGGACTGAGGTCCGCGGGTATACTTAGTGTATCATGACGCATCCAGACTGCAGCTGAGAGGACGTTTAGCTCATATGAATCTGTGTCTAGAAGAGTCCCAAAGCAATCGGAGTCCTCTGCGGTTGACGGCGTCGCGAACCATCCGCATTAGGCAGACGGTATTCCTCCGAACCATCCGCATTAGGTAGAGCATGTTCATAGGGCTCGATTGAGTGGTCTGGATCGTGTTAGCCGTGACGGCAGCGTTGTGGGAAAACCAAGTTTGGACGTTGTGATGACGATGCTGAACGCCACGATCGTCGTTGCAGATCAGGGTCTACGCCACCAACTAGATCTGGAACAACTTTACGCATATTTTCCGACGAACGACTTAGGATGAGGAGACAGCACGCGAGTCAGGATTTAGCGTCTTGAAGCCGTGGTCGGCGTTGGCCGTTATCCGCACGTTGCGCCCGTTCGGGAAGCTTTTGTGGGACTCGTGCCTCGTACTCGAAATTCGTATTGCTGGTAGCAGGCTATGCAGGTGTGAAACGATAGTTATATCTGGAGACGGCGCTTGATTGCTGGGTGCTCAGCTCAAGTCATGATGAAATGCTGCTGTCATCGCGGTGAGCGACGTTTGGCCGGTTCGACTGTGAGGGCCGTGATTCGACAGCATAGTCGGAATGTCACCGAGAACATGGTAAGATCCATCTAGTAACAGCTCCGGTACGTTGGTGATATATTCGCGAAGTATTTCCCCGAAAAGTTGGAGGTTACGGCACCAATAACAACGGTGAGTGTAGCCTACGATGCGTACCAAGAACACCAGGTGCGGCAACAGGTCGTGTTGTGTCGAGCTCAACGCCATGGATATCTCGTCCACTAGTCATATGTGAGCCAGATAAGATTCAGCACACTTGAAGGACTGCATGCGCAGATTGCGGAAGTCGCCAGGATTAGAGAGTCTTCTGATCCGCAATGCAGTTGTAGATGCTACTTGCCTCCTGGCACTTGCACACTTGCAAGTACGAGGATTAGCGAGATATTGCTGACTAAGTTGAGTTAAGCGAGCTGCTAGCTCAACATTTGTGGAACGCCTCATGAACTGTGTGCTTGTCCCAACACCGTCGTTCGATCTCATCAATGTAGAACATTTCACAATGTCTCCTTCGGAACTGGGGGATACAGATGCTGCCGCGCCCGTAAAATTGTCTTCTGTGCACAGTATTTCACCAATATGCGGCGTGCAGCGGGCCTTGTTATAACCGGGCAATCTGGGCTGTGACACGATACAGGCCGCGTGTGGTACAAAGTGCAGCTCAGTGCACAGGACCACAGTGTCACTTTAGCTGGATACTTCGAATGAGCCAGCGGCTAGTCCGCATCTGGTGAACACCCATATGCAAAGCTTGGAGACAGACGAAAAAGTGGGTTCTTGGAGGGCTATTGCTGATGACGAGTCCTGAATCGCTTCATCGCAGTCTTGGCTATCAATCCAACTTGTGTGACTGGCGAGTGCCTCCAGACTCTTGTACTCGCCCAAAGGGCCGCGATTAACACTCAACAGTGGGTGTAGGAACCGCTGACGCAATCAGTGAGGATGTCAATGAGCAGAAATTGGGCGGCGTTGTCGAACCCTGTATCCCTCCTTGCTCGAATCAGATCCACTCGACAAGCATATGTCGACTTTCTTCGCTTTCAAAGGTCCCACAAAACATCTCAGCAACCGCTGCGCGACAGCTTGGCAGCCGTTGGGGACTGTTCAAAACTTCGCCGTCTTCGCCTGCTGTTTTATCTGCCACACTTCCATTCCAGATCGCGTGACTTCGCAGTTTGAAAACATCTCTGACGAGATATCGACGCAATTATCTAGTTCAAGACTATTTTGCTGGTCGTCGTCGCGTTGGCCATTCCCATTGGACCATGAAACGCCCGGTTTCTTGACGGAATCTGCAACCGCACCGCGACACGACCCGCAACACCATGTTCGAAAACAGCTAGACTTGGCACAAAACGCGGTTTGACACTTCTCCTGGCCAAGTTGCGACCGCCTGTATGTTCTGCATCTGTTGCACAATGCCTTGGTTGCTATTGCGGACCCACTATTGGCTAGTGACAAGCATCTGTCAGAGAAGCATGTCGCTGGCACCAAGAGCGTAATGCTTGGTATCGCTTGGTATGAGAATATCATGATCTTCATGCGCTTCACCATCATCGCAGGTTCTTCTTGCTATCATTCTTCATTGTCGTCTTCTCCTTTTCCGGCTGCCGGACAGCGATTTCATATTTTCGATTAATTTTTGTAATTTCCGTCACTTGCAAGATGAAGATTCAGACCAGCATCGCGCTATTGTGCGTGACACTATCGAGCGTCGAGGCATTCGCTGTCCCGCCTCAGCACGTGTGGACGGTGAGTACCACACTTTAAGAAGCGTCCGAGCTATCCAGCCACTGCTGGATCCCGCGCACACAATTTGTCTCTTAGCTGATGGTCTTTTCAGCAAGCACTCGGTCGCCGGGGCTACCGTATGCACCCTGTCAGGCGACAGATTGAGGTCGGCGGTAGTCAACGTCAAAGCGAAACCCAGCAGCAAGAGCAGAAACCACAGCGTCAGGGAGGTGGAGGTCTGACCATCGGCGGACTGACGCTCGGTGGACCGGATGGAGGTCTCAGCGCCCCTGGCTTGCAATTGGGTGGCAACGGTCAGCAAAAGGGAGCAGGCGAGCAGAATCGCAATGCTACGGAAGCAGCCAGCGAACAGGCACCGGCTGCTGAAGCTCAGAAGCCTGCGTGTGAAGCTCAGAAACCCACAGCCGAGACGCCTGCTGCTACAGTGGGCCAGAACGCAAATGAAGTAGCTGCCGAACCTGCGGCTGAGGACAAGAGCCCTGCTGCTGGCGCTGGAACCGAGAATCAGCCAGGGCGTGCTGAAGGAGAGGCGGCGAAAGACGAAGCATTGAAGGAAGCTGGACAGGGTGAAGCGGCTCAGCCTGAAGATGCGGAGGGTGTAAAGGCTACTCAAGAATCCGAGCAGTTCTCTGAGAACATTGGCATTGTGTTGAATGAAGCTGGGAATGCTCAGAATATTGGTGGGAACTTGGGCATCACTGAGGGTACGGACGGGAGCAAGTCTATCGGAGGTGAGAACGGCATCAATATTGCGAAGAGTGGCGAGGCGACTTTGGCGGGAAATGAGTAAGTCACACGGTCAACACGTTTGGGCTCTCATAGGATCCATGGGTCTCAGTTATAAGTTCGCTTCTCGTCTCATATACTTTCACTCCATGTCTGTTTCTGTGGTCTACATCTCTCTCAGCAAGTGGCCATGCCTGGCGGTACGCAATTCCTTGTCAGGCGCTCATTGCGCTTGGGCGTCTCTGGAGACAATCTAGCTTCCTCATCTTCACTCATCACCGCTCCTTCCTTCAGTGAAGATGGCGTGCACGGGCCTAAGCAAACATGGCAAGCACTTTCCTCATCTGCCACGCTCACTCCAATTCCTCAACACCACACCCACTCTTGCGTCCGAGCATCCGCTTCGCCTTTCTTTGCTACACCCGTTGTTTTCGCCAACATGTTTATGCGCGGCGGCGATGCGGATGCGATGTGCGCGCACCAATGTCCTGGCGTTGGAAGCGCGTACAGTCCCGCGCTTACAGATGCCGACACGATCACGGATGGCTACATCGCCGATCGCGAAACCGACAATGCTGCTTTGCTCAAGCTCGAAATGCAGCTGTCGTGGGTCACCACTGAGAACGAGGGCTTGAAAACGACGACGATGGCCTCTACCGAGCTTATTGGCGACTTGGAGACACAAACGAAAACCTTAACTACGCTTAACGAGAACCTGACAACGCGCAACCTTGACTTGACTAGTCGTGTTTCAGACTTGAAGAAAGAGCTCATTGAGCAGTACAGTCGCGCTTCCGCTGCGGAGAGGCGTGCTGACCACGCGGAGAGAGCAACGCGTCTTACTGATCCAGAGGAGTTGCGTGTAATGCACAAAAAGCTGCTCGAGGCCACTGAGGAGAAGGATGCTGCTGTAAGAGCGCGCGATGAGGCACAGAATGAAGCCAATTCAGCAAAGCTCGAGGCTCAACTCAACCTTGGACGACTCCAGAACGCACAATCGACCAATCGGAGACTCAGCGCTGATCTCACAGTGTGCAATGCTACCGCCCACAACAACTTCCTCGAACTCAGCAAACTCGATGCAACTATTGCGGCTCGAGAGACAATGATTGTGGAGCTCGAAGGCACCCTTGACGCTCGTACCGTAGGTGCGCACCCTAGCAGTTACAGCAACAAGCAAGGCACTCCACTACAATCAGAGAACAACAAGCTCAAGTCAGATATCGTGGCTCTCAACTCTAGACTCGACACTATTCGATCAAATATGGCGTACAACATCACGATGTTCGACGTGGCTTGGGACGGCTGGCGCCTGTTCAACTGCAACCACGCCAATTTCCGCGACATACCAGATGGTCAAAACAGCAGCTACGAATCATTGTCGTCCAGTGATATCATCATCCGTCTACTTGAGGAGTGGGTCAATGACGGCAAGTTTGTCAAGGAGTACAATGATGTGCGGCGCACTATCCTGCAGCATCATCGTGCGCATGAGCGAGTTCCCCAAGGAAAGGGTGTGGCTAGTCACAGGATCAAGAACGAATTCGTGAAGGCTGATCAGAGAAGGGGTATACCAATCAGGTACTAGATCAGATGACCAAGACGTCAAGCGGGTTGGAGGTGGAGGTGAAAGGGCGTTACGAAACTGTATCATCATGATATGGAAGCACGATGGTCGCTCGTAGTTCCGGCGGGATCGAATTCGCGACAATCTGCGATGGGTATATCAGAAGATGTCGAATGCTGAGAACGTCTCAAGTAGGTACGTGCGATGTGCCTGATCAAACCAACTGGTGGCTACGGTCAGCGAGATTGAACGCAGACTATTGCCAACCAGTATCCTGTAGTCAATACAGTTTCGCAAAGAATCTGGTCCCAAGCACGTGCGCTTATACTGAATCATATACAACTCACATTCCTCGATACTGCCGTCCTCCTCCTCAGCCTACAAAATGTTCCTCAACATGATGTGCAACAGCCCTTTCGTCTCCCTCAAACTCGCCACAAACCGGGCACTTCACAACTTCCTCTACACCTTTCCTACCTCCTCCCAGTTGCTCCAGATGTCGTCTATCCGCCTCTTCCAGCGCCGCAAACAAGCCCTGACTCCTGTCCGGCACCCGGTTATCATCATACATATACTCGTCCTCCTCCCTAATATCTCTTTCTATCCTCCCACCTCTCATACCACCACCCCTCCTAACAGCTCCAGCGCCCTTGCCATCCCGTCCTAATCCCGCGCCGGCACCACCAACAACCGCTTCTCCTCTCTCGCCCTCCGTATCACTCACAATCGCCTGCACGCGTCCGACTCTCCCGTCGCGTAATCGCACTTTGACTCCGCGCGGGTGATCGCCTCGGGTGAGTAAATCAGCGACTATGCCATGCACACGGTGACCTGTGGGTTGGTTTTGCTTGAGGATGATGGAGACCCCTGAGCCGGGGTTGATGGCGGCGAATGGAGGGACGGAGGGGTGATCTGGGTGCCGGGCCCGGGGTGGACGGGTGTTGGTGGGGTTGCGAGGTTGGCGGTTTCCTCGGCCGCGACCACGCTGCATGATTGTTGTTGCTGGGGTGAAATCTGTTGGTTGATAAGATGTGGAAGTTGAGAAAAGTGCAAGAGCTCGTGAAATCAAATTTTGTTTGGTGCTAGGGTAGGTGTATCGAGGCAAGATATTCGAGATTCTCTTGAGTGAGATATGTCTTGAAGCCATACAGGTGAGGGAATTTGGGTCTGGTTTATGCGAATGCACATGAACGATGTTTTGATGGGTATGGTTGGAGGACAAGATCACTAACAAGCGTTGCTGCCTAATTAGGAAACCCAGACGATCATTACGTCATCGACCCTAGCCTCTTCCTGACCACAAGCAATCTTTTCACTACACCACTTCATTATCCAAAATCAGCACTTGAACAGCATGTGATCGAACATACTGATCAGGGATACTATAGTACATTGCATGAGCTCGATTGCTCTCAATCGTCCTACTTTGGTTCAGCGTAGTGTTCCCAACTTTACCCTCTGCTATTCATGTTAGGGCTCGGCCAAGATAATTATGCTTTTGAGGGTTTAAGGTATGTAAGTCATGTACTGTACCTCAGCCAGCGTATTATTGTCCGAGTTTGACTTCCGAGCCCCATAACTTATCGCACGCTTATGTCTCGATCCCACTATACAAGAATGAAGAGTGACCCCAATTTCCCCTCAATGATCTCCTCGCATCCACAGTTGGGTCTCGCATCTCCGATCCGTTGCCTATCTTGCTTCCTGCACCCGATACTCTTCGCCCGAACGATCACCTTGTCCGCCGTACTTTTAGCCCGGCTCGGCTCCAACTGCTTCAGTTTCCAGTCCCTGGGGTTACCCGGCACCCCAACATTGGCGCAGCAGAGATGTACTCCTTCAAACAAGGCATCTAACGATTTGGCGAAGACGACAATAAACTCGAAAACCTGCAGACACGGGAAGCTCAGCTGCCATGTTGACCGCTTCAGCGACTCGGCGTGATACGCCATGTTCTGCTTATCGGGGTGCATCGCCACCGGGGCGAATATAGATACCCACGGATATTCATGGAGCCGCAAGGTACGTTCGGTAAGTTCCAAAGGGACCTGAGTGTGCAAGCTGAGTTGTAGCCGCTTGATCCAATGACGATATGTTGGGCTCGGAAGCATCAAGTTGAGTCGCTTCTCAGAATACCGGCAGTTGAATTGAGGGGCAAACGTGTTGTTCTTGTAATCTACTGTAGTCAGTATGACCAAGCACAAGACCGAAAACGAGGAACGACTCACAAGCTTCGAGCGCATACTGAACCAAGGCGCGATTGCGAATGCGAAGAATTGAGTCCAGGGTGCCTTTGACGGGGCACCTCTCCCAAGCTCGACCTACGAAGAGTTGGACAGGCTCTTCTTCTGCAAGAACATAGGTCATGATGCGTAATTGCAGCTCCGCTGCCAGGCGCGACCAACTTTGGAATCCATGTGGCGTGGTTGAAGGCATCCCAGTGGGTTCTGATTCCGGAGACATGGTGCCAAGTGGTTGTGCTGCTCGAATTGCTTTATGAGTCTTCCGTCAGGACTTCTTCATCTTCACTATACTGGTTATCCTATTGAGGCCGGAGAGTTTTCCAAGCTTCAGTTGCGCATGGGTAAGAGTAGAAGTGGGTTAGTCGGTCGAAGGCTGCCTAGTGCTATTGTGTGTATTACACGACTATGACGTGGGTTACACTACCTCGTTCAACAAACGCAATTGAGTTCTGAGCTAAGGCGTAAGCTATTGCTCAATTAGGACATTGTCGGCTTTGACTTTGGTAAGACTATGGTGCATTCGAAACGAGACACAGCTATGTGTAAGGATAATCACCATCTAGAAAATTCCAGTGTACTGGAAAACACAGCGTGCGTATAAATCTCAGCATCTCAGGCAAATCAAAGCGGAGGTGAACAAGCTGGAACGTGAATACAAGTACCCTCAATAGCTGCCACAGCAGTACGCGATCAGATACAGAGTTGAGAATATACACGTACCAACATAAGCACAATACCTAGGTATGGAAGGTGCACAACGCAGACAGTCTCCACCATCGATCGCATTAATGAGGAACTAATTTTGGTCCAAAGTCATCGCACGACGTCTTCTTCGTAAGTTGTACTACTGTCGATGCTCTGATGTCAACGCATGATGCCCTGCGGCTCAATAGCTTCCCCACATTCCCACCCTAAGTTAGCTCCTCGGCCCAGACCGCTCCGCTCGGCACACCTCCGACCGACGTAGCTCCCCTCCTTCTTAGCGCCCGTGAAAGCATCCAATTCTACATCGTGATATTCGCAACCCAACATCGCCCGTAACTAATCAACGCAATCGCTATTTCTCTCCAAAGCTCGGAAGCATCAGAAGATTGCAACCATGCCCTCGACGAACCAAGGACCCCGCCGCGTCGGCCAATGGCTCTACCTGCGCCCAGAATGCATCGATGAGTACAAGAAATGCCACGCAGCTGTATGGCCGGAAGTTCTGGAGCAGATTAAGGACTCGAATGTTCGCGATTGTAAATCTCCCCATTCTTTACCAAACCCAATTTCTGTGCCACCATTCCCTAACACTCTTCGTCCGCATTTACAATGTGTCGACGTCATCCGCCATCTGTTCGACCATGGCTCACTTGACTTGTAGACTCCATCTTCCTCTCCCTCACACCCCGACCAACCCTCTTCGCAAGTTTCAAGTACGTCGGCAACGCATTTGACGAGGACATGGCGCGCATGGCTGCGAATCCCAAGGTGCAGGAGTGGTGGCGCATGACGGACGGGATGCAAGAATCTCCCGTGGAAGGGGCGGTTGGAAGTAAAGATGGGCCTGGGTGGTGGGGACAGACGGAGGAGGTGTTTTATGTCGAGTAGAACTGATCACAGATCTCACGAGGTTTCAACGACTCGA
>TARA_R110002003_G_scaffold702_22_pt1 | contig 21556 bp, 29 predicted proteins | sample TARA_R110002003 | Tara Oceans TARA_R110002003 (sample SAMEA4396441) | marine metagenome | biome: Westerlies Biome; feature: [SRF] surface water layer (ENVO:00010504); material: water (ENVO:00002006), including particulate matter (ENVO:01000060) such as... | depth 5 m
GTGGTATTCGCAATGTCCCGTAAGCTCTCATCTTTCACGTATTCGAACGAATTCTCTGGGATCAGGACCGCGTGCCTGCCGATGTTGAGAAAAGCCCAGAAGGCAGCAAATAGCAGGCATGTCGCCAAAAATCTTGGTTTCGAGGAGTACCAGCGTTTTCTCTTTTTCGTAGCGTCAAAGGCTGTGCCGTTTTTGGGGGACATCAACCCCAGGGTATCGACAGAGATGCGCCGCATCTCGACAGGGCGCAGCATCGCCGCAAAGGTATGACGAGAGAAGACATGAGGAACGAGACAGTTACACAAGAGACGTCGTCAGAAGTAAAACACCAAGATACTATATCCCATGAATTACCTTGCAAGCTGAGGTCCTGAGCGCTGATCTTCATGCCATCCGGTAGCCAACCAGGCTAAATTGACCTGCCATGAGCAGCCTGCACCCCGCATGTATATTGTCCGCGCATATTGCGGCGGAGTTCGCGTGGCTGAAGCGTGCGTGTCTCCGATGTCTCCAGGGGGTGGAAGCACGTGAGATGCACGAAGGTGGTTGTTAGTCACGGCGGAAGTTGTGGCGAGATCCGGAAAGAGGCCGCGGACTTGGGCGAGTTTTAAATCAGAGCTTATCGATAGGTGGGCGCGTTGCGGCGGCCAAAATGTCTTTGGCTTCTCCGCGCTTCGGCGTGCATTTCTAAGACACTTGAGATGGTGTGCTTGCCTTTCCCGTCATGACTCTGCTGGTATTTTCCTTGAACTTTGTTGCTTGCTGAACGTTCTAATTTCCTCGTTGCACATTTGCGCCGGTCGCTTCCACAACCAACTGCTCGCCACCCCTCCCCCGCCATAGCTCGCCATGAGCGCCATTCTCTCTGCAGACGACCTGAATGACTTCATATCGCCGGGTGTCGCGTGCATCAAGCCCATAGAGACGTTACCAGCGAAGCCGGAAGACAGCAGCGTAAGCGCAACACCACGTGGTACCGCCTGCGCATGCACTTACTGACAAATGTAGAATCCCTACGAAGTCACCACCGAAGAGAAAGCCGCCGCCGCGCAACCACCGCCACCCGCCTCAATATCGCTCACGGATTGTCTCGCATGCTCAGGATGCGTGACGAGCGCCGAGGCTGTCTTAGTCACGCTCCAATCGCACACTGAGGTTCTCACGACGCTTGATGCGTACCCGTCGTTACGGGCACCATGGCTCGCACAGAACGGCACAAATGGGGCAGCGAATGGACATCTGAGCAATGGGACAACAAATGGCGTTAATGGACACACTTATGAGGGCAAGGTTTTTGTTGCAAGCGTCTCGCCACAGGCGCGCGCAAGTCTGGCAGCTGTGTTCAACGTGTCTGAATCAGAGGCCGGGAACATGATTGCGCAGCTCCTGAGCGGTCCAAAGGGTCTCAGGGCGGGCGGGCGTCAAGGCAGCGACTTCACGTGGGTCATCGACACGAACGTAGTGCGCGAGGCCTGTCTCGTTGCAGCGGCAGACGAAGTCGCTATTGCGCTGAGCTCGAATGCGCCAACGAAGCCTGGATCGGAGGGCGCAATCGACACGACACCAAAGCAGCCGATCCTCACATCTGCATGTCCGGGCTGGATATGCTACGCGGAAAAGACGCACCCGTACATCCTACCACATCTGTCGCGGCTGAAGTCACCCCAAGCGCTCACTGGCACTCTCGTCAAGTCGGTTCTGAGCCAGCGATACAATATAGCGCCATCGCAAGTATGGCATGTAGCCATCATGCCGTGCTTCGACAAGAAGCTCGAAGCTAGTCGCAGCGAGCTGACCTCTACTGCTTGGCTTCCTAACCACAATGCCTCACAGGACCCTGTAAGAGACGTCGACTGCGTAATCACGGCTCGCGAGCTGCTCCAACTTGCCTCCGCCCGTGGGATCAACTTTTCTTCCGTCTCAAGAAAGCCTCTGTCCGCCGCCGATCGAATAGCGTTCCCCGACCCGAAGCTCGACGCATTCCTCTTCCCACCTTCACGCAGGAAGAATCACGACGCAGTTGCAGGACCATCAGGTGGATACTTGTACCACATACTACAGACGTACCAGGCCCGGAATCCCGGCTCGTCCATCACAGTGTCACGCGGTCGCAATGCGGATGTGGTGGAATACTCGCTCGTGAATGGATCAGAGACGATCATACGGGCAGCACGCTTCTACGGCTTCCGTAATATACAGAACTTGGTCCGCCGACTCAAGCCTGCGAAGGCGAGTAGATTACCAGGAGGTAAGACGGGCGTTAGTCGGAGACCAGGCGGAGCTGGCGCTGCGGCCGGAGAAGGCGTCAAAGACTATGCATATGTAGAAGTCATGGCCTGCCCAGGCGGATGTACGAACGGCGGAGGACAAGTCAAAGTAACAGAAGTACAAGATGTGCGCATTGCAGAAGGCTTGGAACAACCCAGCAGCGATGCGCTGGCGCCAAAGCCAGGGCCAAAAGAGCAAAAAGAATGGCTCGCAAAGGTGGACGAAGCATACTTTTCAAGCTCCGACTCAGAAGAAGACAAGGTTGACGGAGATGGCGACCACGAAATGAACGGGGTCGAAACGAACGGACATGCCTTTGACAACGACGTTGTAAACGGCATCTCACGACGGAGGATCAAGGACGTAATGGACCACTGGTCCAGCATCACTGGTGTAGACCCGCAGACGCTTCTCTACACGTCCTACCGCAAAGTCGAAAGCGACGTCGGCAAGAAGCAGAGCGACATGGAGCGCGTAGCAGGCCTGGCCGTCACCGTTGGTGGCGGGTGGTAGGTTTCGCATTCAGCATGACGGGGGGCATTGGGCGGCGTTCATAGACGATATTCCAGCATTTACACCAGCAAGAAAGCTAGACAACACGATACAGCACATGGCTAGCGACACAATCAAATACAAATATCATAAACATCGACTTGATAAACTCACATGTCTCCCTCCCTATACGCCCCATGCCCAACTTCTTCAACCTATCCCATACCGTACCATGCTCCCAAGCATCACGCTCGTGCACCCTCCCGCACGCGCAAAACAGGCACCGGCCCGATCCCCAGCGTTACGCGCTACCTACCCGTCCGCGTTGTCCGTCGTCGCACAAACAAACGCAAACACACGTCTGCTGTGCGACGTTCGGGAACGAGCATGGCATCGGATCGGCGTCGGGAATCGAACTGCATGGACCCCGCCCGAGGCTGCGGATGAGATATGCAGGGTCCCGAGCGCTTTGGCGGTGCGAGGACACTTGTTGACCGGAGGGATGACGCAAGACATATCTGTCTGCAAGGGCAGTCCATGAGATTGGGACGTTGGCATGGGTTAAGGGGATCCGAGTCGCTGGAGTGAGAGTCATGGGAGGGAAGGGGTTGAGTTCGCAAGGTTGTGTATGATGCGAGCATGGCGTGGACAGTGGGCGAGGAACGAGGTTGTTATTTCAATGGAGTCTGAATGGTGGCAGGATGTTTTCATTCGCCATGACTATCAAGTACAGATGATGTCCGGTCCGGCCAGAAGATACTTCTTCAAGCGAGTTGAGCTCCAGGCCATCCTGGGCACATGAAGGAGAAGAGCGCTGGTCGATATGTCGACTGCTATTATGTGATTACAAGGAGGGTACAGTCTGTGCTGACGCTTGGTTGACGCAAGGAGACGCCAGTCGGTCTATACTGAACAAGAAAGAACACAAAGAAATCAGAGCATGAAGGGATACGGATATCAACGGACGCAAGGAGAGAAAGGACAGTTTGATCGCTCAAGCTAATTCTTACAAGAAGATCCTCGTCCGGCCCATGCACCAAGTATCCAAGAAGAACCCCTTCCAATCTTTGCCCAACAAGGATAGTAATATGGTCGCAGAATGCTCAAATTGGGGTATCCGCCAGTTGAAACCAAAAGAAGTAAGATAAGGGAAACACAAAGGAGATGAGGGCTGATTGCCGTCGCGGTCTAATGAGGTATCGGGAATCTGAAGCAAATATGGCTGGGGTCCCCAAGCACTGTGTCCCCCTTGGCTTATAGAACAATTTCCCAGCAAAATATGGCACGATAATTGCCCTGCCACGCGATGAAAATGCCGCCTAGATGATTTGGTAAAGGAAATATGGTGGTGTACAGAGCGAATGTGGAGCTGATATTGGGACAACAGTATAGTGTGATGCCGAGAGATGATTGAGCGATAGTGCCAGGACGGCTTCTGTGACGCCGAAACACCGTCCTGAAATGCTTTTGCGACCCGTTTAGGCGTCTGACGCCTCCCTACTCGTGCACCGTTCCCGACGGCGGCGGGAGGCGCAGTATCGTGTGTTCGTGACCGCTGCCCGACGAATCGAATCGACGATAAGCGAATGAAGCTGATCAGGCGCGTGGATCTTATTACAATTATATGGTCGAAGATGATGCGGAGAATGCGATGCGAAAATTGTGACTTTTTTAGTATCACCGGTAGTTCTGTTGAGCTTGGATGAGACTTTGTGCGACGCTGCTTGCCCAATCTGAGTTTTCATCCGGAGGTGTGGGCCATTTGGAAACGGTGTCATCCTTAGTCGCGTAAGGCTTTGAGATATCCATTGGCTTGGAGGGGGTGATATGATTATGTTGACCGAAGCCGACACTGTTGCGGTTGGCGGAAGGTGATGGCGTCAAGTACGAAGCAGCTGGGCCGAGGTCGGTCTGTGATCGTTGCATAGACGACTTCTGATTGTCGAGCTTATTTGATGCCTTCTGCGCCGACGCCAGAACTTCACTGAGTAGCTCCTCCTCCTCGTTGGGCGTCTCGTAACGATTGGAGGGGTTTGACTTGTTCTGCAGTGCTCGCCTGGTACGACTTGAGATGGGACCAGCGACGCCGTTTTCGTTTACCCGGGGCTCAGGTCCATGAGGCACCGAGTGATGGCGCTTGAGCATTGGATTCGTCGCAACACGTGAGCTCTTGGTCGCGCTGCTTTGCTGGGAGTGCGCTTCTACGCTGTCCCTGACATGTTGCAAGGCCTTGTCCAACTCAGAGAAATCCGAGTTGTTCGACGGGGCTCCCGCCAGATGGCTGTGATCAAGAAGTGACTGCCTCGCATTGGTGCCGGCCCATGGGGCGCAACCAGCGTTGGCTTCAATATCATCTGAGTTAGGGGACATGGGGGTCTGATACCTTCCAGACAAGCGCCGAGCACGCTTTCGGAGGTGCGAGAAGAAACCTTCTTTTTGCCCGTTCAGAGGCGAAGTAACGCCCGATTGGCCGTTTAGAGCACGCTCTGCTTCTTGGCGATGAATATCTGCATAGTGGTTGCCGTGGGATGCGACAGACAGTTGGCGACCAATTTTCTGTGCAGCTTGATCATCGCCATCTGCTGGACGTACATTCGCTTGCGCAGTGACTTCAGCCGATAGTGGAGATATTGGTCGTATTGAGGGCAGAATGGGAATAGGCGCGCCGTTGGTAGGTACTCCGTTTGTCCACGTAGCTCGCTTAGTAGCAGCTGGTCGATGCTTAGTCGATCCACTTGCATTGCCCGAATTTGCTGCAGGTGACGGTGCAGGCGATAAAGGCTGCGTTGTCGAGTGCTGCGGAACTGCGGGGGCGCTCTCGCGTGCAACTAATGACCTGCGCAGCCAGGAAGAGGTCTTCGAGCTGAGACTTGGGGATGCGTCTGGAGAGTCCTTTGCAGAAAGTTCAGACTGCTTGCGGCCCAATAACTTGGACGATGATGACTTCAGACGTAGAGGATCAAATGCGTCCTGGAAGTACTCATGCGCAAGTGCCTGTGTTGAAGTTGGCCTCGCACGTGGGTCCCACAACAAACACCAAGTCACAAACTGTGATAGACTGGCAGGCCATTGTGGGGTTTGCAGGATGGTGTCAAGTGAATGCGGGGCCATCTACGAGTCTTGTTAGACGTGTGTTTTGCATCAAAATGTGTAAGCTTCATACCTTTGGGAAGGAGAAGCCCAGCTTCTGTGCGAGTCGTACACCTTCTTTCCATTCACCGCCGCCAACTCTTTGGCCGTATTTGTTGACCCAGCCACCGGGGCTACCCATAATTTCGCACACCCTCCATACTTGATCGACTTCGTTGCCACCAGGGAACAAGGGCTTCAGCGTCGCGATTTCAACCGCCATCGCACCGACCGCCCAGATGTCGACTGGAGCGGAGTACTGTCCTGCACGCAACAAAACCTCAGGTGCGCGGTACCATCGGGTCGAGACGTAGGTGGTGTAAGGGAGCTTCGAGTGGGTTTCTCGTGCCAAACCAAAATCGGCAATCTTTATGGTGTACACCGGTGGTGTTGATGGGGGAGTCATCATAGCAGAGTAGCGACGAAAAGGGTGCGATGAGTCGTTGTGCTGCGAAGTAGACACGAGGATGTTCTCTGGCTTGATATCGCGATGGAAAAACTCGCGGTCGTGGATGTGCTCCAGACCCGAGAGGATCTGGAACAATATGCTCTTCACGCTGTGCGCATCCATTGGCTTATGATCGCGCGCCTTCATGAGCTGGTAGAGGTTTCCATCCATGTACTCCATGGCGATGTGAAGCCTGCGGCTGTACGGGTCCAGAAAGATGTCCAGAGCCGGTACCAGATGAGGATGCGCCGGTAGTGACCGCAAGAAGATCACCTCTCGCAGCTCCAGACAGCTCGAGAACGAATCGAAAGTCTTCTTCATCGTCTTGATGGCGACCTGTGACGCGTCAGTCTGGCTCGAGGTCTGAGCTTTTGCGTAACATTGAACATACCAAGGTACCACGTCGAGCGATATGAGAACCGGCGGTGCGGACGCGTGCAAGCGCGACGCTGCCAAAGCTGCCATCGCCAATGTCCTTCATGACTTCATACCTCTCCTCGAGAGAGGCCCAGCCATGGGGCTGGGTTTGCTGTGAGTCTGGCTGCATAGTGATGATGTGAGGAAAACTCGTTTACGAGAACATTCGTTGATGTCCGCCTTCTTTGGAGCAGATCCTGAGCAGGTCAGATCGTCGCGTTCTGGTTGACCAATGCCTGGTCTTACTGATGGAATGAGTGAAGATTGATGATTCTAGTTCATCTCATTCGAAGGTCGAGTCGATGTTGGTAGTACAAGATATCAGGCGAGGGTGTCGAGTGTTGCTGAGGGGGAGGGGGAGTCCAGTGCGTATCAAAGGTTTGAGACGCGATAGGAGCAGGAGTAAGGGTCCAGGTAGTTGCAGCTGCGGGAATGTCGATGAAATGAAAGACGACGGTTGGAAAAGGGCGTGTGGAGACAGCCCAGGAGCACGGTAGGCGGGTGTCAATCCGTAGCTTGAGTCGTTCTAGTGAGGATGAAAGAGGACTGATGCTGTGATCATAGCTTGGTGGCTTAATGATCGGGCTGGGAGATTTGGCCGTGCACAGAGCGACGGGGGAGGGGGGATGTGGAACTGGTCGGCAAGTGAGAGTCAAGAAGGATGCCCTGGTCCAGTGCTTTGGCGTGCGAGAAGCAAAGCGAGGCGGTCTAACGGTTGCCAGATGTGACGGACGGCGGATTCAAGGCGAGCGAAAACACGCCGGCTGCGGCACCACCTATGATTGATGGGCGGTCCCTTTGGTGAGAGACAGTCAGGGTGCAGCAATGGGTCTTTGCACGAGTCGCAAGGCTAGGCCAGCAGATTAGAGAGGAAGCGGCGCTCGGGGAGCGTTGCGAGGCGTAATATTGAAGATCGCAGGGCCCAGAAGGGACAAGGCGTGTGAAGGGCCAGCAGACGGTCTGTTGCCGTGGTGAGGGAGAGCGGTCGCGGCTGTGTGCGTTGGCAGACAGAGATGGAAGACGCGACCACGGGGGGCTAACGAGCGAAGCAGCGCGGGCAGCGAATCCTAGACAGCGGGTGGGTTGCGGCAGCGGTGAAAGGCAAAAGCATTGCGGCGCGACGATGAATTTTGCAGAGGTGTGAATGTGGCGTGCAGACAGTGAATCGCGTGAAATGAGGGCGGGCTGCTACGGGGCTGACTGTCAGGGAAGGCGCGTGCCGCGACGGGGAGTTGGCAATGAGAGCACGCTCGGCCGAATCCGGCCTAGCGGCTCCCTGACCCTTGACCCTTGCACGACTGATTGGCGGCCCGCCCCCTTTTCTGATATTGTGCACACGCCCATTGGCTCCGGCCGCGCGCCGTGTCTTCATTTTCGACCGATAAAACACCACGGCGAGCGCATTGTCGCCGGGCGCGCCCATTTGGTCTAGCGAGCATATGCATTAGCATGCACACATCTGATGTGCGTCGACGACTACTTCACCGCAGCGACAGACATAGCTTCAGCTCCAGCTCAGCGCGCAGCAAGCGCGGCGCGGGCATTGGTGCTGTATATAAGTACAGTACTGTAAGCAGCGCGCTGTGGTTTGCCTTGCGCGCCTCTACTGCCGCACGGGGAATCGAAGAGCAGCTTCGATCGAGCTGGCTCCAGCATGCGCATCAGGCTGTCATCTCGCACAGCCATGGGGCCCCTATTCACGGCACCCGTACCTGATTTGTAGCAGGTTCCTGAGCAGCCTGGCAACCCACATCCCTGTCTAGCGCCGTCGCCCATTGGTGGAGGGCTGCTGTGACACCCACCCGGACGGTTTCGCTGCTTTTAGCGCACGCGGCAGCCGGCAGCACACCGTGGTGAGACCGTGAGAGACGCCGTCCAAATCCTAACGCATCTGAGTCAGTGGGGTGCCAGACGCCACGGCCGATGCGCTCATCATGACCGTCTCCAGCCCCTTGGATTTTCAGTGCGACCTTTTCCATCGCACGCGCATGCAGGAGCCCGAACGCAACAGGCCGAGGAGCTGCTGTGACCATGTCATCATCGACATGGAATGATATCAGCGCACGCAAACTGGTTCTTGAGACGCAGGGCACCATGGGGGTGGAGAGCCCGACGTGCACCCACGCGGCGATCGACGAAACACCGCAAGCCCAAGGGCGAACCCTATTCATTGCCTCATGTCTGCTTCACCCGGCAGAGTTGCTACTGTAGGGAAGAAGGCTCGGCGCCGATACCAGTACGCCGCCGAGTAGTTCCCTCCGCAAGCACACCACTCCGGCTGGTTCTTACGTTGTTTTGTCCGCTGTCAAGCAGCACATCTCCCTTCTGCTCACAGCATGAGTCCATGCGCTGCGATTATCAGAAGGTGATCTCGCTTCGTTGGGCGAGTGGTTGGGAAAATGGCCAACGTCTTTTGGCCCTGGTCCTCTCATCTTCCAGAAGTTTTCTCCCGTTGTGGCGCCTCGTCAGAGGTCATCAAAATAGATTGCTGGCCCACCTTTGCAACACTCACATACGAAACCCGACAGGTTCTGCTCGGTACATTGCCCATTTCTTTGGTAGACTCCGAGAGCTCGTTACACTTGCGCTTCGAGAGCACAAGGCTCCTAAAAAGGCGTTACATAAGATGCAATCTTGACTTGCAGAACTTTCCGCGTACTGTATCAGCAAGAGTACTCGACTCGACAGCCTGAACAAAGTCCACGATAGCTTGAAGATAGATACGACCCCGGATTTGCGTGCCATGTTCCCTTCATCCACCGCGGCACCGAGGTCCGTCCCGCAAGTTTTGGTTACCTGGAAAACATACCAAGGTCAATCCCGACTCTCCATGCACCACTCCCGGCCAGCGCACCACAAGCTGCAAGTCATCTTCCGCACCGAAAACGGCACGCTGCTGTCCGGCTGGACGCATTGCTCTACTCTTTTTGACTCCGCTGCCGCACTCTCGGGCCATGTGAAAGGCACATGCACCTTCTTTAGCCTCTATAACAATACTGCAGGCCATGACAGCCAACTTCAATAGCCAATTTCTGCCACGCGACACCTGGAGAAGTACAGGGTAAGGTTCTGCCACAGGGCTGCTTGCACGTCGTCACCCTTGATTGCTGTGCACCTCGTGCGCGTCAGAAAACCGGCTGCGCATGTGTGATTGCGCAACCCTCAGCCTCCGATCCGGTCAAGGAACACCCTGCAGCACCGAGAACTCGAGTCTGTGAGAGCGAACGCTTTGTCCGTCGAATCTGCGAAATGTCCTTGCGATCCCATGTGTCCAACGTGCTCCCTACCGAACGCCCTTGCCTCACGGAGAGGCTAGCACGTGCTCACCAAAGGGAAGTTCCGCGTTGGGCACCACGTCGCAATCTCAAGAAAAACAATGAGCGTGGGACAGTAACGGACTCATCCGCCTAGGACCATGTGTTCTCGTCCAATACTCGTGGCACGCACCGTGGCGCAGTGCTGTGCTCCCACGCAAGTGGAAATTTCCATTATGTCTGCTTTGCCGGCTTATTCGCATTCGATGTATGCATTCACGGAGTTTATTCTTACCATCCAGTAAGCGCATACTTCGCTCATAGCTGAGGTTTAATCTGTGAAGCAAGCGCAATCAGAAATTCCCATCGTTGATAAACAGTACCCACGAGTGGCCACGAACCAAAATGATCCGGACGCAGCTTGCGGTTCCTCCAAGGTCGCATGATACCCTGGTGTTGTTTAAACAAATCACATAGTCTCATGTGCACAGCCTGGGTCTCTCGCTCAGTTGCAATGCTCTGTGAAGCCAATATCGTGAGATACACAAAATGCCCGTCCCTCGTCAGCTTCCGCAAAAACAAACGGCTCTGGCGAAGGTTCGTTCCGAGGTAGATACGCTGGAGCTTAGTCAAACCCGCAACACTGCTACACTCAGCTGGCCTGACATAGCCAGTTCTAAATGCAGACATCGCAGACCCAAACTCTCCAGTGCAGACAGCTAGTTTCAGCCCGAAGAATGTCTCACCACCGGTGCAGTAGCACTCACTATGCGCTGCAGTCATTCTCACTTGATAGCAGCAGAAACATCCATCCGACCAGAGAGACTAGCCATTACCTCGCTATTGAGACCGGATTTAACGCACGCATGTATTCTATCCATATCGATATCACCTGCAGCATGCATTCGGTACCCCACATCGTGCACCACGTCATCCCACACCAACACTCAAATAGTCTCAAAGAACAACAAATTCATCACTCTTGAGCAACCCCCAAAATATCTGCGACATACTTCCCTTCAATCCCAGAATCATGACCAATGCAATTCCTGTTCCTTCGTGCTCAGGTCGCGCCTGCCACCTCGGCCCTCCCCTCCACCTACCAACCAACCCGCCCTAGGCCTAACTAATCGATCCCACCCAAACCACAAAAGATAGCCAGGCCCAACTTCCTAATCGCACCCGCGTACCTGCAGCTACTGCTGGCAAAAAAACGTGCCGTGGCACCCCTCTTGACCGCCCTTTTATGCACGCACGCACGCACACTACGCTTCGCTTCGAGCCGAGGCGTTAGTACGTTTGTAGCGTGCTCTAGGTACAGTGGTACACACAACCACGGTCGCAGCCTGCGGAGAAACGCGGCCGCGGGCGCTGGGCATGTTTGTGCGGTGAGAATGGCGGTCACGGGGCGGGTAGGCGTGTAGAGTGTCGGAGCGGGAGGGAAGTGGAGATGGGGTGATGGTTTGGATGGGAGGGAGTTTGTTGGGGTGTACACCGACAATTGGAGGGTCGAGAGCTGCGGCAACGGATTTTGAGAATCCTGGGTGTTTGGAGTTGGAACGAGTCGGTGGGGAAAATGGCCCGGCGATGAGTATTGGACTCCTTAGTATGGGCGGGGACATTGCGCGTGCTATTTGTGTTGAGAGATGGCATCGGAGTTGATATTGAGCTTATTGACGTGCGATATAGATGCCAGGCGATTATGTATGGTATGTCGACTTGCTGTAGTACACCTGCAGTCTTGGTGGGGTTCTATCAATGCTGTGATTTGGAGGAGAAAGAGAAGAGATGGACGTTGAAACGCTTCGGGAAAGTACATCAATGCCACTAAAGCGTCGGAGTCTCACACCCTATGTCAAGCAAAGTGTCACATAAAGGTCAGGTGTAGTACGACCACAATGCATTTTCTTGAACTTGTCTAGCCCTCCCCACTCAAACGTTTCCATCACGATACTACAAGTTCATGAGCCCATGGCAGCATGCGACATATGAGATGTTTGCGATATCAGCTAAATGCGTGCACGAGCCTCACTCAAAATCATCTCATTCCAACAATGAGCCTTTCGTATAAGTTCCGAGGTCATGAAAGCATTTCGAGCCAAGGACGAGAAAGACCTTCTCATGTTCCAGCGAGTTTGCCGTTGACCTTGTATTAATCTTCCTTTCTACCACATAAAGTCCTAGTTTGCACGATTTCATTTCATACTCCCTGAACATACCTTGATAGATGAACATATATCATGCATATTCACATATTTGCTACAGGGCATTATAAAACATGCTGTATGTCACAACACCGCAAGATCTTTCGCCACCAGCTTCACTCTCATCCCCAAAACTCCTTCAGATCCTCAGCCCTCCACTTAGTACCCCATCCAGTCTCCTTCTCGATCCTCTCATACAGTTCCAATATCGCCTTCTGCTCGCTCTCGTGAGTCATCCACTGCCCGGCGATCCACAGCGGCTGTATCGAATTGCTCCATGCACCATGATGATGATTACTTGTCGAGATAGCGCAGACCTGGCGCGCATGCCAGAAGATGGAGTTCGGCTTGGGCTTGCCACTTATTTGTGATGGCCTGCGACGCAACATGAGGATGGAGGCAGTGTGGTAGAGTTGGTTGCCGGAGATGGCGGCCGGATTGCTGTAGAGAATCATTGGGAAGGGCTTCGTGGGTGTGGTCGTGGATGAAATGGGCAGCATTTCTGCCGGGCGCGTAGTGTTCCAGTCCTGTATAGAGTCCCAGAGAGTTTTCCAACTTGTCGCGTACTCCTCGCTAGAGTCACTTGTCAGGTCGGAAGCGCCTACGCGTTCAGCAAGATGCGGACGGAAGGCGAGGAGGTCGAGAACTTGAGCACATAGATAGACTGCGCGACAGGCGTGTGCTTCAAAGCTACCTCTTGCTATCATCTCACGAGTCTGCAATTGGTCATTGGCCCCGCCTGACCAATGAGCAATCGGTATAAGCGTCCTTTCCGAAGCAATGAGTCCACCACACACGTCCATGCGAGCAAAGCACCAAAAGAGTGCCTGGGCCAAACCACCTGAGAATCCGTTGATACCGACGGCTTCGATTAGATGGGCACAGCCATCGAGATGCTGACGCCAGGCTTTGGCCGAACTGCTCAGCATTTCGAGTACGCAGAGGATAACGCATGTAGCGATGACGGGAGTACTGCGTGTATGAAGCTCGGGTAGTACATGATGTATAGCCATTTGATACAAAGAGAGACTTTTCTCGGTTTGTCGGCTATGCTGTTGGCGCTCAATTTGACGTGCGGACACTGCGAGCATCGAGTATCGCAGATGATCGTGTGAGCGTGCCATGATCGGCAACACATACTGGAAATGTCTCTCGCTGTCGAATTTGTCTAGCCAAGGTGCGATTTCGTCAATCCAATTTTTCCACAACGCGAATTCTTCTTCCGAAAGTTCCTGCGTAGAGCTCCGCGAAAAAGTGAATCCTTCTGGAGGATGGTCGTCCAGCGCCATAGAGAGATCCACGGTCTGTCCTGAAATTTGCTCAAAATATGTGCTCGTTGGCATAGGACCCTCGTGTCTGTACGGATCAGGCATGGTCTGTCGGGTGGTTCGATTGGATCTGGTTTCATACATGAGGTGGTTTCGGAGCGTTGAGTGTGCATCGAGATATGCCGAATCTGGGAGAAAGACGCTATCGTCAAAATTCCAAGTGGCATTTGGACTATTCCAGAATGAGTGGAGGCTTCCAGTTAGAGGCAGAGTGATGGACATGGTAGCTAGTTCGGATTGAGTTGGTGATAGATGTGGTGTGTGCTTCTCGATTTGAGCAACATTTGATGTGGGATTCTCCGCGGGCGAATGCTTCTGCCAGAGAGGGCTTTCTTTCACTCCTACACCTGGATCATCTCTTGTTGAAGTGGATGACGACTTGCTCCGAGGCCCATCCGGTTCATCCGATGCATCATCTATGAGATTGGGATGACGGTAGTCGCGAATGATTTCTGAAGTCAAATCCTTGATCTTGAAGCGAACAGGTATCCTACCCTGAGACCTTTTGCACTGCGCAGTTATGTCTTCTGTGGCAACCCCTAAGGCATTCTGAGACCGGAAGATGAGGCGAGAGCCCCATTCACAGTCCTCGCCACGGCCCCTGCAGCGGCCGCAAGCCGGTTTGATTTCATCACATTTCCGTCTCTTTCTTTTGCAGTTCAGACATCTACAGAGAAGTTAGCCTCTTCCCCACCTCTCGGTGATGTTTCGTGGATTTCATATTACTTACCCATGCCTTGTTCTTACTCTCTTTGTCCGTATCTTCTCGGCTTCTCCAGCTTCTGCCATGGTTGGTGGGTGGGGGAGAGAGGATTGTGTTGCATGATTGGTGGTTTACGAAGAATGAGCGGATGGCGGCTTCCCCAAAGGAGGGTGTTGTTCCTAGTGCGGATACATTGTGGGGAGTCCCGCATTTGAGATCCACAAACTTTCCTACCACAACGACACCGAAGTCTACTCCTAGACCTGATGTACGCTGTGGGACACGGTGTGCACCGTGTAAGTGATGTTGGTATATACAGTTCTGATATCGTCGACGTCAGCTTGATCATAATTACAATGTCCAATGCAAAAATTACTTCAATGTCATCAAGCACGATCAACCTCCTCTTCAAGTTGTCTCCACTGTCTTCGAGAATCCTCACCACGAGCATGATCTATCGACCAAGCACCATTTTTGCACATAACTCTTTTGTCAGCACAATTATGTGCGTCTCGCTCGGCTTCCTGACTTCCTGTCTTCCGCCAGACTAGCCCTTCCTACATCACCCGCCTCAACCCAGCTACTTCGCCAGTAGATCGAATCCTTGCCACCAATGAACATCTCAATACTCTCTGGCGAAAGACCGCACGTCTCAGGGTAGAAGAAGTAGATCAGAGATGAGCGTAAGGAAGAAAACGTTGAAGACGCCAAAGTGGACATAGGTGCGCCATCCGATACTATTGATGCTGACAAGTGTAATTTCGACAACCAAAAAGGTGGAGATCCATTCAAAGTTAATTTGTGTGCCTCATGGAATGTAAAGTGGAATGACTAACCTTTAGCACAAGGAGCTCGAGGATCTCAAAGGACTTCATTCCCATCAGTATATAGGCGAGTGACACACAGAGTGGAAAGCATCTCATTAGTTCAATAAGCTTGAAGCCACTGAGCTGTTGCATAAATAGTCCACCTAGACCCAGCAACTTCCGGTACAGGAACTTCTGCTCGCCATTCTTCAACATCATCTTGAACACTGTTGTCGCTGCCGCGACCCTTTACTCTGCAACCGGATGCTGAATAAATACAAGATCACGATTCAGTACCTCGTTATCTCGGTCTAGGTCCTTCGCGTCCTTCTCAACCGCCCACAGGATGTGCTTCGCCTCTTCCATGCGATCGTGTGCGATTAGCCAGCGAGGTGATTTAGGAAATTGTAGGATGCCGACAAACGTGACGATGGCGAAGAGAATCTGCAGCGCGAGTGGAAACGCTATCCACTTAACGTGCATCCCTCGTAACGGAACAACCACCATAACGGACAGAATTACAGATACTTATACTTTGCAGCAGTATTGGAGCCTGTAGAGGCCTCGGAATTTCCAACTACCTCCTCAGGAATATTTTAATATAAATTCTAAGTCTATCTATGTGCTACTTTTACAAAATAACAGTCGCGTAGTTACCTGCCCGCCTGATCCGCGAAGACACCGTCTTTATCGCAACAACGAACCTCATACAACACGGAACCGCCACTATCATTTCTATCAGTCGCAAAACATGCGCAGTTTACATATACATCCGGGATCTAACAGATTGTCTAGGACTGCTCAGAAGCTGTGTGGGCTGATATTCGGACTGATTCATGCGTGCCCAGGTGATCGCCACTTAACTCAGTACTTCCGTAATAAATCTTTTCATTAGAGATACTCATGTAATAATACCAGTCGCTGCATACAAATTCAGCATGTAGTAAAATGCTTGCATTATATTGTGTCGAAATTGTATCGTATTTAGCATTATTTCCCATCGGTGCCTCGGTCAGCCGAATGCTGGTGCCTGGAGCTATTTCGCACATTTCTTCCCCACCTGCGTAACTAATCATTACAGCAACAGCTCTACACTTCACCTCTTCTAACTCAAATTTGAACCACACGTTACACGACACCAAACTTCAGAACATAGAATCGCGAACAGCCCGAAAGATCTGCGAACGATTGTTTCGGATGGATTCAAACAAGAGAATTGTACCGCAGAAGAGCAGCGCAGGAAGGGATCCACTCCAGGAAAAGAGTAGATTCAAGAAGCCACTGGATATCGGAACGTCTTCGGTCAAGAAGTATCCAAGCTTATGTATGGCCTGCCAATGCGTGTGGATACAGCCTCTTGAGCAGCTTGGCCTGACCTTATTATTGGATGGCCAAGAGTGTGATTATGGAGTGTTAGCGGCCCAAGAAGGGCAGCACGAGATATTCATGTCTCCATTCGCGCCGGATGCCCGATATGTTCTCTCTATTGGGAGAACATTTCTGGTCGAACACTCCTGGATGGTTCAAGATTGCAAGACAGGCCAGAACATGAAGTACAATATTACCTGGAGTGGGACAAGAAGTTGTTACGATTTCGAACCTTCGGTGTCCAGTGCTGGCCGCGGCAACAGGGTACACACTTCCGACTTGTGCCAGAACGTGCGTATCACTCTCTCGGTTTCTACTCGATTCTAATCAGTGTTGTAGCCACCAATTCACTGAATATTTGCAAGGAAGAGATTCCCATGATATCGGAGACTACCGCGGGCGAAGACAGCTGGAACTTCATCTTGGAAAAGTTCAGAGCATGCACTGCAGCCCATCAAACTTGCGCTACTTATCCAGAAAGAAAACCCTGGTACCCAACGCGGCTGATCGACATATCGAGCAGCGAACATATCCACCTAGTTGACCGCATCTCTGCTCACCATGAACACGCCGGCTATATGACATTAAGCCATCGATGGTCCGAGCAGACCCCTAAATTAACAGGTGAAAACATTACAAGTTGGTCGAAGAATATCCCACTCGATGGTCTTACCGAAACATTCCGTGATGCAATTAACATAGCAAGGCGCCTGGGGTCTGACTATCTCTGGATTGACTCACTTTGTATAATTCAAGATTCTAATGAAGACTGGGAGAAAGAATCATCGTCCATGGGAGAAGTCTACCATAAATGTATATGCAATATCTCGGCCACAGCGGCAAGCGATGGTTCTGAAAGCTTGTTCGTGGAAAGAGATCGAGCATCAATTTCGCAATGCATGATTGAAATCGGCTGGAGAAATAAAAGAAGATCGTACTCATTTGCTCGTTCTGATATCTGGGATCTTGGTGTAATCAACTCGAGTCTGAATAGGCGAGGATGGGTCATTCAAGAGCGTCTTCTCAGTCCACGCACAATTTCATTTGGCACTCAAATCTTCTGGGAATGCCATGAGCTTGAGGCCTGTGAGACATGGCCTGATGGGCTTCCCGGTAATTTGAGCTCGAAAGGCGAATGGTCTGATGTGTGGAACTTCAACGTCTTGGGGCCGAAGTCCTGGCTTCAGATAATCAGTAACCTATCTCAAAGCTCCGATGACTCGTACCGAATTTGGAAAACAATTGTACGTTCGTACACGAATTCGGGCTTGACCAAGGAGGAAGACAGGCTGGTAGCTTTATCAGGTGTAGCGCAGCAGATGCAGATGCACTTGAAGGATCAATACGTTGCAGGACTGTGGCGAAGAGATATTTTCACTCAGCTCATTTGGTACTCTGCGCAACTTGGTTGGGTCAGGAGACCGAATCATTATCGTGGTGAGCTTTCGGAAAAATGCTCCTCGGCAACTTCTCCTACTAATGCTGTGCAGCTCCAAGTCGGTCCTGGGCTTCTGTCGAAGGCCGAATTACTTTCCCATGGATAAGCCGTCCTGGTCCGGAGCTATGTGTTATGCTGGAAGCTAGTGTGTTCCCGAAAACAGAAAATGTTACCGGCCAGCTTGATGGCGGCTATCTGAAGATTTACGCCTTGATCTGCCGAATACCCGAGGAGTACATAGCACTGAACGCGTCGTCAAGAGGTTCTGCAGGAATAAACACACACATTTGTTGGGACATTTGGAACGGCGATCGCGGCGAAATCTGCACTGACCGTGGACCCATGTACACAGTGCCGATTATAGTCATCGATAACTGCCACTATCGCTACCGCAGAGCTCTGATAGCACTAGTCATTCAGCGAGCTGGCTTGGGAGTCACACAGTTCAGAAGGCTTGGACTACTTACGCTCAGTGTCAGGGAGATGTTACCTTACGAGGAGGACAGAATTGATATTCGATTGCGCCGAAATCTTGTTGCAAATACCCATCATTTTAATAATGATGCAGAATTTGAAATTGCAGGGATAAGATGGGAGCATAATGCTTGGATAAGCCGCAACGGAAATCATTGTGGTCAATATGCAACAATTACTCTAATTTAAGTAATTGGTACCCCTGTTCATTTCCCGCAGTAGCAGCCCTTTCATACCACCTGGTGTACAAAGGTGTAGTAGTATTCTTACTAGATAGACAGCTACTCGCCTTAGCGTCCTAAGACAAGACAGTACGAGTGTAAGAGACAACTTATAATATACCTTATAGATAAGGTACTTATACAAGCAAGTTACTTACCTAATACTAAGAAAGTCATAAATACGTCTTTTCTTGATAACTCTTATATTACTAGACCTACTTTGGTATTTTTATTATCGAATAGGCTCTTCTCCCGAAGATCGCAAAACCATGGAGGGTCACCGTTTCGTATCGAACATGCGACTTGACGAGCGGTACAGAGATTGCCCCTGCAATCAAAGACATGGCGAAGGCCGGGGAAGAATATGGCGCGCTACCGAATGGCATGGTTGCATGTGCAGGTATACAGCAGGCGACTCCGGGCCTCGAGTAAGAGGCATCGGACTTTGAACGCATCCTGCGCGTGAACATTATTGGCTCCTTCATATCCGTGAAGCAAACGGCGAGAGTTCTGAAGGAGAAGGGCACCGGAGGCAGCATCGTACTGATCGGTACCATGTCTGGCAAGAACGAAAACAAAGCATGTATCTTGAAAGCTCACACGTCTTCCATGACGCGTCTAACATGCAATATAGGGCCTGCAACGCATCGCATACAACACTAGTAAATCAGCTGTCCATCAGATGTGTCGCTCACTAGCACAAGAATGGGGACAGTTTGGCATTCGAGTCAATACACTGTCACCTGGGGTAAGCCGATATGTTCGTCAGTTTCTGGTGCGTGTATAACCAGTATTCCGGTACATCTGAACAACCATGACCGATGGATTGCTGGCGAAGGATCCAGAAGTGGAGAAGACAATGATGGCAGGTGCTCTCCTCGGAAAATTGGGAGTGCCAGAAGATTTCAAGGCTCCGGCTGTGTTCTTTTTGGCAAATGGTAGTCGTTTCATGACAGGCGCAGACTTGACAGTCGGCAAGTTGCACCATTATAAGAGTATAAGAGGACTGACGTGACCTACATTGCGGCCAACTGTGGGAGGCATAATGACTGGAGGTAATCATCACATGTACATTGAGCAAGACGAGTTCATGAAATAAGAATAGTTGCTACGGAGTATAGAATGGCGCGTACCAGTTGGGACGGTATATAATCGGATGGAGGCCTGGAGCTCACTATATAGAGTCAGCATCGAACGTCAAGTATATTTGAACTTTTGAAATGACATTTGTGCAAGGGGTTGCTCAGTTCTCCAAGGTGATTGTTTCTTCAATGTAGTTCAGTAAGAACACAGCGAATCATTGTATTCATCAGACGATAGGAGGGTTTGGGCCGAGGTGACTTACTCACTGCAAAGCTCCGAGGTGCGAACATTCGCGACAGAATACTGAATGGCCGTTGTCAGCCTATGCGCAATCGTCTGAGTTCTCGTTGCTAGTTTCGAATGAAAGGGTGCAAGTCCATCAAGGATCAGTCTATCTCAAATTAGCTGCGAATCACGAACTGTGACGACAAGCTTGACGTACCTCATTAAATCAGATTTGTTTTGATGATACATTGATATTCACAGTGTGAATATCAATGTATCATCATAAAAGATGGACCGCCTGCAGAGAAATGTAGATGTGTCGTACCTTGACCTGCGTGGACTGTCAGCTCGAGATCAAAGAGACCAAAGGTGACAAGTGTGTGGGATCGTGGGCAATCAGTGATGCTGTATCAACAAGTATCTCCCCGTCAGACACCCGCAGGTTTGTACGCCTGCTTTTGATGGATGCCGTCCGAGGAGTACAATCTGTCCGCCCGGCGCATCAAGGGTATCATCAGGTGAAAGGAAGGCGACGTGGCGCTGAGGTGAGGGGAGTAGTTGTACCTGCGAAGACATTGTTAGCGGCTTGGCTCACAAATGAATGTATGCAAAAAATTGGCGCGAGGGTAGCAGGTCAGACAAGGCTGAAACTAATCGTAGACAGTGTCGACATTATATATTCAGGTCGAGGAATGCCTTTCCGGTGTCGTAATATCATCACTCTACTGGAGGACTGGGTGGGTATTGGGTGGGAGTGATGTCGTACCTTTGTATGAACAAGACAAACGAAGAAGCCCCGGTGAGACATCGGAGCAATGCTGCGAGGCTGTTAGCACAATGCCACAGACGCGTGCTGATGAAGCTGTAGTGCTGCAATATGCATCATTGTAATTTTAGATTGTAAAGTCCTTCATGGTTTTGTAGGAGTTGGATTGTTGTATAGAGTAATCATCTGCAGGAGATGGCGTATGGGGACCTTACCTGCTGCATGCGCAGTATGTGCAAGCTGTGTTAGTGAGCGATCAAGCTGTGAACAATTGCATGCACATGTTGGTGCGAATAGTGATTGTTGCGGAAAGTGTTGTCGGTCGAAGTTGCAACGCTCCAGAAAATTTAGCTTGGGTCTTGGTCGGCGCGACCATTTCGCCGTAGTGTCGCTCACGTAAGCGCTCTGTTAGGTCTTAGAGCAACCAGTCACGTGCCACTGTGAACGAACTTTCATTTATTTGCAGCATGAAGAACGTGGTCAATTCGAGACCAAACTACGAGGTAAACTCTCTGGAGTCGAGCCATCATTTAGTTGCATCAGGTAGACTGACTACGATGATAGCTTTTGGTTCTCAGCCTGTAATCACGTAAGTGCAACTAGCAGGTAGTATCTTAGAGGACATCGGAGGCGAGATTGCCCTTCCTTGGTGTCGCAAAGGCTGAGGTGCAGTCTGTATGACTGGTAATAATGTGATCGAAGGATAGGGAAAGTTCAAGCTGGTCACTGAGAAGAATATGCTCCGCGGTTGCGAGGGCCGTGGCTCAAGAGGATGCAGCGTCGGTATACAACCACTGCCGAGGACATAAAAGGCCCTAATCTGAATGATAGAAGACCAGTAGTAGTACTTTACATGCCTGAAACTTGTGGTATCTGCTTAAAAGTGTGGGTGAGATTCAGCCATAGACGACGCGATTGATTCGGATTTGTCT
>TARA_R110002003_G_scaffold189_3_pt1 | contig 21532 bp, 16 predicted proteins | sample TARA_R110002003 | Tara Oceans TARA_R110002003 (sample SAMEA4396441) | marine metagenome | biome: Westerlies Biome; feature: [SRF] surface water layer (ENVO:00010504); material: water (ENVO:00002006), including particulate matter (ENVO:01000060) such as... | depth 5 m
CGCGAAGAGTCAAAATGCTTGCACGCGTAAAGTCGAGACGATTGCATTATGGCTTTGTGTGCAAATGGGTACCTATTCACAGTATGGGAGGAAGCATCAACGCAGAAGGAGCTCAAATGCAACCACAGCACGGATGTGACATTTTCAGAAAACGATAAAGTGCAAGACAGTCTCGCAAAGCGAGATCACATACCAGGAAGGTCTTCGAGGTAACAAGTAAACTGCCGGTGTTCACATATCCCGGTATTGTATATGCCCATCCATCCCATCCCATTCCAAAAGCACTTTTGTCCAGTCCACCCCACATAACAGCCTTAATTCATGTGCAATCCAACGATTTTGCATTATTTCCAGCTCCATCTCGCACCCGTGACCCTCATTCAGTATCCCATGACCTCTTTCTACTCCTTCTTACAGCACGCCCAGCACTCCTATATTTTGTTAGCCCACATCCCTTCTAACCACCCATACCCCATCTCCATCCTGACTTCATTCTGCATCTAGCCAGGCTGATACTTACGCCTATGCTGACACTCTCTGAACCCTCTCCACATTCAAAACGCTCAGGCATGCAGATCCTCGTGCACGATCTCGGTTTCGGGGTCGGTGTTGATTCAGGCTTGACGACTGGATTAGCTGCGGCGAGGGTGAGGACGGCGAGGACGGGGATGATGAATTTCATTCTGATTGCGTTGTAAGGGTTGGCTTGAGATTTGGTTGGTTCAGCGTAAAGAGTGGACCAAGTGATGGTCCTTAAGGACAAGTAGATTTGAATGTAAATGAAGGGGATATATGAGTGCGTGTAAGAACAGCAGTATGGAGATGGCGTTTGGATTGGAATGCAAAAGGTGTAAGAATAGACCTCTCATCTTATATACTTCCCTGTCGGGGAAGAATCGTTACACACACTCAACCAAGGGGCGAACGTGCATCAGTCCCCATCCCGCAAACCTTGAACCACACAGGCCACGTACCACGTACCACCAACCAGTAAGCCCGAACGGCGTGCCTGAACGCCTCTGTCCATCTAGACGGTGGAATCATCACGGCTGCGTTGACAATACGATTCCTGGGCAATATAATTTAGATTTAGTCATTAGGTCGATGCGGTTAAAGAAGGGCTCTCGCTCGGAAGCGTGCCGACGGTGCGAAGAAAAGCTGTGCCACATCGAATCTTGGCATGCGGTCCCGTGCTTTGACAACTTCGATGAAAATGGATGCCAGTCGAGCGGCGTTCTAAAATATTGCGACCGCGTTTGGGGGACTGGCAACGCCACCGGGAACCTGTGCTTTATGAGTATGTCACTCACAGTGTACCCTTGATCGTTCTCCACTTCCATCATGGAAATGTCAACGGATATTTGCGGCTCACATACCTTTAGCGGCACACTGCTCACGAAACACGTGCTCCTCCCGAGCTCAACCGCCTTCTCACACAGCGCTTCCAGATCCCACATTTCACCAATCATCACGCCCCAGCCGCCCAGCAGCCATTGATGCAATAACCCACCGCCTTGCATTTCATCTTCCCACGCCTCGCCTGCCCAGATGCCACCAGGTGCATTGTGCGCACCGACCAAAGGTGACATTTCAAAGCTCGGAGCGTCGCCAGCAACCGCGACAAAGCCAGCGTCCCAGATCCATTGCGCGACGGCTTTGGACGACTGCACGCCGAGGAAGGTCGGGGGTGCGGAGGCCATGGCTCTGCGCGCTGAAATGTCGAGAGCCGAGTAATCGCGTGTGAAACCGGTGCGCAGGAGGAGCAAGTCGCCTGCGCGAGTGGTTACGCCGGTGTCAGTGAGCATGTCCTTGAGGTCTTCGGCGCTAATGTGGTTGGCGCTGAGCGCATCGACCTTAGCTTTGCCCTTCTTTTCAAGGTAACGTGGGTAGTCGAGGATTACACCGCGTGCGGTGATACCGCCTGAATGAGCGACGCGGTCAATGCCGATGACTTCGGTCTCTTGCACTTCTTGCTGCGACCGTCCTCCATAGTACTGCTTGGCCTGCTGATAACCGTAGTGTCGAAAGCCGTCCCACTGACTGCTGCTTTGGGTGTTGATGTCGAGATGGTCGTCATTGACGGTTCGTTTCGTTCCATCGGGGTGACTTCGATTCTCCATCTTCCAACCAAAGGGTGGACGGCCGAACGAAGGGAATGATGGCAAATTGAGATACCAGTCTAAGCTGACACGGTCACCAGTCCGAACTTCCTGGGCTGCCGCCTTGACGGTTTCTTTTGTAATGAGATTGAGTGCCCCCAGCTCATCGTCTTTGCCATACAATCCCCAAGCATTTCCTGGCGGACCAGCTTTGTCCAATGGCAAATCCGCAAATGGTGGTCGAGTCGGTGGCGTCATCTTGAAGTACACGTATGTTCCTAATATCTCACTCTGCAATGCACAATGATCTCTGTTCTTGATCGAGTGTTGCTGAGGAAGAGGGCAAAGAGTCGTCGGAGTCGAGTCTTGTGACGTATGGTGGGGTACAAGGTGGGGTTGCTCGTTCTTGCCGAACGATTCGGTAAAATGAGAGCTCCTCCCGAGCTCTTGATGCTGTTCGGAGTTGATGCGCTCCTCGACGACACATGGAAAGCGACCGGGCCGTTTGACAAGGCACGCGTCTTCGGGAGTTTTTCCTCCAATAGTGCTTGAGAGACAGATTCAGGAGTCTCTACCACAATGCTTGATTGAATCGCTGTAACGCTTACAACAGCTTAGCTCTCAAAAGTCGGGGCCCATGCCTACCCCGCCGCTGCCTCTGGAGTTTGTATTTTTGAGATGTGCGCCACTGCCTTTGAACAGGCTCTGCCATATGAAGGCTTCGCTGAGAAGCAACTCAATGTCCTTCTCGGTCCATTGTCGGGTAGGGAGCGACTGCAAAAACATCATTACCTCTTGGAAATCCATCTTGCGTAGCTCGTGGGACCACTTCACGAGAAATGCGGCGCAAACGTAGAGGTGGAAGGAGGAAAAGCCGTCTTCTTCAGCCTGCACACAGCAAGTTAGAGAATGCACCGACGGGATTACGGATCACCTACCAGGTACGTATCCCACATACGTATCGTGTTCTTGACAGAGATTTCACGCATCAACAGACAGTTCATCCAGCGAAAGCTGAATTGGATGAACTCTACACCTTCATTCTGCAGGTGTTTGGCCAGGTCGCCGTCGATTCGGGTGGTGAGATCCCTGAGGTCTGACACCTGTCGTTGGATGCCAGGCTGGTGCGCGATATAGTTGTCCTGTATCCCGTCCAGTAGCTTCGTAAGACACCAAAAAGAATCTGCCTCAACAGCATCGAGCACCGGCTTTGGCAGCTGGCCAGGGTCCATACCAAACTCAATGTCTGGATCTGAAATGTAGGCGCCTAAGAAGACTTGCCAGAATGGCGTGACCAGGTCGTTTATGCCTTGCACATAGCCCGATGCAGGATGCCTTATTGCCCACACGTAGAGTATTCTCTCAAGCGATCTTTGCGTTGCTTCGTATTGGTATAGTGGGAGATGGGGATTGGTGCGCGGTACATCGATGCTGATTTGGTGCCAGATGGCTTCGTCCAGCCCTCGACCTCGCCCGCGAATTGTCGAAGGATATGACGAGGCACCTGCGATGCCTGCTGCCACTGCGCCCGTGCTGCCTGAAGTCCCTCTTTCAAAAGCCTGTCGCACTCCCTCCAAGTATTCCTTCCGTTTCCTCTCCAAAGTCGCCACTCGTCGCTCACTGCTCGTCGGCAAGTATCCCAGCAAGACCTGCCATGTCATTGCGCGCACTTCGGACGGTACCCCTGACCAGGCGAGGTCTCGAAGATCGGAAAGAGAGACGGTGCTTGCTTGCAGAATCCGCTTGAACTTGTTGATCCTCAGTGTGCGTGCTGACTGTTCTTCAATCTGCTTTGCGGTAGCATTGGCCGGTATCGACGAGTGGGAGATGAGATGGAGGGAGTTGGCCGGGTCTCGAAGAATCTCCTGGTATTGCGGCCGTAGGATCTTCCCTTCTGCCTTCTTTGCGGTGGGATAGGTGGGGATGCCTCGCTCTTCTGCAATATCGCCGCTGTCTATGCCCCGCCACGCCAGCGACCCCGAGCTATTGCGCATGCTCGTCGTGCCGCCATCCGTGGTGCTTTGTGGTTGTTTCCGTCGCCCTTTGCGCCGCATGTTTGCTATGCTGGGCAGCCCGAATTCGTCCTCGTCGTCCTCGAACATGTCGCCCCCGTCCACCTCATCTTCGTCCCAGTCATGGTCTGTGTTTCGCAGGAAGCTGCTATATGAGGGCCGCGCAGGGCGGGGAGAAGTGGTGTTGCGGCTTGGCGCGGCGCTCGATTCGCGACTGTGCGTCGCTGAAGGCGGTGTGCGTGGTCGAGAGTTGGACCCAGAGACGCTCCTGCCGAAGTCAGCTCTCCGATCCTGTGACACGGCGGTGGCCGACATACAACGAGCTGAAGTTTAGTATGTCGGCGTGTGAATAGGCGGCGCCGATGACCTTCTTGTTCTGCGTCGCGCTCGGTGGACTGGCCGTTGTCTTCCAGAAAGGTGATGCAGACCTGGGGCACGTGATCAGCACGTGTACGCAGAGTGAATGTCTATGAATGGCCTTGACGCACGAAGAACGATCTGTGTGGTGGGAAGCAACTTGTTAGCTACCCTGGAGGCTATGACGCTTGCTGCGGCTTGGAAGGACACGAACCGACCTGGACCATTTCCTGGGGCATCTGTTAACCTACAGCCACTGCAGAATAGGACGGATAACACTCACCTGCTGCTGCTGCTGCTGCTGCTTCTTCTTCATGGTGAAGGTGTCAGGCAACCCCGCCTGTCGCGCCTCGTTCGTGGTCAACGCTACCCTGCAAGCTCTCGCCGAAGCACGTCCCCGTCTCCACCCGTGGCGCACCTGCCCGCCAAGATCTCAGGCACGGCCGCTCCTTCCCGTTTGTCTCTCACCTTTGCGTCAAGCTCTTCACGCGTCACCGTCTCTCACCATCACCATCCGCAGTCTCACGCAATTCCTTCTCTGTCTCGCTCTCTCTCCTTGTCTCAGCAGCAGAAGTCGCGTAGACAAAGCCACCTTTTCCATCGCTTTCGCAGGCCTCACGGCTTCGCTCGCCATACACGACCTTCCGCTAACACCCCATCCGCAATATGGCCGACGACAACATCGACGACGACATCTTCGATGATCTGTAGGCGCTTCCTCGGAGCTTGCTCTCTGGCGCAGCCAGTCGATGTACATGTGCTAACGCATTACCAGCTACGATGAAGAGCCTACGTCGAAGCCCGCAGCTGCGGCAGCCGCCGCCCAAGCCGCACCAGCGCCTGCACAGGCAGAGTCCGGAAGCGCGCCTGCGATAGAGAGCGCCCAGAATGGCACCGACAGTGGCACTCCCTCATGGCAGGCGCCGCAAGCCGCAGCGGACGATTTGCACATGGATCAGTCAGGCTACAACGGCGGTGGAGGCGACCAGTCTTATGACAATGCACCCACGGACGATGACAACTACGGCCCCATCAATGTCAAAGAGGACGGGTAAGTGCTTTCGTTGTCCATATAGTTTTCTCGTGACAGGCGCAACCCAAGGTACAGTACAGCAAACGCAGCCTTCTTGGATGCACGACACACTGCGACCACCATGGTGGTGACCAGCACTCAATACTGGACTATACACCACAACCCAGATGTCAAGCCGATGGAGCGACTTGGTAGGCGGTTGGCTGAGCTCGATGCATGACCCATGAAGTGTATAAGGGGCATGATCTAAGATGCCGGGCTCTGATTCCCGACTCTTCGGTCAAGAGCGCATGTAACGGCACACCAGACGGGCCAGGCATGATGGTGGATTAGACCCTCAAGGCCTTTTTGATCACGATTCTCGCCGAGGTCACGAGACTTGTGAGGCAAGCAGCCTTTGGCAAACGACGCTGCGAATATTGAGGGTTGGAAGAAGATGGGAATTGTTAGCCCGCCACTCTACTTTCTCCACATCGCCCATCAGTACGCCTTGCGCGAGCCCCATCGCGGCTTGCTGGATCACTTAGCAAACGCCTTTTGTCGATATATACCTAGGTACTTGATAGTGCGTACCAACAACGCAAGCTGAGGGTAGCCATCGAGTCGTGAGGCGGTCTGCTTTCCCAGACGTCCCCGCTCGTGTCCATAGCAGAACACAGACGTTTCAACCGAACACACTGTGCCTTTGCGGCTACATCTGCTTGAGCCTCGATTGGTCGATTTAAATATTGGAACTTCCGACTCCGACTTGATTGGGCAGGCGCCATGAGGCCAACACGCTCGCATCGCGTATGCGGCGTAAACGACACCTTCGCTTAGCGTTGACCATGCATCTGCGGCAGCCCGCACTTGGTCGACAGAACGGCCACAACTTCAACACGGCATATGCATCCACTTTTCCCTCACTCAGCTGGAGGTGGAATATGGCGAGGGGTGCTTGGTATTCGAAGTCCATGCTGCGAGAACATTGCGACGGTGAATCACAGCGTGCACTGGCGGTGGCTTAGGAGCGACAACAATTTGGGAACTACTACACGCACTTCAACAATTTCCGATTCGACAAGACATGGTACCTCTCAATGTGTAACGCAGTAGACTCCCTACACAGCTCCGATTGCCAGATACTTGCAAGCGCAACTATCCAGCTGAGCGATCCATAATCGCAAGAACAGATAGGACAGGAGACCTACGCTATGCGCTCGGAGCTACCTGTAATCTTCGACGCCTGGGTCCAAAGCGCCTGTATTCTACGGGGGTCCACTGCGTGAAGAACCTTTCCAATGACTAATGTTGCGCCTGTCACTCAGCTTTACTTTGCTTATGGAGCTCATCGCGTGGGGCGCAAGTTGCTGACTTCGACTATAGCAAGATGTTCATTGGCGGTCTCAACTGGGAGACGACAGAAGGTCAGTAAGCTCACGGCACCTTTCCCAGGCCGTCTCCACCAGTCTTCTCGACTAGTTACATATTAACGCTTGACTACAGAATCTCTCAAGGACTACTTCTCACAATTCGGCGAAGTCAGCGAATGCACTGTCATGCGAGACTCCGCCACAGGCCGTTCGCGAGGCTTCGGCTTCCTCACCTTCAAGGATCCAAAGTGCGTCAACATCGTCATGGTGAAGGAGCACTATCTTGATGGCAAGATTGTAAGTCTTTCACGCTTCTGACATAGTGGCATACTCACACAAACCAGATCGATCCCAAGCGTGCCATTCCCCGAGAAGAGCAGGAGCGTACCAGCAAGATCTTTGTTGGTGGTGTCAGCCAAGAAGCAACCGAGGAGGACTTCACCAAGTTCTTCAAGCAGTTCGGTCGAGTTGTCGACGCTACCCTCATGATGGACAAGGAGACTGGTCGACCTCGTGGCTTCGGTTTCGTCACTTTTGACGGTGATGCTGCCGTCGACGCAACGCTCCGCCAGCCTCTGCAAATCCTCGGCAAACCCATCGAAGTTAAGCGTGCCCAGCCCCGAGGCAACATGCGCGACGACGATGGCGGCGACAAGAAGTTCGGTCGCAACAACAAGTTCAACAATCGCGACAACAGCAACAATGGGAATGCCGGCTATGACAATCAGCAGAATCAGCAACCCCAAGGCGGCAATGCAGGCATGACACCTGCCATGATGGCCCAGTACTGGCAACGCATGCAACAATACTTCCAACAAATGCAACAAAACCTGGCCCAACAACAAGCCGGCGGTGGCATGCCCAACCCCATGGGCGGCATGGGCGGTATGAACCCGATGCAAATGCAACAAATGCAAGCGCAAATGATGGGCGGTGGCATGAACCGCAACACCGGGTCCCCGAACCCCCAGAACATGATGGGCGGCGGCCCCGGCGGCATGAACCCAATGCAAATGCAGCAAATGATGATGCAGCAGCAGGGCGGAAACACAGGTATGATGGGCCCCGGCGGACCGGGAGGACCACGTCCAGCTTACACCCCGCAAGACCAACTCGCGTTCGAGCAGCAGAAATACGAACAGCAGCAGCAACGCCGCATGCAGCAGCAGGGCGGATATGGTGGTGGCGGCGGCCCGCAGGCGTGGGACGGCATGTACGAGGATATGCCGCAGCCGAATGTTCCATCTGGGCCGGGCGGTGCGAGGGGTGGAATGGGAGGTGGTTTCAAGAACCAGAGAGGACGGCAGGGAAGTTCTCAACCACCTGCTGGACCGGCGAATGCCCCGATCAATGCGCCCACGGGACCAAAAAATGCGGGTAAGCCGGGCGCGAATTATAGGGGTGGTGGAAGGCATACTGGCGGGTTCAGGCATCAGCCGTATGGAGGGAGGGGTGGTTGAAAAAAAGAGCACGGTTTCTTCCCTCGGATTTCTTCCTTTGATGGCGGCACCCTGTTCCTTCAAACTCGTAAAGGGCGGTTCTTTCCCCTTCCTTCTCCGCTTCGGTCTCTCCATTCACATTCATCTCTCTCTATATAAGGTACAGCTCGGAATGGGAATGTAGTCATGTGATTTTCCTTCACCCTGATGGCTGGTCGGTTTCATTGTATGAGTAAGCTATAATACATGCAAATTTACAAGCATTGCAGGTTTTTTTTCCTGGTCCATCGTGGCAGATGTGTGATTTGCCTTTGACAACAATCCCTCGATCGTGCAGTCCCGTCGTTGGGACTTTCATACGCGCAAGAACAGCTGATCTGTGCTCTACCAGACACAGCATGAAAATAGGAGCTAATAACGCTTCGACTTCGGCGACAGAGAGATCAACGTCGCAGCTCGAAGTACCCTTTGGCACAGATGGATTGAAAAGAGACCAGCTAGCATAACAAATAAAGATTAACGGTTTACTGGCCCTCACTCCCTCTTTCTACTTTTTCGCGGAAATCCGACGCATCGCTAGCACGCCGTACAGACAGGAGTATGCTAATGTGTACAGGCGTTTGACTGTAGGCTAGGCTTCGTAAACTCTTGAGTGCGTGTGCAGGTCGAGTACGAATTCTTGCTGGACTTGATGAAATGAGTGGCATGGAATGGACAAGAAAAGTTTTCAAGCCGGAGAGGGGGTGATGTAGATATAGACGTAATGGACGAGGAGCCTTGGAACAAAGACTCGAACATCTAGCAGCCATTGCCGTGTGCCTATGCATTCGGTAGTTTTCTTAGCGACTTCTCAAGTTCAGCTCGTGACAGCAAGTTAGATGTGGATTGGAGCGCGAAGAATATGAATCGATACACTAATAATAACCTCATCGTGTAGTGCGGCCCATGACCAATGTTAATGTCTCGAAAACTGTAGTCTGCGACATGTGGTCAAGAGTTGGGCGCTGCATATTAGGAGAGACTATGCTCTTGTGGTTCCGAAGGGTCGGTCCACGTCACTATGAATCAAAATCAAAGACGGTATTCCTGTCCTCCATGGGAGATATGTCCACATGCCCAGCGAAGAACTACCAACCTATATACGCTTCTTTCTACGTCATAAATAAATCTAATGTTGAGCTGGCTCTCTACGAGGGCATGATTTCACCTTCACAAGCATGAGGAGTGTAGTGTAGGACGTACAATTCGTTCACATTCGACGTTGCCGCCTACATTAATCTTCTAGTCGTATTGATCGAGTGACCGCTCGGCCATCACCTCATATATCATGCCAACCCATGCGATGCCAAAGGCCGAAGCCATATTATACAAGAACAAGTCGCTTGAAAACACCAAGAATGCATCTCAATCCCAGGACCCGAATGTTCCCTACTCATTACGGCTTCCCCTTCGCTTTCACGCTCTTCCATGCCAGCGCAATCTTGTAACTCGGATACTGCGTCCACCAAAACTTGAACACAATCTTGATCCCAATCTGCCCGCTGTACAGCAACATTGTTGTGAACACTGTGACAAAGGCGAATTCGGGATGTTTCATCAGGAAACCGAAGATCCAGACAACATATTCCTAGTATGCCTGTTGCCACAAAAGACCGAGCACGATGGACAAGATCTGCAAGTGGACGCCATCGAAGAGGCGCGAAGCACCCGAGTCCGCAGCAAGAGGCGCGACTGGTGTCTCGGCAGCATTGTTCTGGAGATGGCTGACGGAAGGAGTGATGAGCGTAGTGAAGCCCTTGTCGTCGTAGCCAGTCACGACCGCCGGATTAGAATCGCCAGGCGAAGCCGAAGGCAAAACTGCAGGCGAGGATGTATAGGAAGCGGCTGGGGATGGCTGCGAAATTGTTAGCTGGTGTCATGCAGGGGGGAAAGCACCACGGGCAAAGGGAATAGAGGCTTACTGACAGGAGCTGAGCTGGGCGGCACAACCTTTCCGGTATCAGAGACTGTCCACCCGGCTGGCAGCCCGGGGTAATTAGAGAAGGTTGACTGTGGGGCCGCTGATGTCGTTCCAGGAACCCAGGGGTAGACGTTGGGGCGGCTGTAGGTGTCGGTCCTGCTGGGGGTGAAGGGGATGGGCTGACCGGAGGCGGTCGCAGTGACGGACGGGGCATTGGCGATAGGCTTGTTCCCTCCAGAGTAGATAGTGCCACCAACAGACTTGATGGATTGCCAGGTTCCGCTTTGGTCGCCGTAGACATACTGGGTGCCGGTGGAGTAGTCCTGGACCATGATGGACCTGACCTTCATGGAGAAGGGACCCTTTGTGTAGTCGGTAGGTCCGCGAGACCACTGGATGGTGCCAGGGCTGTTGGCGGGGTCACCACCGCTCCACGCACCGAACTTGACCTGCATAGGAGTCTGGGGGTACTGGTTCTGGGCGTTGGCTGGCTCGAGCGTTCGGACGGTCACGCCATCGATCTGCCAGACAATCTGGTTCGGTGTCCAGTCGATGGTGTACTTCTTGTAGCCGGCCTGGCTGCCGGGGTCTGCGTGGAAAGCGCCGCGGTTGTAAGTCGTCGTCTGGCCCTTTCCGAAGTAGTTGGATTGCGTTTCATCGGGGTTTGCGCCGAGCCACTCCCAGTCGATCTCGTCGAGCGTGTCTGACTGCAAGACGAAGCTGCTGACAATGCCCGCACCGGGTGCGGCCTTGATGTAGATCTCCACCTTGCCAAACATGATGTACCACTTGGACGTGAGCTGCGGCGAGTCGCCCGACTTGGCTACGGTGAAGGAGACGCCGTCTTTGCCGTATGTGGGGCTGCCCTGGGCGGTGAAGCTGTCGGACGCGGAGCTGAAGTCGATGTTGACGGTTCGAGCGAGCGCCGAGTCCGGCGGGCAATCGCTCCGCAGTGTGGGGTTGCAGTTTGACCACGTCTGGGCGGTCGAGGGCGCGACGAGCGATGCTGCCGAAGCGAGGGCGGCGAGTGCCCGTATGGTGGAGCGCATGGTGGATGTGGCGAGGGAGCGTTGGGTGGGCGTACGAAGATGTCGGTTAGATGCTCGGAGTAGTGATGTCGCGAAGAAGCGGAACTAGCAAACAGCAAGGCGTGTGAGTATCGTGGACGGGGGCAGTGGTTGGGTACCTGCTCAGCACTTGAGAGGTATCGAGGGGGACAGTGTGATGCAGGCCCGGCAGGCCGGCATGTGAAATGGTTATAAAGCGGCTGCCAGCCATCTCCGTTAGCCGTGACATACGTAGTAGCTGATAATCAAGGCTAGACGGGCGAGGCAACGCGTGCCGTTTGCGCATACGGGAGTGGGTGGTGCGGACGAGGTTGGCAAGGCGACGCTTCCAACCACCCCCAGCCACACTACAGTACCAACCAGGTCACGTGCCGCAAAATCGCTCTGGCATTCCGGCCGCCGCAACCGCACGCAGCAGCCCACGTCGAGTCGCACTGAGATAGACCGCACTCGGACAGTGCTGGTCCATGGCGCGGGCGCAACTTGTCAATACTGTCGATGATTGTCAAATCCAATGGATTGCGCTGATGCAGAATTAGGAATCGAGGTTGCTGCAGGGCGCCTACTAGCCACGTGACTACGCCACAGCCGGCTCCGGGCCCCGCAACACCAATGAATTTATCCCACCCGCACCTATCAATAGAAGCCGCTACATCTCTCTAATACCTTGTAGTGGCTGCCCTGCACCTGACCCTGCATATGCCCCTGCGCGAGATTTTCTGACTTCTGACCTCGAGCCAATTGACTCACGCGTCGACGGCAAAGCACCACATCGTGAAGTAACCTCAACACACCATGTCGCTGACGAATGCGACTCCGCTCGAAGTCGCGCAGGCGGCGCGGTTAGGGTCTCGCAAGCTTGCCGTCTTGTCGACCGAGGAGCGAAATGCTGCGCTGACTGCTATCCACGATGCGCTAGCAGCAGGCAAAGACGAGGTGCTAGCTGCCAATGCCCACGACTTGGACGCCGCGAACAAGGCCGCGGCGGGTGGGACCCTGAGTGCGAGTCTGGTCAAGAGGTTAGATTTGGGCAAGCCGGGCAAATACGAGGATATGCTTCAGGGCATACTGGATGTGCGCGCACTGCAAGACCCCATCAATAAGACCACCGCCAAGACACTGCTCGACGACAACCTGACGCTTTCGCGGATAACATGTCCCATTGGCGTTCTCTTGATCATCTTTGAAGCCCGTCCTGAAGTCATCGCCAACATCTCTGCCCTCGCCATCAAGTCAGGAAACGCCGCCATCCTCAAAGGCGGCCGAGAATCCAGCGCCAGCTTCGCAGCAATCGCAGCAATCATCTCACGCGCCCTTACCAACACCGTCGTCCCGTCAGACTGTCTCCAACTCGTCCAAACCCACCATGTCATCGCCGACCTCCTGAAGCTGGACACGTACATCGACCTGTGCATTCCTCGCGGCGGCAACAAACTCGTCCGCTACGTCAAAGACACCACCACCATCCCCGTCCTCGGCCACGCAGACGGCATATGCTCGACCTACCTCTGCGCCGACTATCCCGCCGACAAAGCAACCAAGATCATCGTCGACGCAAAATGCTCGTACCCAGCCGGCTGCAACGCAACGGAGCAACTCCTCGTCGACTCCGCCGCCCTCAGCACCACGCTCCCCGTCGTCGCTGAAGCCCTGCTGGAAAAGGGCGTATCGCTCCGCTGCGACCCCGACTCTCTCTCTGCCCTCAAAAGCAGTCTCGACCCGCACTCCGCCGCGTTGCTACAAGCAGCTGGCCCGGAAGACTTCGACACCGAATTTCTCGACTACATCCTCGCCATCAAGTCCGTGCCCTCGCTGTCGTCCGCAATCACACACATCAACACACACTCCTCCCACCACACCGACGCCATCCTCACCCTAGACCCATCTACCGCGCAAACCTTTCTCGCCGCCATCGACTCGTCCTCGGTGTACTGGAACACCTCAACCCGCATGGCCGACGGCCAGCGCTACGGCTTCGGCACCGAGGTGGGCATCAGCACGAATAAGATCCACAGCCGGGGTCCGGTGGGTTTGGAGGGCTTGACCATCTACAAATGGGTGCTGGTGGGGGATGCGCAGATAAGTGCAGAGTATGGCGCTGGGGGCCGGAGTTGGAAACACACGCGTCTTGTTGTTGGTGACGAAGCGAATTATGCGGGTGATGAGGCGGAGAGGGAATTGTTGCGGCAACATCGAGCTAGCAAGGCGAGCGGTAGATGTCCCTGATGGGTGGGGAGTGATTCGAGTACATACATACAAGTGCCGGTATCAAAAGCGAGGAGACAAAAGTCTGCGTTGTCTGTTAGGGTTCAGAATAGCGTGGTGTTTTTCATCCCGTTTTGTGTCGCATGTATGGCTAGACGGCACAGCAATCCATCTGCCTTGCTGGCAAATCACCTTACATCCCTTACACGACTTTCGAATACAGACCTCATGTGAAACCCGCCCCTGCAGTGTCGGACTGTCGTACTCGTGAGCCTGTCGTGTCTCCACGACGCGTTGTTCGACGTTGCACCATGTCTAAAGAGCTCCAGGATCATCATCGAGCATCGCCACGTTGCGTAAGACTGACATGGAAAACGAATCACCAACTTGCAAACCGCACGTAATCAGCCAGGGATGTGGATCAAGCCGTAGCTGGGAGACATGTGCGGCGGCATTGGAGATGCTTTCTCCTGGTATGATATGTATATCTATCTAGCTTTTATAGACTATGCCAGTATCGGGTAAGATGCTGGCGAAATGCTTCTATCATGTAGTTAAAAGTCCTGTGCCTGCGCAAGATCCTGGTCCCAAGTCCTCTGGTTCCCAAATCGATCAAAGTCGTGTCGTAGCTCTCGTGGTATTCCATCCTCGTTCCTATCCTCTACATGCTCATTACCGGAGTGCGTGCATTTAGTCAACACCCTTGTTCTTCAGGCCAAGCGAGGGCTTGGTGAAAATCTGCGCGCCGTCCTGGAGACGGCGCTCCTCGTTCTTGCGGCCGTTGACAAAGTCGGGGTAGTTGAGCGTCAGCTCGACCGCGCCATTGACAACATGGTCAACAGCCTCAACGCCCAACATGAACGAGTGGTCCTGGTTCCCAACCTCGTAGCGCCATGAACCGAAGCGGCCACGCGACAGGATGTCCTTGGACTGGAGGGCGGGAAGGAGCTTCGTGAGCACGCCCTCGCGCTCGAGCGACGGTGTGGGGTAGCCGTGGTCGAAGCGGCGGTGGTAGGTCGAAACAATCTCGTCATCAGGCTTGATCATTTCGGTGTTGATCAGACCCTGAATGCAGTCCTTGAGCATGTTCTTCTGGTCCACAGGCTTCATGCTTGACTCTGACACCTCCAGCATGATGGACCAGTAGGGGCCAGACTTCGGCTCTGTGGAGCTGGGCTTCGAGCCGTCCGCCATCTGCTGAGTTGCCAGCTTGACATCGGCTTGTGGCTGGTTGTACGGGGAGTAGTTGGAGAAGATGGTGGCGCGGTAGAAGGGGCAGTCGTCTTCGGGGAAGTAAAGCCAGCACTTGTCGCCGATGCGGTCTGGTCGCTCGCCTCGGAGACCAACACCAATGACGTGTGTGCTCGAGTAGAAGAGGCCCTTGCTGAGATCAATGAGCTCCTTGTCTCCCATTACCTCGACCAAGGCGTCCACAGCCATTGTGTTGACTAGCTTCTTGTAGTTGACTACGGTGCCATCCTTCAGCGTCACGCGGTGTCCTTGGGCGTCAACCTTGGTGACTGCGCCCTTGTCGCCGTATCGCTTCTTCTCGCGGGGCAGTGTCTGGTCGACAGCGATCCAAATGCCGCCAGTGCCGTCTCGAGCGGGGAAGCGGAATGTGGCATTGGGACCCCAGTTTCCGGCAGTCTTGTTGTGGATGATGTTGTTGATGACGCCCTTGACGTTGGGTGCGGCGACACGCTCCCCGAGCCATTGGCACTGCATCTTGGTCGTAGGCACTGCCCAGACCTTGTAGTTGTAGGGCCGCATGAACAGGTCGGCGATGCCGACGCCCATCTGCCGCATAATCCACTCATCGAAGTCCTTGGGCTTTGTGTTTGCCACGCGGGCCTCGAGCGCAGCGTCGATCAAACCGTCGACGCACTTGGCCTGGTCGTCCTTGTTCAACATGGACAGGTTGTTCTGGAAGGGGTACGGGACCCATTGGCTCTTGCAGCGGACGTAGGAGATGCGCTGGTGGGTGTACCAGTCGTCGGCGCTGGGGAGCGCCTCGTCGATGACATCGTCGAAGTACTTGTAGTGGGAGAAGATGACATGGCCTCCGACATCGTAGAGCTGGGGCTGTTAGACTCAATGGCCGGCCATGCGCACCGGAGACACTCACGAAGCCCTCGGGGGTCACGTCAGTCGAGGCCAGACCGCCGGGCGTGTCGTTCGAGTCCACGATCAGCCATGAGGGGCCGTCCTGAGTTGCTTAGCAGTTGCCCCTCCACCAATGGCGCGTCCAAGCATACAATCTGGTGGAGTCGCTTTGCGGCTCCCAGACCAGTCGGTCCGGCGCCAATCACGAGCACATCGACGGATCTTGGGCATGGTCAGCGCGCGCTCGGTGCAGTGAAGCGGTGGGGGCGGTGAGGGTACATTTCCTCCTTGGCGGATCCCATCTTTCCCTGCAAGAGCTCTTGAAAACTCGGAACTCTCTTCAAAGTCTGGCGGGCGAGGTTCAACATGTACTCGGCGCGCGAAGGAACAGGAGGGCGTGGCAGGCGGCGGTGGAGCGCTTGTGGCAGGGCCTGGGGCGTGGTGGAGAATTATAGACGGTAGCTCTGCGACAAAACAAGCGTGCCAAGGCATGTTGAGGGTCCAGCTACGCCTGCCGGTACACCGCAAACCGCACTCGGGCCAGCTGCGCCATGGCTGATGGGAGGCTGCTTGCTTGATGCGGCAACGCGAGAAAAGGGGGCATTATCATGGATCCAGCGACGCGGCTGCTCGTGGGCGCACCCATTGGCTGCGCGGCCTGCGTCTGGCCTCCCTGTTCCGGCTGCTGGTGGGCGTGCAACCATTTTTTGAGCAGAATCCATCCCATGAGCCGGACGGTGTAGGAAGCACACACTGACATGTCCCGCCTCCGGGGAGCCGCATTCGCACCACCACATGCTCGACGCATCATCTCTGTGCGCCGCTAGTGCGACCGTGTAGACAGGCCTGTGTAGATTTTGTCGCGACGACGACACGCATTACCCCTATTGTGCGCTACGGTGCAGCATACACAGTGGCCGTCGATGCAAACGGAACGGCCGCCCGCGGGACTTTGATTGCGCGTCCTCGCAACGGGTCCTCAGGTCCTCCGGTCCTCAGCCGATCTGTTTCACGTCGCCTCTTGCTGCAAAATCCCGCGCTGCTCCCGTGAATCTTTCTAGCTGGTAGCCCCTGGGAGATAGATTCGTGCTGATTTCCGCTCCGCCCCTCCCCTAGCGCAAATTGCCCGTCGCTTTTACCACCTCAGACCTCCCAACACTTCCTGCCGCTCTTCATCTCCTCGTTCCCCTTGTGCACGCCGTCGCAGCTCGTCAGTGTTGCTTGTGCCCGCCTTGTGTCTCGCAGCGTCCCATCCCGCGCGAGAGCATCACCGACCGCGCCCATCAGCCGGTACACCAAACGAGAGTAGCGCCGCGACCGCCTCTCTTTTACCCTCGCCGCCGACGCTCCTCAACCACGCCTTCCGCCTCTCCCTGAGCCGCACTCGACCACAGCCATGTCTTCCGACGAGAAAATGCGGTCCTCGGTGGACGCCGCTCGCGACCCTGCCCAGCCAGTGCTGCCGACGGTCAACCCAGACGCGGTCAAGGCGGCGCCGGAGCCTGCCTCGTTCCATCCCGCCGTGTACATTGCGTACGTCCAGCCGCTCGCGCTCGCACGAGACATGGCATGCAGACGCTGACTGTTGCGCAGCACCTGGATCACTCTCAGCTCGAGCACCATTGTCTTCAACAAGTACATCCTGGACACGGCCAAGTTCCGTGCGTAGAGCAGTCGCAGACGTCTGCATGCGAGCTGACGACAGACAGACTTCCCAATCTTCCTGACAACATGGCATCTGATCTTCGCGACCATCATGACCCAGTTCCTCGCCCGCTTTACCACCATCCTCGACTCGAGAAAGAAGGTCCCCATGACCGGCCGCGTATACCTCCGCGCCATTGTCCCCATCGGTCTGTTCTTCAGTCTGAGTTTGATCTGCGGTAACCAGGCCTACCTGTACCTGAGTGTTGCCTTCATCCAGATGCTCAAGGTCCGTACATCCGGCATATCGAGTTAGGCGCGGGACTGACTTGACTAGGCTACCACCCCTGTTGCTGTCCTCATCGCAACCTGGACCATGGGCATTGCCCCTGTGAACATGAAGACCCTCGGCAACGTTTCCTTCATTGTCATCGGCGTTGTCGTTGCTTCGATGGGCGAGATCCAATTCGTCATGATCGGCTTCCTCTTCCAGGTCGGTGGCATCGTCTTTGAGGCTGTCCGCCTGGTTATGGTCCAGCGCCTGCTTAGCTCTGCCGAGTTCAAGATGGATCCGCTCGTCTCGCTCTACTACTACGCGCCCGCTTGCGCCTGCATGAACGGCTGCGTCTTGCTCTTCACCGAGCTCCCCGTGCTGACTATGGAGGACGTCTATCGCGTTGGTGGTCTTACCCTTGTCGCCAACGCGCTCGTCGCCTTCCTGCTCAACGTCTCGGTCGTCTTCCTGATCGGCAAGACCTCCTCGCTCGTCCTGACGCTCTCTGGTGTTCTCAAGGACATTCTCCTCGTCTTCGCATCCATGTTCCTCTTCAAGGATCCCGTCACGCTTCTCCAAGCTTTCGGTTACAGCATTGCGCTTGGTGGTCTCATTTTCTACAAGCTCGGCGGCGAGAAGCTGAAGGAGTACCTCGGACAAGGCAGCATGAAGTGGCAGGAGTTTGGCCACACCCGCCCCGTTCTCCGCAAGTTGATGGTCTTTGCCGCGGTCGTCATGTCCATGTTCATGATCTTGGGCTCTCTCGGACCGCGCTACGCCCCTGACCAGACCGCCAAGGCGTACAGCGGCATCGGCAAGCTCATTGGCGAGAAGGGTGTATGAACACTCTTTGCCTGAGCAAAGCCGTCCCATAGGCATCTTCGTCAAGCACGGCATCTTCACATTCATACTTCGCCTTTTGTCTTCCTATACTTTTTGGTGTACTGTGGAGGGGGTGGGCAACCGGTGTTTTGCAGCATAGACAAGCGGGTCTTTCCATGCCATTGGGGGCCTTTTCCTTGGACCGTTCCGAAAATGTGGGACGTTCTTGAATTGATACAATTGCATGCCAGGGAGCAACGACTGGAAAACGAAAGTACACACTGTGTTATATATAGATGTTGCAGCGCCGGCTCGTGCTGGGCCGGGCTGCGATGGGGTAAATACTCTTAGCTACATAATGGTAATGCGTGTGACAAGGACGACCAGCTGCTCTGAATGGCAATTACGTGACCTAACAATTAGATTATCGCATTAATTAAATTCTAGACCAGACTCTCTGGCAATGGGCAACACTTCGGCCGGGATGCTGCCGGCGGCGTCGACGCTGCCAAGCCGCTAGCGCTTCGCGCACACAATGCGAAAATCCAACTTTCATCGCAGAACCTCAAAACTACTAACCCACAGTTTTCGCAAACACCACCTGCTCATCACCAGTCAAGATGGGTATCGATCTCGACCGCCATCATGTTCGAGACGGGCACCGCAGTATGTGAAACCCCGTCGAGTCGGCGCAGCAATGCGCTGGCGACTGCTGTCTTCCAGACGCAACATGAACCATGGAGAGTGCGAGGATTGACGAGTGAACAGAGGTCCCCAAGTCCACCAACCCCTACGTCAAGCTGTTGGTGCGTCTGTACAAGTTCCTGGCTCGTAAGTGTCGCCATCGGACTGCGCAGGTTGTGTGTGCTGACTGCGCCAGGCCGTACCGATGCCCCCTTCAACAAGACGGTGCTGCGACGCCTCATGATGTCCAAGATCAACCGCCCTCGTAAGACACTCGAAAGCACGAACCGCACTAGACACATGGACTAACACCGCGACAGCCGTCAGCTTGTCCAAGATCGTTGCGACCGCCGCCAACAAGTACTCGGCCAAGGCACACGAGGGCAAGACCATTGTCATTGTACGGCGCACCGTCACGCATGGGAAAGCATCATGCTAATCTGCCTCAGGTCGGCACCGTCACTGACGACAACCGTCTCCTTGAGCTCCCCAAGCTCTCCATCGCTGCGCTCCGCTTCACCGCATCCGCCCGCGCACGCGTCCTCAAGGCCGGCGGCGAGACCCTCACCATCGATGAGGTCGCCACCCGCTTCCCCACCGGAGCCAACACCCTCCTCCTACGTGGACCCAAGAACTCCCGTGAGGCCGTCAAGCATTTCGGCTTCGGTCCCCACTCCCACAAGAAGCCTTACGTAGAGAGCAAGGGCCGCAAGTTCGAGCGCGCTCGTGGTCGCAGACGGTCGCGTGGTTTCAAGGTCTAAGCGTTTGCTGGAAGCAGCGTGGTTTCTCTGGGTTGGCGTGGTCATGGTCATGGGAATTCACTTACGAGGCGCGCATCACGACTGGCATGGGTCCAATCAAGGCTCGCAAAAAGATACTCAATGTCTCGATAGGCAATGGAAGCATACCCAAGAGCTCGTCCGAGCTCATGAGGTCAACTTATGAAATCATGAAATTCTGCCCCTGTGTGACACTGTAGCCCGTCTGCTTCAAATAAGAGATGCATACACTCAAGACCAATGCTACTGTGAAGTTTGAAAACAAGTCCTGTCCGTGTTCGGAGCCCGCTCCGAACCCGTCAGATTTTTGGGCCGAATTTTCTTTTCAACCCCGCTGCTGGCCTATCATGGAACAGCACTAGCGTATCCATGTGAGCCCGGAATAGTCGAGTCGAACATTGACCTCGCCTTCAACAGCCCTGTTTACGCCCTTGAAGTCTCGAGATGGTGGACAATCGCAAAGTGGGTGTGCTGGGCGGCGGCCAACTGGGTCGCATGCTCATCGAAGCGGCCAATCGCCTCAACATTCAAGTCAACATTCTCGACGCAGCAGCGTCACCAGCAAAGCAAATATCCGCACATGACGACCACATCGAAGGATCATTCAAGGATGCCGCAGCCGTCAAAAAGCTTGCCGAAGCAAGCGATGTCGTCACTGTTGAGATTGAGCATGTTGACACGCACATGCTAGAGGAGGTCGCAAGCAGAGTCGTGGTTGAGCCAAGCTGGAAAACACTGCGGATCATCAAGGACAAGTACGCGCAGAAGGAGTACCTGAAAGAGCATGGAGTCGATGTTGCAGATAGCATCGATCTCGAAGGCAAGAGTGTCCAAGGGTTGAAAGAGGTGGGCGCGTCATATGGCTATCCATTCATGCTTAAGAGCAAGACCGAAGCGTACGATGGTCGCGGCAACTTTGTCGTCAAGAGCGAGGCAGACATCAACGACGCGTTTGAGGCCCTTGGCAAACGACCCCTGTATGCAGAGCGATGGGCGGAGTTCAGATTGGAGCTTGCGGTCATGGTTGTCAAGACGAAGGATGGTGTGCTCACATTCCCCACAGTAGAGACGGTGCACGAGGACAGCATATGCAAGCTCACTTATGCGCCGCCTCGAAACGTGTCAGAAGCAACAGCTCAAAGGGCCCAAGCTCTGGCGAAGAAGGCAATTGGCGCGTTCGAGGGCAAGGGAGTCTTTGGGGTCGAGATGTTCTTGCTCAAGGACGACAGTCTGCTTGTCAACGAGATCGCCCCACGGCCGCACAATTCCGGGCATTATACGATCGAAGCTTGCCCGTTGTCACAATACGATGCACATCTCCGCGCGATTTTGGACCTGCCTATTCCACAATCAGGACTTCGCCTACGCGAGCCCTCCATCATGCTCAACATCTTGGGCGGCAAGACACCAGATTCGCATGTTCAGGTAGCCAAAGCTGCACTGAAGTCACCCAACGCGTCAATCCATCTTTACGGTAAAGGCGAAGCACGGCCAGGTCGCAAGATGGGCCATATCACAGTGACAGCGCCCACACTCTCAGAAGCAGAGCGTGAGATCCAGCCTCTCATCGATTTCGTGGACAAACAAAAGGGTAAGCCTCTCGGTCCGCGAAACGAAGGCTCATCGAGAGAAGAGCCTCTTGTTGCTGTCATCATGGGCTCTGATTCGGATCTTCCTGTGCTCCGCGCTGGTCTTGAGATCC
>TARA_R110002003_G_scaffold121_29_pt1 | contig 21523 bp, 16 predicted proteins | sample TARA_R110002003 | Tara Oceans TARA_R110002003 (sample SAMEA4396441) | marine metagenome | biome: Westerlies Biome; feature: [SRF] surface water layer (ENVO:00010504); material: water (ENVO:00002006), including particulate matter (ENVO:01000060) such as... | depth 5 m
GACGCATTGCAGATGGCTACGCTGGTATTCTGCCGCTACAAGACTGGTAGCCTTCGGAACATTGCTCAGTTCGGTGATCGATATTGTCGACGATATGCATATATTCTATTCGACCAGACACGACGGCATTATGGCGTGACTCTTAACAGGTCAGACCAGAATTTCTAAGCTGCACATAGACTCGCCAGCACTGCACTCTGCAGTCAGCACTGATTGAGGCTGTGTGAAGTATCCGTGAAAATGCAAGCCCAAGACAATTGTAGCACTGTTCATGCGGCTATGCTGAACTGATTCAGGCTCCGGTATCTCGGTATGACACCATGACTCTTGTACGGGGAGCGGGGCCTGTCTCCTGCAGTAGTCAACGCAGACTTCAGACGCCTGTTCCGGATGCGGGGAAATTTGCGAACAGGGTCTGCTCGGCTCAGGAACGATGGAAAGCTACCCAGTGGATTGTCAGCTCAATCGAACAATTCCCCTGATGACTTGGACGTTATTGTATGATGAGCAGCATCAGTAAAACGCAATCGTTGCGAAACTGGTGCGGTGTGGCTGCGGTTGACGGTGTTGTTTCTCGTACCTGGAAACCTAAGGCCACTTGAGGGCCGGCCCGAGCGGCTGGGCGAGTAAACACTGTGTTCGTTCATGATATCACTTGGTTAGATTCGTCTGCCTACTATGCAGGCGTGTGGCGATCCGATTGGAGACAATGATTTGGACCATGGTCGTTGGTAGCAGAACATTGGAGATCCGGCGTGGGAGGAACTTGGCATGAATCGGGAACGGACGACTCCAAACCGCAACACAGTCGCACCTCCGCAGTCGCAACTACTTTGAGAACAAGCACGTATGTTTGGCAGGAGTCCGAGGAGTCTCATCCATGGAACAATCACGACGACTAGCACACAAAGTTTCCCAAACGCCATGACATTCATCTAACGCCTATCTAGAAAGGGTATATTAGACGTAAAGCAATCCATCCACAATTTTGTACCAGCCTAGTCTCCATTTGAAGACGAATGCGTCCGTAACTCCGCCCATGCTTGCCAAATCAGAAAGCGTCAATGACGGATCGACAACCCGGTGCCTGTTGCTTGCTCCCAAAACTATTGAACCACATTCCCATGTTGGGCGCACCGCTCGGCTGCCTGCGACTGTCCTATGCCGCGGGCAATTTTGAGCGGTCCCCGCCTCGGCGAATCCAGTCCTCCTTGATGATGTTGTCTGCCTGTGCGTGCATGAGCTTGTAGGCCGTGCGGATCGTTCCGTCGCTAACTTCGACCGCTTGGCCGATCTCCTTGGGAGTCTTGGGGTGGCCCATGAGGTGGGAAACAAGGTAGAGGCAAGCGCCGGCGATGGACAGCGGCGAGCGTCCTGCGGCAACGCCCTGCTCGGTGACGACGCGCGCGCATTCTTCTGCGACAAGCTGGATGTACGTCTCAAGCCCCAGCTTGGAGCAGGCACGAGGCATGAGATTCTCGGCGCTCGTGCTGCCGCCAGTCTGAAAGTTGCTCGTGTCGAGGACTGCGCCGTTGGCGGCCGTTTTGGCACCGCCGGTAAGCTTCTGATTCTTCTGCAAGAAACTCTCGAGGGCTTTGAAAGTACGACCCACCTCCTTCTTGGACACATTTGTCATCTTGAAGATTTCACGGAAACTACGCTGCTGGCCATGGTTACGGCACGCGATGAAGATGCACCCTGCGATGATGGCGTCCTGAGACTTGCCCTTGAACAGCTTTGCGTCGTCCGTCACACGGAAGAGGAGCTTAGCCGTCTCGGCCGTGGGTTTGCTGATGTTCTGGGAGTCGCACAGCGTTGCAATCTGGCTGCAGGCTGCCTGCAGCGACTTGTTATGGGCGCGCGACAGTTCTCGTACTCGCAGGCCGCCGTCGCCAAAGCCGATCTCGGTCGCCAGCTGCGAGCCGTGGAGAAGAGGGTTGGCGGCGTCACCGATACGCGAGGGGTCATCGTTGCCCTGGTCGTCGTTGGAGAAGGTACGCCACTCTGAACGGGTGTCGATGGCCCTTTCGCCAAGGACGCGGCCACAGGAGGCGCAGACAGTGTCACCGTTGCTGAACTCTTCGACGAGGTTAGGAGGCATTTCCCGGCAGTCGGGGCACATCATGGTAACGTTGAGATCTTCGCGCCACTCCTCCTCCTCTCTTGTGAGGCTGGGTGCTTCATACACCTCGCCGGGCGAGAGCAGGCGGCCATCTGGTGCGTACGACATGGCGAGCGGATTGTTATAGCAGGTCACGGGTTGTACTGGGTTGGTTTGTGTAATATCTGCGTGTTAGCTAAAAAGAGTGGACGTCCAGCACCTGGAAGACTGCGTGGTAGATCTGCGCAGAAAGCGAGAGTGTGGTGGAGGAGAGACGTTGTGTGAGACAAGAGGCTTTGTGACGACAAAGCGATAAAGGCGCCAGCACGGGGCTAACCGACACACCAATCAGAGGCCAGCACGTGACCAGTGAGACGCCTTACCGCTTCCGGACGCGGCTCATCGTCGGCTTGGTGGAAAATCCACCAGCATCACTCCGAAGCTCCCATTGACAGCTCCTACCCCGTCAACACCAACACAATGATCGCGCAATCCATCAGGGCCTCGGTACGACTGCCACGCTGCACCTCTGGAGCTCTTCACTAACCCGCCACAGCGCCAGGCGCTCGCACGCGTCGCCCGGCAACAACCTGCCTTCGTGGCCCGCCGCACCTTCATCACTCCCACGGCCGTTCGCTCAGGTGATTCATCCCAATGGCGCGAAACCCGACGGTGCTGACCCAATTGGACCCTTAGCCGACCTGGTGCAAGACCTCTACCTCCGCGAGCTCAAGGCGTACAAGGTCCCCCAAGTGAAGGCCAATGATGCCGAGGGCCACGTTCAGAAGTTCACCATCCCACCCACCCCCACATCTCCCGAGGAGTCCGATATTGCGAGCGAGCTCAAGTCGTACGAGACCCAGGCAGTCGATGTTGAGGGCGCAGCGGGAGAAGATGGCGCCGTGCTTCCTGAGGAGGACTGGTTCGAGGAGGAGGACGAGAGCATCACCACTGCTGGCGCAACCCACTAAGCTGGCTATACGAGTCGGATGAGACATTTGTATCAACATACTAGCGATTGTGTCAACATTGAATGGCAATAGACAGCTGAGCTCTCCAGTGGTCGGATCAACGATATCACGTGACGTAACCCAACGCCTAAATCTAACATATCGTCGAGGTAGACGGTCTACACCCGAGGAGTTGATAGCCTGATCCCCAACCAACATCGGCCACACGAGCTGTCGAGCATCACTCCATTCGTCTGGTCGCTGGTGCAATTGATTGTACAATGTGGAATCCATCGTCGTCGTAGCAGTAGTCTAATCCTAGGAACAGCTCACATCACAAAGGATTCAAGACATCAACACAGCCAAGCGGTGGCACGCTATTGACGTCGCCGGTCTATCCACCCCGCAGACATACACCCTGTGTACTCGCCACTGCATACCGATAAAGCAATGCACCAGTAGGTATGCAATGCACGACAAAGCTGCATTTTGATTGTCAGCTCCACTCCTGAGTACTCCAGACTCAGGTCTTTCAATATTTGACGCAATTCAGATGGCTGCAGGTCGAGGCACGACCGCCACGTTCTGCGATTCTGCAATGTGTAAGGTCGTAGCGCAGAAATCGGCGAAGGACACACTCAGCGTAGCCTAAAGCCCAATCGCACGAGCCGAACATGCAGGAAGATGGCGGTCATTGGACCTTGCGGCAAGCCGTGGACGAGGCTGAAAAGCGGAGCTCGGCTGTTGCTGCAAGCCGGATACCTAGCGCGTATTGACAGCGTCGTTGAGAGTCCACTTGGCTACAAATTTGCTCCTTGCCGTGGGAAATGGCCGCGCGGAGACGGCATTCAGGCGGTAAGCACATGCGTGAGGCACGACGTCATCTCCCTGAAATGGCACGATTAGGTGTCGGAGATATGGACATGGTTGCAGCAGGAGATTGCAGTGTTCGCGTCCGAGAAGAGACGCTTGCACGCTGAGGCATTGCACGAGCCACAGATTGTGCTGCAGCATCCCGAATGGCGTCAGGGCTGATCTGCACAAGCTTAATACTCGGTGAAGCTGCACATGACAGCGGCGCCCGCGCGATGGCATGCGTGTGCCACCGAGAAAATAGAAGCAGCAGGCAAGGCGAACTGGAGGCGATCCGCGAGCCTGTCAGGACGCCCGTTTTTAATCTATCTTTAAACATGGAAAATCACTCCGGCTAGCGATCTGCAGCCGCCGGTCCCCCACCCGATAGGACATAGCGTGCGGTGATAACTTTGTACTGTTCAAGTCCTGTGAGGGCGCAGACACGTGAATCGAAAGACTCGATTGCACAACGCACGCAGGTCAGAGTTAGGGGCTCTTCAACGCCTAGTCGTATTCGCCTCAGCTGAAAGACGTGCGCGATCGTCCTCAGCAGGCGATGCAGTGTCGCATCGGAGGTGCACTGGCGGCACTTGCTCATCCCTGCTAGCCTTCATCATCCACAAGTCCTGCGGGAGTCCAAGTAATATGCCATGCTCTGCCCCCCAGCAGCTGTCAGCCTGCTTGCGAAGTGAGACTCTGAACATCCTCCCGTCGCTACAGCACCTCTGGCCCTCTGCACACTCTCGCTTTTCAACACCGACAACGCTTCGACAAACCAATCCGCTCGTTCCGGCTCCTCAGCCACCGTGTGACGTCTGAGTATCGGAGATCAAACACGGCGAATAGCTTTCTCTGTCCACAGCCTGCGCGAGACGGCCCGCCTGACCACTACGCCCCTCTGTTCCCTCGCGCCATGAGCCCGTGAACGCACCGCTGCAGCACGTCGAGAGATTGGTCTTGGGGCATTCACCGCTGCCCAGCCGCCTCAGGTGCCAAACCTCGCCATGCCCGTCGCCGTTGCCCCTGCTGAGCGCGGGCACAATGTCTTCTCCAACGCTTTTCGCGGCCGGAATCGAGCTATTTCCGAAGTGGGACCGCCGCCCTCGCGAGGCAAAGAAACTGCGCAGATGCAGAAGGCGGCCTCGTATACCTACATCCCCAGCTTGAAGGACTTGGACCAGCCGCCAGTTGTGGAATTGAAGGGCACCATCTCGGAGGAGGACCTGCACAACAGCCGAAATGGAGGGCGAACATCAGGCAGCTCTGGCGGGTCGAGCCCCTCGTCGGAAGAGGCGCCCGAGCCAGACGCCGTGCACATGCCGCAGCTGAGGCCCACCAACAACTCGCGCCGGTCGTCGAGATACTTCCCCTTCTCCAGCAAGAGCAGAGAGCCGTCCGCCGAGCCCAAGCCCGATCGCAAGGCCGACCGTGGGCGCAAGGAGATGGTGAAGCAGGCCGACTCGCCGAGCAACTCCCCCGCGCGCTCTCTTACCAAGCTGCGGAGGAAGTCATACATTGTTTCGCAAGAACAGCAGCAGCAGCCATCTTCGTCGTCGCCAACGCGCGAGAAGGTCGCAGAGAAGAAAGACGACAGTGCGAAGACGAGCCTGGAAGCCACCAAGCGAAAGACACCGACGAGCGCGGTCAGCATTCCTGACGAGTCCGAGGCAAGGGACACTACCCCGGAGCTGCAGCAGCCGGTACCCCTCAGCAAGAAGAACAAGCGGCTAAGCGGATTTCTCAACACCAAAATCCACGCACCGCCTGTGCCTGCAGTTCCCAAATCCTTCTCCACTGACCAGCTGCCTCTGAACCCGCAGTTGCAATCGCCACTCAGCCCAGCGAACGTGCCTCCGCTTCCGCGCAACACCTCCCACGAGAACTTCAAAGGCGTAAAGACGGAGCCCCGCAAGAAAGATGAGCTCTGGACCGAGTTCCGGACGCTCGATGCAGATCTCCGCAAGTACGGCACAAACTGCCCACGATTTGACAACCATTGACACAATGCAGGTTCCAGTCAAAGTCCATGGCGCTGAAGGCCAACGTCCTCCGCGCGTCCCTCCTCCCATTCCTACGCAAATATGCCTCCCACCCCTCGAACCACAGGCTCAGGCCAGAAGACTTGGACAGGCGTGCCAACATCCTCAACGGATGGTGGACAGGGCTTCTTGAGCTCGTTGCAGGCCGAAACAACCAGTCAATATCCGGCACAGACCGTCCAGCCATTCTTGATGGCATTGCTGGGCTCATGGAACGGCCAGAATGGAGGCTCTCACCCTCGCCCTTCTGTGCCCTCGCCGATCGCGTCGAAACATCCTCCGCGACAACCATTGCTTCGAACTCCTCGAACTCGTCCGACTTCCTGGCCGAGTCTGTGCACCACAATGTGCGCAACATATTCACGCAGAACCTGCTCTCGCAAATGTCGTTTGTTGTCGAGAAGATGTCTCTCCGGAATGCTGCTGCCAGTCTGGTTACTTTCTGCGGCAAGACCTGTGCTTATGCTTTCTGTTTCTGCCCTGGGGTTGCCGATGTATTAGTTCGGCTGTGGAACCCGTCTATGGATATGATGAAGCGTGTTCTGCAAGAATCTGGTGTGTCAAAACTCGATAGACTGGACGCCATCTCCGACCGCATCATCGCTTCCTTTCCGCCCATGCTTCACTCCTTGAAGTTCAACTCTCTAGCAAAACTTGTGCGAACGCTCCGCAAACCGGCCGCACCTCCTTTGGGCACTGCAAACCTCGATTGGTACGGGCTCTGGATGAAGCGCTGGGCAGGCTCCGAGAGCGATCTGTTCTACGTCTTTGTGAAGCACTACCACATCCTTGTGACCGAATTCTTGCCTGTCGAACCAAGCAACGCAGAGCGTGTCTGTGTTCCTGGACTGCTGTTGGTGCACGCACAAGTCCTGGTCAACCTCGACGCGACTATCAATAGACATGCTACGCCCCAGCTGCCCGAAGAACCCGCGTCTGTAGCCGCACCCATAACTTTCGATGATGTGTTGGAACCTGATGCTTCGGCATCTGCTCTAGCGCTCCCGCCTGCCAATGCCACTCGGCAGATGCAGGAAAACCGTCTTATTATGCTCATTCGCGATTTCCTCTCTGAGCGCAATACGCACCTCCACACTGCCAGACGGATGTTTGCCGAAAGTTTTGCACGTTTATTGCAAGCGCAGGCGCAAGATCCCGATATATGAGAGTAATGCTTGTTATACCTTATGCGACTTTCTCGAAGAAGCTTTCGCCATATTAGTGCGGTACGAGCAAACCGACAGCGAACATCACTCTGTGCTGAACTGGCCGTTCTGGCTCTCAGTGTGCAAGATGATGACGGAAAGTCACAACACGGCAACTGAAATCAAGCTGTACTCGTTTCTGTACAGTATCTGGTCGACTTTGGCTCTCGATGAGCAACGAAAAGCCAGCCTGTGTCTGGATTTCATTCTCGAACCTGCGTTTTTCGAGAGCAGATTTAATCACTGGTGTCCAATGGTCCGGTCGTACTTCATGCGATTGCTGTGCTGGCGAGTGGCACGGTTCGATGGAGAGGACACTGATGTTGAAATGTACGTTTTATGTGTTGGTGACTCAGGTTGCATCGCTAACAATACGCAGTGAAATTAAGAGAGCGTTGAGTGATCGCCTACGATCCGTGTGGTCTCATTATCTCTGGCTCCACCAACATGCCGAAAACAACAACAGTGTCCTTCCGTCTACGACAGCTTGCAATCCAGCACCAGGTCGACGTTTCCTTATCATACGTAATGATAATCCTGTAGTAGCCAACAATGGCCCTTTCCTATCGTTCGATGGAGTGGTTCAAAACACTCACCAGCGCAAGCCGTCTCCCACCAACCCGATACCGCCAGAGCCAGAGACTCGACCCACTTCATCCATGTCGACCGACTCCCAAGACTTCCCAGATGAGGACACAGGCAAAGGGAAGTGGAATATACTGAAGAGCGTCTTCGGAAGCAACTCCAAGCAGTCCGCAAAATCGAAGTCTCCCGCGCCAACTGCCAAGGACAGAGAGAACCCAAGCAAGGCATCTGCTGCGAAGCCATCTCCCGAGCCAGTGGAAAAAGCGGCAGCCACTGAGACGCCGTCTCCACCAGCAACGACTCACCGCTCGTACAGTTTTCGTTTCTCTCTTGAGTGGGTCGACAAGCGCTTCGGTACATACCAGAATATGCGACTTCAGCCGCCTCGACTTCCTCTTCCTGCGCAGATCCTGCTCCAGCAGAAGGGTATCAATATCGATGCCGTTGCCAGCGTTCAGCCAATGGGCGCTGCGGCAACCTCAAGCCGCTACGCCGGTCGCGCACTTGCGGAGTGGACGTTCGTCAGTCACGAGTGCCAGAACTTCTTCGACCGAAGGAAAAACGAAGGCGTTCCCATCAATCGACAGGTCGAGACACCAAGCCTGAATGTCGAGGCTTTCAGACGACCCGGCTGATCCATGCCGTTCAATCAAACAATCTTCTCTTGCGTGGTCGATGGTGAACGATTCACCTAGTGTCATTGTCGGCCGGCTCGATACCACATTCTCTACTACTACGTTCCTACATACCCTGCATGACGAATGCATATGGAGCCCCGTCTGGGCTCCCGCGGCGGAGTTTTCATCGACTGCATGTCGGGCTTGTATCTTGACATTAAGGCGCCTTGTTTACACATTTGCATGCGCGGCAGTGCGCCTTTTGCATGACTTGATCCTCTAATTTTGGTGTTGGCGCGGATAAGCCACTGGACATTATACACAGGCCCTCATGGCGTACATAGATATACGAGCACCGTCTATTACTTCTCCATCTCGCTGGCTTATGCAAGCAACACGCGTGTTGGTTGCTCCACATGACAAGGCTGACTTGACGTTCCAGCGGTGGAGCCACCTGTGTCAGCACTAGAGCGCAGCACGATCCTTGCTCATACTGACTCCGCTCAGCCCCAGGCTGCGAGTACCTCAGTCCACGTAACGCACGGCTAACTCCGATGCGATATGTATAATCCCTACAGAAGATGTCGGGACACCAGCCCTACTGCTTGTACACGGCAATTGAGCATCCAATGGACGACACTAAGCTTCGGAACCTAGAGAAACACTATAAGCTGCGAGTCAAGACTGGATGCGAAACTTGCAGGTACGTCGGAATAACAAAACATACATATAGTGTAGATCTCTGTAGATCTCTGTAGTTCTGACGACGCAAAGGATACGAAAACTCAAATGCGACGAAACAAAACCGGCATGCTTGCGCTGTACCAAAACAGGACGAAAATGTCACGGGCAAGGAATCCGACGTAACTTGGCAAAGGCGCACTTGCTAACTGCAAGCATCATTTAGATACACATATATTGACAAAGCACAGAAAAGTGACCACGCCGCTGCGGCCTCGTACCGCAACTCATCCTTCCTCGTTGCGCCGCAGGTTTCTACAGCCTTGGCACTTCAACGAAGTCCTTCCCGAAGTCTAAGTCCTGATCCTCAAGAGAATCGATCATTTGCTTACTTCCAAACACGAACTCTGCCGATGTGGACTGAGTTCTTCAACTCTGAGCTCTGGAGTCGGACAGTGCTGCAACTGAGCTACAGCGAGCCCGCGATCAAACATGGCATTTTGGCACTCAGTACCATGCACGAACGATATGAGAATTCGGCGCCTGTCTTCACGACGAACAGCAATGATTTCGCATTCGTACAGTATATGCATGCTGTTAAGCATTCGAGGCGACTTCTGGCTGCGCATCAAGAGGGAAGAGTCAACCTTGAGATGGTGCTTGTTGCGTGCATCATTTTTACTTGCTATGAGAACCTTGCGGGAAACTATCACACTGCTAATATGCATCTCCGAAATGGACTACGCATTCTAGAGCAGAATGGCAGCAAAGCGAGTCAAAGCACCATCGCAAAGGTGCTATATCGATTCGACCTACAAGCCATGACTTTCTCAGACAACGCATCTATGTACAACTACGAACTCGACATGGCGCCAGCTTGCCCAGTCATTGCGGACACATACACCACCAACGATGCCGCACGAGATGACCTTGTCGGTCTGCTACGCTGCATGCTATGGATTGCCGGTATGGTTGATTGTCATCCAGACGCCGCTCTACATCCCACATGGCTCGCCACCCATCGCGCCCTGACGACCGCCTTCGAGGTCTGGGAAACCAGGTTCGCAGAATATCTACTTACGGCCAATCAAGGCGATCCGAAGATCTACGCCGGCAACACTCTACTGAAAATGAGCGCCATCACAATCCGCATCATCAATGGCTCTGGCGCAGGAGCAACAACAGAAATGGCCTGGGATCCGTTCCTGGACAGTTTCAAAACCATCGTCGACCTCGCAGAAACGATCCCAGTCCTGAACACGCAGTTTTGCACGCCCTCTCCATCCCCTCGACCTTCCTCATCAGCGCAACCGTCGTCACGGCCGCGACGAATTGCTCCCAATCCAGCGACGACAACACCACCACCGCCTCCCGGTACTTCGACTTTCGTCTTCGCACACACCAACCCCCCAACCCCCAAACCAGCACCCCCACCACCGCACCCACCCCGCTTCTCCCCCTCCTTCGAACTCTCCCCCATCGTCCCCCTCTTCGTCGTCGCCTGCCGCTGCCGCGACCCCATCACCCGGCGGCGCGCCATCGCGCTGCTCCTCTCGTACCGGCGGCGCGAAGGCGTGTGGGACTCGCTTGGCGCGGGCATGGTTGCCGCGAAGTGCATGGCGCGGGAAGAAAATCTGCGCAGCGATGATGATGCCGGGGGGTTACAGCCGGGGGGATTACTAAGGCGCAATCCGCACGTGAAGCGCTGCGAAGACGTGCCCGAGGAGAAGCGCGTCAAGGATATCTTCGTCAGAGTGGAGATGGGACGGGGTTGTGTGCATTTGGTGTATGAGATGACGACGGGCGAGACGGTGGGCGAGAGGGAGGTGGTGTGGGAGAGTAGGGGGGATGATGGGGGGTTAAGGTGATATGTGGCTGGATAAATTTGAATGCTGCGAGATTAGAAGGGTTACGGGCTCTAGACATGTTTGGTATACTTGTTCGAGCAGTGGAGAGCGAGTATTGTCGATGGATGGTTTGAGGCTGGCTTTGACTGGCGCAATGACATCATCACCACTCCCATCGAGCACCCATATTCCACCACATCTCGCCAACCCTTCCAACACATCCTGTAACTTACGCCGTATCCCCAGCTGCGCAGGGTTCACGTAACAATGCCCAAATCATGCACCCTCTGCTCCACCCCTTGCCCCGTCCTCGTCCGCTGCCAAATCGACGCAACGCAAACATGGCACTTTGTGTGTCCCGGCGCCTGTTGGAAGAAAGTCTCGGGTGGTGTCGAAGATGCGAAGGGGCTGGAGGGCGAGTTTCCGTGGTATAGATATGGCGGCATGGTACGTGTTTGAACTGCTATTTGGGGAACGTTGACTAAGCGTGTGGTAGTGGAAGGATCGGAGTGCGGATGGACCTGTGAGTGCGAAAAAACCGAGGAAGGTTAAGGAGAGGCTGAGGGAGGAGGAAAGGGTGAGGACGATGGGGAAGAGGATGGGGGAGAGGGAAGGTGCGGGAGGGGAGGGAGATGGAGATGTAAGAGACGGGGAGAGTTGAAGATAACAGCATTTCGTCGTTTTCGGTGTGCTTCTCTCAATGCACAGAGGGAGTTTGTTTTCCTGGAAAGGTCGAAGTAGTTCTGCGCTGTTTTGCAGAGAGCCGAAGCCAAAGGTATTCGCATTTGCCCGCTGTCAAGTCACGACATGCGGTCCTGTGTCGGCTGCACTACCGGCTCCGACCTGTTTCGTACATTGCAGCCAATACCAGGGCCGATTAAACAAGATGTACGATGTTTCAAGGTTGAAGCTGGGTAATTGTAGCTCGGTCACCAATATCCCGGCACACAGCCGCATTGGCGATTTCCGCTAACATGCATTTTCAAATAGTCACCTCATCAGACTTCACCATCGCCATCACTGATAATACAAACATTGTTCCGTACGCCCGAGGTCAAACTCAAATATTGCATCATGTGCAGCCTTTCTTTCTCCACGCACTTCGTAACTTCGGCCCCAAATACACCGCACGTTTCAGAATGCCCGGCGGAACATTTCAATCCCACGAAGCCGACGCGCCGGCTGCATGCTTAAGTGCCGGCATCGTGCACGAGGGCTTTCCTAGCGGACCCATCCCCGCGAGCAATTATACACAATCTGGGGTACTTAATTAGTATCATATAGATCAAATTGCACGATCCAATCTCCTGGATGGACTTGTAGGACACGTTCAAGGAGAATTGTGGTAATGCAGACCGAGCTTTCCATTCGTCCAGAGGGGACGGCGAAGAGCGCAAAGGTCTTATAGTGTGTAGTCTAGCACTGTGGTTTAGTTCTTTTGATTGTTTATTACTGTCCATCTGCGAGTCCCGATTTGTGCGACTTTTCAAAAAGAGCTGGCATTGGAAGATCAAGATGTTGTACTCACAGGTTGTTTCGTTGCTGGCACTGGCTGGCACGGCTTTCAGTGCACCCAGTGGCGATGTCTCGAAGCGTGCGCAGACTGTATACCTTGCTGGAGACTCGACAATGGCAAAGGCAAATGGTGCCATCACTGGTATGTCCCCATCAACTACAAACCACACGACTATCTTCTAATACCTACACTTCAGGCTGGGGCGTCTTCTTCCCTTACTCCGTCTCCCTAACCGTCGTCAACAAAGCCATCGGCGGCCGCAGCGCCCGCTCCTACACCCGCGAAGGCCGCTTCAAAGAAATCATCGACCTCGTCAAAGCGAATGACATCGTCATCATCGAGTTCGGCCACAACGATGGCGGTTCTCTCTCCACTGACAACGGCCGCTCAGACTGCCCCGGCGCCGGGTCCGAAACTTGCCAAACAACCTACGACGGTGTTGCCGAGACGGTGCATACGTTCCCCTGGTACCTGACCGAAGCCGGCAAGGCCATCATCGCCAAGGGCGGCAAAGTCATCATGAGCAGCCAGACCCCGAACAACCCGTGGGAGAGCGGGAGCTTTGTGTACACGGACGGCGGGAGGTTTGTGGGGTATGCGAGGGATGTGGCAACGGCGCTGGGGAGCAATGCTATGTTTGTTGATCATGGTGCTTATACGGCAAATTACTTCAAGAGTATCGGCAAGGCGGCGACGGATGCGCTGTTCCCGCAGGACCATACGCATACAAGCCCGGCTGGTGCGGACGTTGTGGCTAAGACGTTTGTGAAGGGCCTGCAGTGTGGTGGTGGAGGCTTTTTGAACGGCTTCGTCAAGAACGCTACGGCTAGTATTCCTGGCACATGTCTCTAGGCTGGATTTCGCTCCGCCTCTTCATGCTGGCTGGGCAGGTGCTTTGCCCGGGCGTGAGAACAACACATTAGAACTTCATATGTAAATATTCAATTCGTTCCGCAATACGGCCACGCCCGTGTGTCTCATTTCAATTAATGGACAGCTGGCCAGGATTCACATAGCCCACTGGCATTGGTGACTTGACTCAAGCTTCAGAGCCATTGCTTGTTGCCAAACTGGGACACGAATGCGCCACCATCTCCGTTCTCAAGACTCGCGTTCTCAATGACCTTGAGCATATCCTTGACTGCACTCTCTGGAGTGGCGAATCCCTCAAAGTGGGGCGCGTAAGCTTTGAATTTCCCTGCCATGACCATGACCTTCGCGCCTTCTTCCGGTGTCACTGTCATTCTGTCAGTATCCATTTACGCATGCATTGTCAATGAAAACAACACAGAAAGAAACAACATACTTTGCGCAACCTTTCCAACGTCCACCGCTCCGGGGCGACACTCATCAGCAGCACACCCTCTTTCTGCCACTCGGCGTGGAACTTTGCAATGACCATGTTGAGTGCGGCTTTGCTGATCGCGTACGGGCCTGCCTCGTACAACCCGTACTTAGTTGTTAGATCAAGATCAGCAAAGCCAGTGGTTAAGGCGATGACCTTTTTCACCTTGCCTTTAAGTATCAGAGGCATAAAAAGATTTATCAAATGGATTTGGCCAACGACGTTGGTGTTGAAGAGCTCGTTTAGCTCGTTGGTAAGGCGAGTCGGGTCTTGACCAAGGATGCTGAAGGGGTCGAAGGCGGACCAGGTGGCCACGAGACCGGCGTTGGCGATGAGGTAGTCGAGGCCTGGCGTGATAGCGGAGACGGCTTCGGCGGCTTTCTGGAGGGCTATTAGTTTGTTCTTCTTCTTTGACGATGGTGACGAACCTTCAAGGACTCGTAGTTGTTGAGTTCGGCTTGAATAATGTGGATATTAGGTCTGTTCCACGCGGCAATCTTGGCTTTCGTTTCTGCTGCATTACGAACGAGGCCGATGACAGTGTTTGATGGGTCGCTCGAAATATGTTCTAGAAATGTGAACTAGGTGAAGATGTGTAAGCCATCACTTCGTTTCTCCTCTCAAGGACTTCAAGCTTACTCCGATCCCTCGAGACACGCCAGTGATGAGATAGGAAGGCATATTGATGGGCTTGCAATATGAAGCTAAACGCTGTGCTTTCACTGATGGATGAGACTGACTGCTCGTTGTGCTTGAGACTTGTGATATGTGGACAACGAGATGATCGCTCCTACAGGGCCCTTTTATATACATCATCAGAGTGTTACACTAAAAGAGCGCACGCATTTGAAATCAAACTCGGACGACTTCGACTTTCGGAGGTAAGCTTCAAGCCCCGGTATGCCCAGGTGGATTTAGTAGGTATGCAGAAGTCTTGGACCTATCTGGCGTTGTCCACTTTCACCTCGCAAAAGTTGACAAAGTTGCCGATTGGGTTAGTGCGAGGCACGAACATAGTTTTGACTCGTTTGGGAATAGTTCGCCGCTAGAATGTTGTGCAAACGGACGATCACGTGTGACAAGCACTTGCTCCAGCTCGAAGCAATAGGCTGCCGTCAAACGTCGGGCATGATTATGAATCTCGGGTGAACGTTTCGACAGTTGGAGTACTGACTCAGCCGTTGACCCTTAATTGCTTATTTAGATGCACCAACTCAAAATCTTGACGGCAGCTGGGGGATCTCGCAGATTGTTTCCTCCCGTCCAATTGCAGTTAGCGGTCGAGTTTTAGCTTCCACTTAGCGGCCTGGCTAGCGCGCCCTCGCCTTTGGCAGCTTCTCTTTGACGATGTAAGCAACTCGCATTTTAGCCCTTTTCATTTCCTTTCGCTTTCATACTTGCTGGCCACCGAACCTTGGAACGATGGGATCGAAGGGCTGTTGGACATGCAGGCGTTAGTCCTATCAAACCCTTGCCCACAGGTGACAATGAGCTAAGTTGAGCTCCAGGGAGGAAGACTGGCTGTGATCAGACCGTTCCAAGCTGCATGCAATGCATAAAAAACAAGATAGTATGTGGTGGTTACGACAAACGTCTCAAATGGCCGCGAAATCAGCAACTTGTTGCCGCAGTCGCAAGACCACTCTCGAAAGATGTGCACACAATATCTCATCCTAGTACAACTCATTGGGTCAATGTGGTGCCAACCGATATCTGTCTACACATCATCTCCAACCGAACGAATGGCATCGGTAAGTGAAACCACATTATCTGCCACTAGGCCTTTGCACAATAGGCGCCATGTTTCTGTCTTAATTCGATACCCTTACCGTCCTATGTGTGACATCATTTTGACTCCGAGGTCTGGTATAAACACTTAGCAAAATGACTAATCAATACCCGTAGTGGGCCGGCGCATGGTCAGGCAACAGCTAACTCTGCCAAACATGCCCGAACTCAGTCCTTCAAAGTCTGGAGTCACAGCTGCTGGTAGTCTAGAATTACTACACTACTGTAAGTATCTCGTCAGAACCTATCATCAGTGAAGAGGCTGACTTATCAAAGTTCAGACAATTGTTGCGGACTTACTGCCAATGTTGTCCACGGATCGAGCACGAATCTGTCATCTATTGGTACAAACAGCTCTGTCCAATAGCAGTCAGTCATCGAGAGCTGTTCACTTCGCAATACTTGCACTTTCTGCTCATCATCGCGGCGACGATCCAATTTACGTGGAAAGTAGAAAACAGAGTGCGCTTAGAGAGCTCTATACTGACCTAGATCCGAGCATGTGCGAGGGAGCAGCGCACGTTGCTGCAAATCTCATCCTATGTATACTTGAGGTAACATGCGTCTTAACTTCACAAGGTCGCTCGCTAATGCGTCTAAGATACAACAGACCGGCGAAAGGAACTCCGGCTGGATAGGTTACATATGTGGTATGAAGCACGTCATTGATGCCGTCAAGAAGGTCGACCCAACTCTAGGGGAGGATGCTTCAGTTATACTTGGCTGGGTTTACTACTTCGATGTGATGTCCCGCTTCAGCTTCCGACATTGGCGTACCGAGAACATCAAAGCGATCGCCGAGGAACTCGGATATGATTCGAACGGCTCTACTACCTGCCAACTACAGTATATTATGGCTCGTGCATCTTTTACGCGAGGAGTCCCCAACATTGGCAACCACGCTCATCCCGTTGTTCGGCTACTTGCTGAGGTCTCAGAAACAGCTTTGTACTCATCGGAGGCACGTTACCTCACCAGCGAGTATCAGCAAGGCCTCGATCATCTCCGCTCCAGACTTGAGAATGTCTCTACGCGCGTCAGCACCCCTGCGGCTGGTGGCGCACCCGACGCTTGTCAGGCTCTTGCAGATCTCAGCTTGGACATCAACAGAAAGTGGACATTTCAAGCCTACAGCCGCAGTGAGGACTCGCCAGAGCTCATCGAAAAAGTCCTGGAACTCACGCGACTAGCGGGACTGGTGTACCTTGAGCGTGTCTCCAGGAACTTGTCGGGCCATTCTAGTAAAATTGAAACCTGGACCCAACAAGCGCTCACAATACTTCACCAGCTGGCATCATGCTTTTGCCCTTTTGCCCTCTTCATTATCGGTTGCGAGACCAATCGAGACGAAGATCGGTTAGTCATACTGGATCTTTTTACTCGGATGGAGAAGCGACCACATTTGCCATCCGTTCATGAAGTCAAGGCGCTGATACAGACCGCCTGGAATCAGCAGGACTTGGATGAAGACGGAGAGCTGGAGTATATTCACAAGCTCAATGTCGTCCTGAGCTCTCGTGACGTTATACCCAGTCTGATCTGAGCCAGACATTGTGTAAGGATCGAGCGGTTTCTTTACCACAATTACTGAGCACAAAGGGCCTCCGAGAATCCTCAAAGAACGCCCAAAACAATGCATTGTTTGCTACTCACCCGCCCAGAATAGTCTTGACTACAGCACAATGTATTTCAAGGTTATCATATACAGTTCCAGCAGAGGCATGCCTACCCTTTCCATGTATCACGACCGGTATTGGTACTCATAGAGTAAGAAGGCATGGTAATCATGACTGACATCCTAAATCGCCGCGAAAACTTCAGGTACACGAAAACCTCCGGTCGCACGACCCGCAGCGGCAAAAGCTACCACACTACCGCAATCGCGAAATGTGCAACCCGCGGAAGGAAAATAAAGCCTCAGTACACATCATTCAACTTGTTTGATTTACGTAAATGGAGAACCGCGAAACCACCAAGTCACTGGCCCAATAATCTGGCGTGGCCGCTTGGAGTGCTCAAAGCAGTTACATATGATCTCAGCCCATCAGCGCAGCGTCGTACCGTCAAGTCCGCCCGTTCGCGACTCCCAAATCCAAACCCATCGACCCGAACCAAGCCCAGAGAGGAAGCTAAATTACTAAAAGGCCTCTTGCCCTGTTCCTCACCCACCTGTCCGGATCCAAAACCCCACACGCGCGACCCCAAAGACCTGTGCACCTGCACCTCTGCGCCATGGGCGTTCCGCAATACCTTCGCCTGGTTCACGTCCAACATCGAGCTCCGTGATATGGGCGCGCACCTAGGCATCGGCGCCATCGCACGTACGCCCTTCGCCAGAGGTACCGTCCTCAGTGAATACGTCGGCGAAGTCATCCCGTACGATCCGTGTTCCACTCCGCCGCCGGACAATCGGTACACGTTTGACATCATGGGAAATTCTGCGGAGCCGCTTGCATGTATTGATGCGTTGCACGTGGGGAGCTGGACGAGGTTCATTAATCACTCGTGTAAGCCGAATGCGGAGTATGTGCTGAAGAGGGTGGGTAGGGAGGCGAGGGTTTGTGTGGAGGTTATTAGGGAGATTGGCGTGGGTGGGGAGATCAAGGTAGGGTATGGGAGTGCGTATTGGAAGACTATGGAGGAGCTGGGCATGTGGTGTGGGTGTGGGGAGAAGGGGTGTAGGTTTGGGGAGAAGAAGGGGCGTGGCAAGGAGAGGTAATGTCCATCCCTGGGTCACGAGACGCACCCTGTGACGAGACAAGCTGTACATGTAGGTACTTCGAGATCAAGCAACTATTACTTTTAAGCGCTTTGAATTTTCGTGAGCTCTTCTGTCATATCATTCTTGTCCTCGAGACTGCTCCCGTCCTTGTAGATACGAAAATACAATAGCGTCGATGCCTGCCCGCCTGAAGAGATGATGCCATTTATCATGCAAGAATCTAAGCCCACGCTAAGCAGCACTGCGCTTAACCTCTAGTATGTTCTTACGAAGACGCTCGTATTTTTTGAGTTGTAGGACCCACCAAAATCTGCAGGGGCACTACAACCTATCAAATACGAGCGTCTTCGTGGACTACAGGTGACAGAGTAACTTATCTTTGCTTCCGCAAGTTACTGTGGGAGTAAGCGCGATTAGCCTTGTGGCGATTGTGGCGCGCATGGCTAGGGCGCTTAGATTATGAATGATGAGCTAATGATAATTCCAATGATTTACACGTGTGATCTGGGAACAGGAAATGTGGCCAGCGGCGAGTGGCTGTGCTGATTCTGGTCAGCACCTTGTCAGCACCTGTGAGGTGTCAAAGGACCTAGCACGGTTTTAGCGCCGCTCCATGCGCATTAGTGTGGTCTACTCTCAGAACTGAACGTTATCGCCGTGAAGGCATCTGTGGCGTAGCGCCTGGAGCCTTGTCGAGTTTGTCTGGTTTGCTTGTTGGGCTCAAAATAGCCTCCGTCCAAAGTCCAATGCTGTGCCCCAGCTGTGCCAATGATGCCTGATACCATACGACAGTATTTGTTCCGCGGTTCAACATTGCAGTCACAAACACATCAAAAGACAGCCTTACCAGAAGTCGTTTAAGATGGAGCATTATACTGGGCATTATAATTATCCACCCTTGAGAAAAGGTAGGCGAGCCTTGATCAAGACGGACGGAACGTTCCCTCCGCCAGATGTACCTGCCGGTACTCTATGTCTCACCGCTTCAACTGCTAAGTACCGCATGGAGACGACCGGCGATATTCGAATCCTTGAGCTTCTCCCCGGGTCTTTCGGCGATCCTTTACATTGCCGATTGCGTGTTGCGGCAATCGAAAGCGACCCAGTGTACGATGCACTTTCGTACATGTGGGGAGATAAATCACCTAAGGGGACAATAATTCTCGATGGCGAAGCCTTCCCTGTGACTGGATCACTCGAGAATGCTCTGAGACATGTGCGCCTGCGGGACCGCGTACGCTGTCTTTGGGCAGACGCCGTATGCATCAACCAACGCGATGTTAAAGAACGCGGTAATCAGGTTCATCTGATGAAGGACATTTACTCTCGGTCCAAAACTGTGAGGGTCTGGATCGATGTGGATCTCCATCCTGAAAATTCCGTTGTTCGAAAACTCTTCACTCTTCAACTGCAAGGCACCGTCGATCAGCTGGGCGATGACCCCGAATTCTGGAAGGTACTTCTCCCACTTCTTCAAAATCCGTATTGGGACAGACTCTGGATACAACAGGAACTTGTCTTCGCACCAAAAATGGTATTCCAATGCCGAGGGGTGGCTATCCCCGGGAACTGCTTAATGGCGCTCCAACTTCAGATTTTCCGGAAGTCGACTCGTGGCGGGAGGCCGTTCGATGCCGATGATGCCGATGATGTGTGGCGCCTATTTAGACCGCTAGTATCTACCACCAAGGCTCCTTCACGGAACTTAGCTTGTTGGCGGCAGATGATGAAGAGCAAGGTGCCAGTCGACCCACATACCCTCCAACCAAATTTCTCTCTCCTCAGGCCAAAGGCGGAGTGGCAGCTTGATCCTGGAAAATGGGGTCCATGGCTGAGCACAAGCCCAATCTATTTGTTGGGTATGTTGCGGCGATCACAGGCCTTAAACGTAACGGAGCCAAAGGACCGGGTGCATGCCACTCTAAACCTAGTCATCGACTATAATGACGACGGTGAGGAAATGGACTACGATCAAAGCCTTGCCGAACTCTACCTAAGCGTTGCTCGAGTACTACTATTTACATGCAACAGTCTCCAACTTTTAGCCATGGCCAGAATCAATGCCATTCCCGATCCTACGTATACTGTCGAGGGCTTGCCTTCGTGGGCTCCCAATTGGAATCCACCGGGAAACGCAGAATGTTTCTTAGGCGCTTTTCACGCTGCAGGCGGCTTGCCTATGTACAGTACGCCCTTTAAAGAAGATATAAGGGACGGTGTTTTACACGCTAGAGGATTTCGGTATGCTAAAGTCGATCGAACGCTCTCAACTACCGACAACGCCTTCTCTCCGCTCTCGGGTTTGTCAAGCCTATTCTTTTCCGCCACAAAGTCCACCAGATGTCACTATAGCGATATCAGGAAGCTTGCATCCACTCTCACCGGCTCAGCTATTGCTGAGCTCCGCGTAGGCCGCGACTATTTTAGCGATATTGAAGCGGTTCTCTACACAGGCATCCTGCTTTGTTATTCTTTCGTCACTCCTGGACTTCGCATTGTCGATCTGCTTCCTTACACGACGAATGTTTATGACCGATCCCAGAGGGAATTAACCGTTGCACTTCGAGCTTTGCGGAAATTCCATGATCTTCGGCCCTCATGTCTTCGCTGGCTCGACCTTGAAAAAATCTCCGCTGCCGGTCAGGAGAAACAAGACCAAACTGATCGCTTCGGACACTTCGTCCAGCTGGTGCACAAGACTTTATCCTCCGGACGTCTGGTATCTATATCTCCTACCACCACTCTTGCCATCACGGAAGGAAAAGCCTTGGTGAAATCCGGTGACGAGATATGGATCCTGTTTGGCTGTGCAACACCCATGGTCCTTCGACGTACTGTTTCATACTTCCTTGTTGTCTCACCGGCCTACATCTGTGATATTATGAATGGAGAGGCGATGGATAGGGTAGCCACTCCCGATGACAGGTTTGGCGGCTGGTCTAGGATACTGAAAGAAGGATATTTGAGTCACGCTCCTGTATTCTCATATGTGTCAGGAAGAAGCAAGTGGTTGGTGGAGGTAATTCGCCTACGATAGATGCCTGTTGGCCAAGATGCTGCAGTGCGAAGTGATTAAACTGGTGATTGGCAAGTAGAAATTATAGTGCTGTATTAGTAGCTTAATATAGGCGAATGTAGTTAGAGTATCTTGTTACGTTAGAACGCTTCTTAGCTTATTTCTTCTCTACGTAGCGAAACGTCTTGTATCTACGTTTCTACTATTAAAAAAGCTTTCGATATTATAGATATAATGTTCCTTATCTATACTTTCT
>TARA_R110002003_G_scaffold206_7_pt1 | contig 21521 bp, 19 predicted proteins | sample TARA_R110002003 | Tara Oceans TARA_R110002003 (sample SAMEA4396441) | marine metagenome | biome: Westerlies Biome; feature: [SRF] surface water layer (ENVO:00010504); material: water (ENVO:00002006), including particulate matter (ENVO:01000060) such as... | depth 5 m
CCGAGAGCCATGTAGGGTGACCGTCTCTGTCAATTGGCAATGCTGACTGTTCCAGACTATGTGGATGATTCGACCGTCAGTCCTGCGCGAGGTGACCATCGACCTGCCAGAAGTGCTAGTCGAGTCCTTGGGCGTTGGAGCCGAAGTTCTGGCCCACTACCTCACCGGGCTCGCGGAGCAGGGCGCCAGCGACCCTCGGAACCACCCACCGCCTCTTCCAGTTCTCTGCCGAATTTGTGAGCGACAAATCACGCCGTGGTGGTTCGAGAAGCACTCTGAACTCTGTCTACAAGAACACCGTGCGGAGATGGACGTTCAGATGGCCCAGGAGACACTCTCGGAACACCGCAATGCCATCGTCAAGGTGCTGGACACGCTCGAGGCACAAAGCCAACGCTCACGAGCTTCCTCGACCGACCTCGTTCAGCCCAGCCAGCCTGTAGAGTACAAGGGCATGATCATCCATCCGAGCTCGACGCCATCGTCAGGAACGCCCTCTGGTCGCAACTCGCCTGCATCGCCCCCTTCCAGGTCAAAAGAACGGTCAGATCGCTCCACCGGCTTCGGACATCATCGCGCGCGGTCTTTTGCCGTTCGTAGACCCCTTGCCCGCATCGTCGAGCTCGTTCTCGATCTCTGCGATACGGCGCTTGAAATCAACACACCCGCCATCAAGGACACAGCCCGTGGTCAGTCCGCTGCCGAGATCCGCACGCAGTCGCCTCAATCCGAGAACCGCATTTCTCAGGTCCTCCAATGGCAATCGCCCACCTCAGGCTCATCAGATCACAGCGAGGGCCTGAAGCAGCTCTGTGAAGACACGAACAGACTCGCCAAAGCCAAGATCGATGCTGTTACGCGACACCGACGAGTGCTGGAATACTCTGAGCGCCTTCGCATTGAATTCGACGTCCTCGTCCAAGAGTGTATCGAGGCTGCCATAGTCAAAGCTGCCCGCATTGCTGCTGGAGAGGACAGTTCCTCCGACGAGGAACAGCTGGAGGACGAGACGCCAACAGACGGCCACGAAATCCCCGCCGGTGAAGATGGCCTCTTCCCAGGATCGTTCGACGCACCATCGGCGATGGCGCAGGCTCTCCGCAATGCTTCGGAAATCTCTTTGCCTGCACGGGTCGGCCGCAGGGAGTCGTCCGTGGCAGACTCTAACCGGTCCGACAGCCCCAGAGGAACCGCCACGCCACGCTCTCATGTAGGTGCTATTAGCATCGCGACCCAGAACAAGCGACACTCGATGCATTTCGAGAGCGATGCAGGTGCTGAGAGCGATACGAGCGTGCACTCATCAGTCTTGTCGGGTCCGCGAAGAGCAGACTCACCAGCAGCCGAGATGGGATTGAGCAGGGTAGCGAGTTCGCGAGAGCGCAAGCGTAAGAGCTTGGTCCTCCCCAGCGTCATGTCCAGTCGACAGCAGTCACCCGCACGCTCCATGGTGCCGCCTTCCTCGCCGCTCCGAACCACCAAGCCGCGTCTTCCTAGCGGGATGGAAGGACTACAATCCCCAATCACATCACCAGTCCTGACGACCACCGAGTTCTCCTCGCCGGCCATGTCTCACGCGTTGAGCCTCAACAGCCATCACCGCCGGCAGTCGTCCACAGCTGGGTCAGATGGCCCACGACCGCCCATCTCTCCTCGGCTCATCCCAACAACCCAACCACAGCCGCGCGCCGTGCCCCCGTCAATCAAAGACTTCGAGATCATCAAGCCAATCAGCAAAGGTGCGTTCGGCAGTGTTTACCTGGCCAAGAAGAAGTCAACCGGCGAGTACTATGCTATCAAGGTCCTGAAGAAGGCGGACATGGTGGCAAAGAATCAGGTCACCAACGTCAAGGCAGAACGAGCAATCATGATGTGGCAGGGCGAGAGCGACTTCGTTGCGAAGCTGTACTGGACATTCTCAAGCAAGGACTACCTCTACTTGGTCATGGAGTATCTCAATGGCGGCGACTGCGCTTCTCTCATCAAGGTTCTTGGTGCGCTCCCCGAGGACTGGGCCAAGAAGTACTTGGCTGAAGTCGTCCTGGGCGTGGAGCATCTGCACAGCCGTAGCATTGTCCATCGCGATCTGAAACCCGACAATTTGCTCATCGATCCAAAGGGGCATTTGAAGCTCACTGACTTTGGTCTCTCACGCATGGGAATGATCGGCCGTCAGAAGCGTGCACTCAAGTCTCCTGAACAAGCTCCGGATCTCCTCAAGACTGGCCCGTTCCATCGCTCTACATCTATTGGTTCTTCTCGATCCGCTTCGTTTGATCTGAACCCATCGCCAAACCAGACGCCAGCAATGACACCTGCACTCGCTGGAGATATTGGGCAGCCCTCGTACTTCAATCTCAACCGTGAAAACTCGGCAGGCCGGGATCCTTCGCGACGCACCTCCGGGAACCGTAGCGACAGCCAGGACAGCGATGCACTGCAAGCCATGTTCCGTCGCTTCTCCATTGCCGACCTCGATTCGTACGGCCAAACGCGAGCTCGCTCGCCGATCGAAGAGGAGGCCTACAGCGACGATGGATCTCCTGATCTCTATCCTACAATGAGTCAGTCTGCTTTGGCCCAGAACAGCACTCCACCCGCTACGTCCACCATGCCACCGCCCCCCATGGCCTTGTTTGACCCCGAGGACAACAACAGAAAGTTCGTCGGCACGCCTGACTACCTCGCACCAGAGACGATCGCTGGCAATGGACAAGATGAGGTGAGCGATTGGTGGTCTCTGGGCTGCATTCTGTTCGAGTGTCTGTACGGCTACCCACCTTTCCACGCCGACACACCCGACGAGGTCTTCCAAAATATCCTCGCACGGCGCATTCATTGGCCTGCCGATGACGACGAGGACTATGACATCTCGGACGAAGCAAAGGATCTGATGAATCGTCTGATGTGCTCAGATCCGGCAGAGCGTCTTGGCGCTAACAAGGACGAGAAGTTTGCAAGTGGAGGTGAGGAAATCAGAAGCCATCCATGGTTTGCTGATATCAACTGGGAAACATTGCGCGACGATGAGGCATCGTTCATTCCCGCACCAGAGAACCCGGAAGATACAGAATACTTCGACACAAGAGGTGCTGCCATGGCCAACTTCACCCCGGAGTTTGAGGACCAAGCCTCATCTGCGGCGGGCACACCCAGCGCTGACTATCCCGATCGTCCGCATGACGCCTTGTCTCGAGTGCGCTCACAGGTGACGGTACAGACGATGAAACGCGGACTTATTCCTCTGCATATCCCAGCTCATGTACGAGAGGGCCGGACGCGCAGGCTGAGCGAGCCCATGGCCGCCGATGACTTTGGCAATTTCAGCTACAAGAACCTACCAGTATTGGAAAAGGCGAACAAAGACGTTATTCAGAAGCTTCGCGCTGAAGCAATGCAACCACAAAATAAGTCTGGGTCCGCACTTCAATCCCCAAATGTCACATCGCCTGGTCCTTCTTTGGAGAACAGCCCCATGATTCCAGGTCCACTGAAGCGTACTCTCTCCACTAACAGAGCTACTGGAAGGCCGTCGTCGCCATCCATCAGCGGACCGGCGTCATCACCGAGTCGCGGCTCGCAGCCATCGTCTCCGTTACTTGTTCAATTTAGCACAGGACAGCACCATGAACGGCGGAAGACATCAAGCAGTTCGTCAACCCTGTCTCAAACCACGAGCAACCCCTCTTCTCTGCAACCGGGAAGCTTCTTTGATCCTTCTCGCTTGTCGGGCCTGAGACCATCACCCGAGGCCATCTCGCCCATTAAGCTATCAAAGACTCCGTCTGCCACATCTGGTGGATATATCGAAAGAGCTGCTCCAGGTCAGCGTCAAGCATCCGTCGGGCACGCAAATGCTTCCTCGCCGCGCGCGAGATCGCAGACGCTTGGCTCTCAAGAGGACGATGTTGTGCGAGATCTGTTGCCAGTCCACCACAAGCGTCGAAGCCAGGTGCTTGACGTGTCTCCTTCGTCTTCAGACACTGAAGACTCGCGTGCCAAAGCACTTCTCCGCGTACAGCGCAGACGGCAGAGTTCCCGCAGACTGTCTCAGATCAATTTCAGCGATGGACCGTTCTTCCGCCCGCTCGATGTGCTCATCTGCGAGGACCACCCTGTCTCCCGGCTGGTCATGGAAAAGCTGCTTGAAAAGTTACGGTGCCGAACGCTCAGTGTCACTAACGGATCTGAGGCCATCCGCTACGCCATGGGTGAAGTCAAATTCGATGTAATCATGATGGAATTTCGCCTCCCGCAGGTCAATGGTGCGGATGTTGCTCGAATGATCCGTGATACGAAGAACGCCAACACGCATACCCCGATTGTTGCCGTCACAGGCTATCTCAAGGAACTGCAGGCGCCTCACTACTTTGATGCGCTCATTGAGAAGCCTCCCACGATCGCGAAGCTCACTGACACGCTGGGAAGACTGTGTCAGTGGAAGGCACCGCCGCCCAATTGGACGCCAACTCAGATGTATCCATCAATGATGCCCTCGGGCTTGCGACAGGAGTCAACGCGCCAGGAGGACAGCCCGACATCCAATTCTTCCGGATTTCCGCCAGCCCCCTCTGGCAGCTACCGAGGCTCGAGCCGTGAAGATTCCATCAGTTCAAGCTTCTTTGGCGACACCGACAGCCGTGCGGGCGAGGACGTGCCTGTCATAATCGCTCGTCACAATGCCGATGATTGGCGGGAACGGGATATAGCGCGTGCTATGAGTGGCTTGGGGATTTCCGAGGATGCAGCGACTGCCGATCCTAAGAGCATCGTGCAGCAACGTGTTGGTCCACCTGACCTACCCCACGGGGACACCGTCGTCACCGCGCCCGCTGCGCTCGAGGAAGCAACAATTCGCCGTCAACGATCTGCTGAGCAGGTTGGCGCTAAACGTCGTTTGCTCGAAACACGGCGACACGAGTCTGCCGAATCCGGCGACGACGAAGATGATGAGCTGGGACACGTCAGCGTGCGCGCTCGCAGCCCCAAAGCGAGACCAAAGTCGACCTCGAAGCTCGGCATCGAGATGATGCGCACCAACAGCAGAGGCAGCGTCATTTCCGTCGACGACATTGGCGTGCCAGACTCGGCACTCCCTTCCTCCCCGCCCCCAGCCATCACCGAGGACCGTGCGGCAGAAGAGCGCGAAGCCAATCTATCAAGTCCCCAAGGCATGCCCGTGTCGCTCACACCGCCAGAGATCTTCCCCGCCGCGCCAGGCGACGCCGTAGCCGAGTTCAGCATGGAGACTGCCAAACCCTCCATCCAGAGCGAAGCCACGACGCCCAAACAGGAAGGCAGCACCCCGGACCCTGATCCCACGCCGAAGGCGCATTCGTTCTCAGGCCAGGGTGCGTAGAATGCATCCGCGCCGACGCGGCGATTTTCTTCTTTGTCAGAATGCTTGTTTGAGTTTACGTTTGAGTGTGGGCACGAGAAGTAAGGGGTGGAAATTTGGTCAGCGTGGTGTCTTTTGCGGTGTTTTTACGGTAGCGCACCGGGAAACTGCTTTTCTCTTATTCTTCTTGTTGCTCCTTTTTGTTGCGCTTGCGTTGGGATGCGGGGGTTTTTTTTTGCAACTCAAGCCTTGCATTTTCGGGCGCCGTTGAGCTTGGATTGCTGGATCGCGTTGTCGCGCGTCTTTTCTTTTCTACGTGTTATATACTTTTACTTACCGTTTTCTCCTTGCGTTCGGTCGGAGATGGACATGTTTCAGATTGGAAAGCATGCGAGGCACGCACATGTCGTTCGTTCGCTTTATACCCACCGCTCGCTCGCTCGCTCGACCAGACTGGATTGGGTTGCTGTGTACCATATGAATTTGCACGGATACCTCATGGGGTCCTTTCTTCAGACTTGTTTCTTTCTTTTGTTTGAGCACATGGGCTCAGGAGGTGGCTGGGGCTGTTTCCAACTGGATAGCAGACGAGAGGTGGGGTGGGGAGATAAATGAGAAAAAAGTCATTAAGGAATTGTTCTTATGCTCTGCTTGCGTTCATGTGTGCGTGTTGCGATCGCCCGTGGGAGAGGGAGTGGCTGTGTGATCTGATTTGACATTGGAGAGATTTGGTGGTTTGGGTGCGCTTGGCCTGGTGTTCTGATGGACATGATATTGCATTGCGACGCTTTGCTCGCGTTGATACAGGAACAGAGTAAATGCGCCATGCATGCAGTCTATAGGTATGCTCTCTTCATCCACACCTCCACGCCTCCTCACCATCTCCTCCTCGTTCATCTACTCCTCCAGCACCAATTTAACAGTCGCAATCTCAAACGCCCGCACCTCCAACCTCGCCCCCTTCCCTCCCCCCTCCACATCACACATCTCCAGCTCGCCCGCGCCATCTTCGTCCTCGAGCGCATTACACCGCACCGCCTTCCGCACGCGCAAATCGCCCCACGTGAGCACGCCGCGACTCTTTCCGCCCAGGGCATCGTAGATGCGCAGGATGACGGAATGTCCCTTCTTGACAGGCAGTTCGCCGCGCGAGACGTCCTCGTCGTCTTCGCCACGCTTGATGGTGTCGAGGACGAGGTTGGGCGCGGCGTGCACATGGAAGGCGTTGAGGAGGCTGTGATCTGGGCTTGATTTTGCAGCGGGGGAGGGATTGGCGCGGCCGATGATTTTGAGGGGGTTGTTGAATTCGAAGGCCTTGCGAACTGTGCGTTCGTCCAGGGCGCCTTTGTGTGGGAAGATTGCGTAGCGCGTGTGATGGCGGCCCATGTCGGCGTGCGCGTCGGGGGCTTTTGGCGCGCGGAGCAAGGAGAGTCGCATGACGTTGCCCTGGGTTGCGAAGCCGTATTTGGAGTCGTTGAGGATGGACACGCCGTATGTGGCTTCGGACAGATCGGCCCATTTGTGCACGCAGACTTCGAATTTGGCCATGTCCCACGTCGTGTTGTAGTGGGTTGGGCGGCGCACGATGCCGAATTGCGTTTCGTAGCTGGCTTCGGTGTTGACAATGTCGACGGGGAATTCGACCTTGAGGAACCTCATCGTTTCGTGCCATTCGATTTCGGCGTCAATTTCGACTGCAGTCGGGGCGTTGCCGACAGCGGCGGGGAGCGAGATGGTCGTCTTGATCCATGATTTGTCCGAGATTTTGGTTTCAATTTCGAGGGAAACGCGGTGGATGCTGTCTTCCGAGATGGAGACTTTGTGAGGCGAGAGTTCCTGGCGCGAGTTGAGGTGGTAGACTTCGACGTCCCAGGCCTGCCAGTAGAGGGGCTTGTCGTCGTAGATGACGAGTTGTGCGGCTTTCTTGCCTTTCGGGATGATTTCGCGGTCGGCGGAGATGTCGTAGAGAGAGGTGATGGCGCCGTTTGATACTTGCACGATGAACTGTGCGTTGCGGAGCTCGAAAACGTTCGGTTGGATTTCTTTCACAGAGGCAGTGCTGGCGGAGTAAGGCGAAGAAAGAGGGCGGACGTCCAGCGGGCCCAGGCCATTGCCATGGGCAAGACCATACGCCGCGGAGTCTGCAATACTCGGTAGCTTGACGACCTCGCTGCGTTGCCAGGGTAGTGTATTGAGTGCGAAGAGCTTGCTGTCTGCCGTCAAGCTCTTCTCGTCATCGAAGCCAAGTTCTGACAATGCCTCGGACAGTAGTCTCTCACCGGTCACGAAGACTTCGGCGTATATCTGTCATGGTTAGGACTGATAGCCTAGTGTGTTTGATGTCATACCTTATCCGAATCATCATAGCACATCTCAATCGAGCTCCCTGGTAGACAATCATGGAACTGGCAGAGTAGCACATTCTCCCACATGTCGTCAATATCCTTCTTCGGATACTTGTACGAGCTCTTCTTGCCAAAGTCATTCTTGATGGTCGCCAAAGTCCCAAGGTACTCAATGTCCCTCAGCATAATCTCAGCCTTGCGATTGTTGCGCTTGTTGTTCGACTGCGTGGTGTATGTGCCGCGATGGAGCTCAAAGTACAGCTCGCCATACCACGTCACTAGCTCCATGCCACCCTCAATCTTCTTCTCTAGTTGATCGAAAAAGTCGTCGGCCGAGTCACCGAGCTTAACCCGCGGGAGCATGCCAGTCTTGTCACTGATGCCGCGGCATCGCCGAAGCTTCTCAAGATGCTGCCATGTCGGGCCACCTCCACCATCGCCCTTTCCGAAGACCAGTAGTGACGTCTTGTCCTGGTCGAGTGATTTATGCTGCGACACACTCCTCTTTACGTCGCCAAAATCGGCCTCAGCCGTGTATGTCTCGCAGGGCGGCATGTGGCAGATGACTTGGCTGTTGTCGAGCGCAACCCAGTTGAAGGTGGTGTGTGGGAAGTTGTTGATGTTGTTCCAGCTCAGCTTTTGTGTCAGAAACCGCGTCATGCCTGAGATGCGACAGACCTGGGGTAGTTGCGTAGAGTAGCCGAATGTATCGGGAAGCCAGAACGTCTTGCATCGTTGGCCAAACTTGCTCTCAAAGTAGCGTTGGCCGTACAAGAACTGCCTGATCAGCGACTCGCCGCCCGGCAAGTTTGTATCGTGCTCGACCCAGCTCCCACCGATAGGCTGGAAAGTGCCCTCCTTGATCTTCTTCTTGACGCGGTCAAACGTCGACGGGTAGTCTTGCTCCAGCCACTTATACTGTTGTGCCTGTGAGCAGCAGAAGCGCAACTCGGGGTACCGATCGATGAGGTCGCACTGGCTGGACCACGAACGATTGACCTTGCGCTTGGTCTCGGCGAACGGCCACAGCCAACATGTGTCGATGTGGCAGTACCCAATACCAGACACAATCGCCTCCTTGTCGCTCTCGTAGACCTTGTGTGAGTCGACCTTGTCCCCGACAAACTCCGCCGCGATCTTGCGGGCCTTCTTGATGCTCTCATTGCTTCCACTGCCGGCAATGAAAGTGTCGATGATGCGGTTAGCGATCTGTTGCGCCGCATGAGCCTCGACAGACTCCTGTGGGAACTCGCGGGCCGCGTCCGAGATCTCCCAAAAGTCAAAGTACAGGCCTCGGGCTTCCAAGTTGACAGCAACAATGTCCGCAGTATGCAGCTGGTAATACTTGTTCGGATCCGGTGGTTGGATGGTATCTCCGCCTGCCGCGTTGCCAAACATGCCGTTGCACGCCATCTCGACGTAGAAGGTATGCTCCTTGCCATCGCGGAAGCTCTCGGGCAGAATCCACTCGACCCTCTCGCCACCTCCAGTGAGGCCATGGACAGCGTGTCCATCCTCGGTCCATATCAAGCCTTCGTTGTTTGCGTCCCAGATGAACTCGAGTCGCTCCTTCTTCAGCATGTCCTTTGGGACAGTAAGCTGCACCTTGAACCAGTGTGTCGACCAGCTTGGCCCAAACGACTCGCCCACCTTTGTCGGCTTGAACTCGTGGGACGTCGCATCCTTGAACAGCGGGCGGGAGAGGTTCTGTGGCGAGTACACGGACAGCTTGACCCAGTCGGAGCCAGACGCGCGAGCTTCGTGCAGCTTGCTGATGACGTATTAGCATCTTAAACCCCCAATCGATCATGCGGTGTCAGAACTCACCCTACGATACCCTGCTCGCGATACTGTCCCCCATCCGTGAACTGTCTCAGTCGGTCCTGGTAAATGTGGTGGATCTGCTTGCCAACGGGACCAGCCGCCAGCCTGGGGTAGTCTGCCTTTGCAGCCATGACGCGATGAACCTCGCCACCCATGGTTGCAGTGCTGCGGGGGAGATTGAAGCAGCCGTGCGGCGAATCGTGGGTGTATATATAAGCGTAATAAGCAGATCAGATGAGGAGCTCTAGCTCTTGTACCTTGCATGAGCTGTCCGCGTGGTTGGAGCTCCGCAGCTCAAGCTTTCCCCGCGTTTCGCCAAGTGGGTCAGTGCGGGCTATCGATTGCCATCTGACCCACTTCCTCCACCTTCCACATCCTCTTGCGATATTTGCATGTCGTACGGGAAGTCATTGGGTGCAGTCACACTCCTGCTTGGATGTATGCACCTCGTCTCCTGGCGCTGACGAGAGGGGACTTAGTATACCGTGGCGCCTCCACACCTCCGGACTCTCCCAACTCGTGGCTTCAGAATCATGCGAGGTTCTTCGCGCGTCCTTTTTACTGGTCTCTCATCTTCCTCCTCTTCTCTCTTCCTCTTCTTGCCCAGGCCAGCCCAGGTAGCTTGAGCCGACGTGCCAGCACCCATCTTCCAAGTAACATCCCCCACATCCCTGTCCATCTCGACCATCTCCGAATCGACAACTCTTCTTTCACCCCTTACAATCCTCTTAACATCTACCAAAAACAACCTATCTCTCATCCAAAACGAGACCGGCTTTGTACCCCAATTCTTCACCGGCAGGCACTGAAGTCTCCACACCAATTCATTCTCCCTTCTCTCTGCTAGTTCTTCGCGCGTCAACATATCTGCGAGGAGATATGTTGCGTATTCTGGGTCGTATTCGTCTTCCTGGTCGTCCTCAGAGGTCTCACGGCCCCCCGTTGAGCAGGTCTTAGGTGGACTTGAGGACGACACAGGAGCTTGCCCGCAACGGTCGGGGGTATCTTGGGATGTTGTAGGTGTGCGTGGTGGTGTATCGCTCTGGCCTTCGTCGTCGTGGGGCCATGCGCCGGGTATCTTGTATTCGTTGCAGAGAGGGCTGCGGCCCGCGATGGGATAGTATGGAGATGCGAACCAGTACATCGTGGGTGGTGTTGGTATTGACGTGGTATGTGTGATTGCTAGAGGTTATTGGGTGGGGAGAAGGCTTTTAAGAGTAGATACTGAAGGTGAGTAGAAAATTTGCCTGCTATTGTCGTGAGAAAAGAGGTCATTGTGGTTGGAGGTGAAAGTGAAGACGACGGTACGCACATGCTGCTCGCGACACCAAGTAAGCAGGTCATTTTCACGTGTAGCTATATATCCAACACCCAAACGCCATTACATGCCATTCTTATCCACCTCTAGCCATCCTTCATACCCTCTGTCTATTTGATGCGATCCAACCTCGCGCGGTTCATGGCAATCTGGTCATCAACCTTGTCCGTCTTGCCAATGATGCGCTCAATGTGCTTGTTCTGCGTGTCGACCTCGTCGCCCATAGCGCGGCCGAGCTGGTTGAGACGCTTGGCGGCACCGTGGAGAGCATCTGCAACATGTTAGCCAAAGCAACTGTGTACAAATGAGGATACTAGACATACCAAGATTGCTATCAATCTCATTCTCCATCTCGTCATCCTCGGAGTCAGCCTCGAACTGATACTTGGCGCGATCGGCGAGCGATGCCTTCTTCTGCGCGCCGCTCATGCCTTGCAGGTTGCGGTTCACGCCGTCATTGCGGGCGGACGAGTCCCAGGCTGCTTTACGGGTCGCGTCACGTTGGTCGCGCTCTTGGCGGTGAGTCTCCATGCTGTGATGCGTCAGCTACAGGCCTGGGGTGGTTCTAAGTCGGCGTGGAACTTACACCTTGCGGTCGCGTTCCTCACGGCGAGAGTTTGCGGTGAAGGGGTTCGAGACGTGCATAGCGAACATGGACTTGTTGAGGGCTATGATGTTGTTAGCTTCTGCATCGACTGGCTGGATGTGCGCGCCTCACTCTTCAGCTCGCGAGCCTTCTCCTCTGCAATCCTGTTCTGTGTGCTGGCAAGATCCAAGTTGCGTTCAGTGCTGCGCCAATGTTAGCCCTAATCTCGAGTCTCGCAGTATGCAGCGCGTACTTATGAATGCGCTCGCCCTGCGCTCCAAGTCTAGCCAGGGTATCACGTCCAGTCTCCTCGGCCTGCTGCGCAAGTCGCAACGCGTTTCGTGTGCTGGATACGTCCTGCTGCTTCATGAACTTGATTTCATTCTTGGTCGCGCTAATGTCTTCCTCCTCCTGCTCCTCCGCGGTCAATTCGCGATCGCCATACGCTCCGTAGCCACCGGGAGCCTGGCCAGAAGCACCGTATGCGCCACTCTGGCTGCTATCTCCATAAGCTCCGCTCTGGCCGTACGCGCCTGACTGTGGCGCCTCCTGTCGACGCTGGGCGGCATTGCCAAAAAGCTCGTTGCGGCCAGCGTCGGTGCTCATAGTGTCTTGCGATGGGGTTCGACCCAGACCACCGTATCCTCCAGGTCGCTGGGCCGGCGCAGGTGCTCCACCATAGCGGTCGTTGCCGTATCCTGACTGTGCGCCGTAGCTGCCCCCTTGTGCACCATAGCCGCCAGGCCGCTGTCCGTACGATTGGCCAGGACCCGTGACGGAAGGACTCTTCTCCTGTCGGTAGGAGTCGTTGCTACCAGAGTATGACGGCGGTGGTTGGGCATAGGGGTCGTTTGCTGGGGGCGCGGCGTATGGGTTCGCAGCTGGAGCCTCCTTCTTCTTGCGGCTGCTGAAGAGGGCGTTGCGGTCGCTCTCCCCGCCGTCGTCTTTCTTCTTGCTCAGGAAACCCATGACTGTGCGCTGTTACGTGTCCAATCGCCGCGGAGGATGACTTGTGAAGCAGCTGAAATTGTGGGGTAGGCCTTATCGATTGAGACGTTCGCGACAGTTAGAGGTGTCTGTGAAGAGTCGTGGAATTCACAAACGGCAGGATAAGGGTGGTGAGGTTATTTGAAGGTCACTGACGGGCGGAGGTGTGTTTGGAAGGTGGATGCGCGGTGCGTTGGGCGTTTCGAGCAGAACACTGCCGAGAGCTGAGTCGCTGACGAGGTCCAGAAGGCGGTGCAGCCCGCCACAGCTAAGCCTGCAGATTGTCAAATGCAGCGCAAACTGCAAAATCACCGCCTCAGTGAATGGGTTCCTGAAGACAGAGCATTTTCTATTATACATAGATAGTTGCTTTTGCACGCATACCCAACAGATTTACCGCTCGTTCTTGACTCTGAATGCCATGGGTCGTGCCTGCTGTTCCTGTACCGCGTGGTCCCTGCATATCGCTACGGTGGGCTGTTCAGCACCATCGTGCTATTTGTCGGTCTCAGCTCGAAAGACGACGCCTCAAACCCAAATTGTGGAAACCATGAAATGGCTTTCCATTGGGTATCTTCATACATCTGCAAGCACATTGGGATTTTGCTAGCGTGCCTTGATATCTAGAAGCATCATACCTAGTCTCCATCCTCCAATGCTTCGAGTCTGCTGCGCGCATGTTGGTTCCACATCGTCTCGTTCTCTTCGGGCAACAGCTCCCCATCTGACGAGGGTAGATCGTCATGCTCTTCCTTGGTCCAGATCTCCGTGCCATCGACAACGGGAAATGGGGTCAAAACTCGACTTATATCGCCCCACCACACTTCTCCAAATCGGCGATACCAATTGACGGTTTGTTTCAGTCCTTCGTCAAAACTCGTCCTAGGCTCCCAGCCGAGTGCTGCCAGTTTCGAGCCATCTGTGGCATATCGCTGATCGTTGAAGGGGCGGTCTTCCGTATGCTGTACCCATGTGTCAAGCTCAGCTTGTGAACCATGAGGGAGTCCAAATATGCTCAACAATTTGTGGCATATGTCTGTGTTCGATATCTCGTCCTTTGATGCAATGTTGTAGATTTGACCAATGACTCCTTTGTGGAAGATTGTGTCAAGCGCATCCGCAATATCTCCGGCGTAAAGGTATCTGCGAGTGGGTGATCCGTCACCATGTAGCAGTAGCTTTTGCCGCCGTTGTAGAAGCATGATAAATTTAGGGATGATCTCTGCACCCCATTAGCGCTTCCCGCGACTCGTAGCTTGCGACATACTCTCGGGGAACTGATGCGGTCCGTATACATTGTTCGCTCTTATTGTGATGAGAGGTAGCTTGAAACTACTCCGGTATGCGCTGACCATCATTTCTGCAGCAGCCTTGCTTGCCGAGTATGGGTTCGTGGGCGCCAATATGCTCGTCTCGCTCAGGTCTGCCGCCCCAACGGGAACGTCGCCGTACACTTCGTCTGTCGAGATGTGGATGAACCTGCAGATGCCATGCTCTCGAGCTCTCTCCAACAATACGTGTGTCCCGTATACGTTTGTATTTGTGAACTCGTACGAGTTACCGAAGCTCAGGTCGACGTGCGACTGCGCGGCGAAGTGGAAGATGGTGTCAATCTTGTGCTTTCGAAGAGCGCGCTTGACGTCCGCTGGCGATGTGATGTCTCCGTTCTCGAATGTAAAATTTGGCTTGTCATCGAGGATGCGCGTGTTGTTGAGGGTGGCGCAATAGTCGAGCTTGTCGAAGGACACGACATTGTAGTTCTCGGGATATGTGAGGACCAGATGGCGCACGAACCAACAAGCTCTACACATGCGTTAGCATTTCAATCTTATACCACTAGCATCTTGCTGGCATTGGTCTCCCTGCCCGTGAATCGACGTACATGAAACCAGCACCTCCAGTCACCAATATGTTCTTCGCATCAGATAGCGCTTCGAACTTGGTGCTGCCGGTGAGTACCGGTGCCTGCTGCCATAGCTCCTTATGTACGTAGGATCGCGGATTGAGGATCGTAGAGCCTCGTCGCCCTGGTACTCATCAGCCGTGTGGAGACAGGCGCACAGTGGGGTACCATACGCTTCACGCCTTGGGTGCCATTGGGGATTCTGTCGGCCGCATCAGGACTTTGGACTGCGGACATACCAGCTGCGAAGGATAAAGGTGGAGATTCGGGCGTCTGCAAACGGCTTCGACATTTCGCGGTGCATTGTCACCACATACGCGCATCGCGGTGCTGATTGACACGAACCTGGTGGTTTGGAACTAGTGCTAAAATAGGCAAGCCTTCCGTTTAGCGCAATTACGTCACGCGCAGAAGCTCGCTTCCATGAACTGCGACCTTCATCCTCTCCACTCTTTCCTTCTCTTGTCTCGCCTACGCTGTTCAGCCTTGTTTGCTCGGCGCCTCCGCCTCATCGCGTCGCGCAATTGATTTCTCAGGGCGGCCCTAGCGACTCCGGAACTTAGGGCACCGTAAGCAAAAATACCGGGTCCATCAAACCCACCATTCGCTAAGCATGTCGAACACGGATATTGTCTTCTTTGTGTCTGTCACAATGTCGATAGACGTCAAAGGAACGGACGAATCATCGGCAGATGATGCAAGTTGGCTGACGACTGTCGACAGCTGTTGGAGAACATTAGACGAAGCTCAACGTGCACTCTGTCCTCGAGGACTGACAAGACCGAGCTTCCGATGACTACAACAAACATACGATCGACGTCTGATGTGTCGAGGAGAATAATTGTCAAAGCCATTGCTAGGTAGGCTGGTAAGATTTCAATCATCAGAAGAGTATTATTGCTTCTCATAATATCTATTTCACTCTACTCTCACGCCACCGTCCTAGAAGGTGACATCGCAATCTTCTCAACCGTTCTTTACTTCAAGACTTTCTTTTCACCTTCTTCTTCGTTTTTCTGGGCCTAGCGTCACGCTCGCGTCGCAGTGTTCTCCTATGATCTTGAGCCTGCCTTGCAGTGTTGAGGTTCTTTCCATAGACCCAGGCCCGGTTTGGTCCTCTCAAGCCGCGCTTGTCACACAGCTGACGGTACGTGTACCGCTCGATACTGCACGTACGAGCACCATAGCTACCATCTTGGTGCATCTTGGTTGCAAGCTCTCGAAGAACAACGGCATTATTAATACTTGGACGCCCTTGTTCTCGACCGTTCGCCGCGATGGACTGCCAAGTGGATTCTAGGAACCAGCTGTTAATATACTCTACCGGCAGTATAAAGTCATGGGTGATGATATCATAGTCCGTCTTACTCCAGCCAGCCTCCTCAGTGGCACACAGGTAATTCCACTGGCATTGCGAGAACACATTCGGTGGCCCCTCAGTGCGATCTACGCGTATCCTGCCTCCAGTCGGCAGGCGCGTGCCGAATGCGAAATACTCCCACGAGTTACCTATCTCGGGCCCATTAACATGTCTAGTCTCATTCTGCGCATACCAGGGATCGTCATTGAAGCAGCTCCAACACCGCTTTTGAGCAAAGTACCAAAAGGCATGTGAAAGCTCATGGGCCAGGGTTGCCGCCAGCGCGAACTGGAATCTGAGCTCTTCGCACCTCGTCCAATTATCCGTGTCTCTATTCTGTATGTGCTCGATGATATCCGGAATCAGACCAATCCGGATATCGTGGAACTGGGCGACAGGTACGCCCCTACTGCGAGGCTGGCTCGGTGCCGTACTTACAAGGTTGTCTGCAGTCTGTAGGGCAGCAATAAGCTCAGCTTTCTTCATCTTGCTGTATCCCCGCAGTCCGCGCGACTTGTGCAGCTCTCTGAGCTGATCGCAGTTCCAACTATGGGCATACTCGCGATAGCCACAGATCGGGCACCTACCCTGAGCGTCGGCAACGCAGTACTTGCACGTCCCGCAAGTATCGTTGTTATTCAGTGCGCGATAGCGCTTGCAATCTCTGTCATCAGTGTCCATGAATGTCTCTGCTACGTGGTCAGAGCTAGCATCCGTCCATTCTCTGTCCATGTTGAACCATTGGATATGAGGCGTGATATCCCGGAACATGTTCAAGGTTCGAGTTTGCAGTGCTGCCGCAGGCGGTGGGTGTCTGATGTAGTATTCGACGACAGCCTTACCGTCGACGCGCACAGTTCGCGCTATCGGTCGACCCGCGGTCAGGGCCTTCCAGAAGTCGATGTAGTTGGCAGCAGTAAGAAACCTGGATGCTAATCTGGCTGCCGGACGAATGAAATTGTACTCTTCGGCTGTAAGTACTCCAGCGAATCTCTCCCGGGCGAACACGGGTTCGATGGCGTTGGTCAAGTTTTCTGCTGGAAGGTTATCGACTTCAATGCAGTTTCTGTCCCATAGTTGCCTGAAGACCTCGGCGGACAGTCTGCCTTTCTCCTTCTCGTTCTTAAGAAATTTCATGTCGCTAGTGTACCGTGCATCCGTTGGAAAGGCACTTGGTGTGATTGCCGGAAGTGGAGCGGCCATATTGGTATCTTCGGGGTGTGAAATCTTAGTAAGTATCGTCTTTTGCTGTGTGGACTCGACACTCGCATAGTCGTCGAGGACGTCTCCTTGTATACACAGTCGGTACACAATGCTCCAAGCATTTGGGCCTGGACGGCTTCATTCTACTCCGAACAAAGCCATTGTCATGGGGTCCAGCCATAACAACGATCAATGGTACCATTACATTTTACAACAGCATTGTGCCCAGAACTTGAGGAACAAAGAGATAGTCACAGTCGAACTCAAGACATCGCGGGATAATGCTGTGATTGATTAGACTAAAGACTGATTTCGCTCGTATTACTCCTCCGTGCTTGTGGCGTCTTATTGCCGTTGTAAGTCTGCATCTCAAAGAGACCTCTTTCATCGCCATATGCATTTTGGTGCTGAACGTCAAACGTCTTGCTATACGTGATGGCATGCACGTTGTCTGGCTTCGCAGTCTCCAGTGCGCTGAGACCACTGAGTGCGCTCGCATCTGCGCCTTTCCCCTTATAACGGCTGCCATACTTTGAGTTGTACACTTCAGATGTTCCTCTTGGTGAGCTCAGTATTCTGGGGAACATGCGTACAAGCATGATGCGGAGTGCAGGCATGCATGCGCAAATTATGCCGACATTCTGCTCAATGTTCGACCAATATATGATGTCGGTCGAGTCCCAAGTCGGGTTGCGCGAGGTTGCGAAGTCCACCAGAGAGCGCAATCGAAGGCCAGAGACGAGGGTCACACTGAGCAAACGTTAGCAGCGTTCACAGTCTCGAGACTAGGTGTCGCCAACACTCACAATGTACCAACAACGAACATCAGCGTCACACTAAGCTTCTTCCGCCAGGACAGCTGAATCTGGAAAACCTCGTAGAGTGGCAGGGCCAGCATCCAGGCATCCAGGACTATGGAGATGATGGCGTTCGACCAGTTGAGCGCGTTGACGCTGACGCACTTGCCGCGAGCCTCGTGATCCCAGGACTTCCAGTAGAAGCTGATGGGTTGGCACTGAAAGACTCCGGCGAGCACAAACGCCAGGCCCCATAAGACTGTGAACCCCACTGTCGCCCACAACAGCCCTCGGGTGAGCGGCTTCGGAAAGATGCGCAAGAGGAAGAACAGTAACGAGAGCTTGATGAGGGCATTTTGTAGGAAGTACAGGATCTCCAGAGCGTACACAAAATGGACGAAGTTTGTGATGCGGTCAAAAGGCACGGTCCAGACATCTCTGCCGAGTCCGTTGGGTATGCTCCCTCGGTCAAGCATTATGACAGAGGGCAGTCCAGAAAGTAATGCCGCCAAAATAGCGTAGTCGTCCCAGCCGAGTTCGGCAGCGGAGAACGTTCCTTTGTAGAGTACACGCGTGAGAGCGCACACAGCTGTGACAGCGAACAGAACGATGTTCGATACACGTATGTTGTCTCCCTTGACGCGGACAGGCGCGTTGCATGCGGTCGCGGTGATATTCTTGGTGGCTACAGTGCGTTCGTGGTTAGCGAGACCCAGAAGTAGTAGTCAGGAATCGCACTCACTCAAAGCTTGCCTGAGAGTACACGACCGCATAACGCAGCTTTCAATCTCACTTTGAAGTCCGATATTCGTACATATACATGTTTGATTCGTGGGTGCACAGGATGAGCCGGATATTGCGGTGACCAGACATGATTGCTAGCCAAGGTCAGCACTGTTCAATCATCTTTACCTCGAAAGTACGTACTGCGCACTGAGGGATCATCAAGAGCGGTGAATCAGTTTGAGCAGCTACCATTGCCATCCATGCCAAACCCCAGAATATCAATCGTAATGGCCTCATGGTTCGTTGTGCCGGAGATGATGAGCGTCATCGAAGGTCGACCGGCGATTGTTTAGACTTCCGAGCAGCAGAGGAAGGTCATCGAGCTCAAACCAGGAACATTGGGGACAATGCTCAAGTGGTTCCAGGAGTGTGGTTGATGGAGTGACGCCTCGGTCACCGCCGCTTCGACCTGCCAGGACGGCACGGTATATAGATGGTTCACATCGCCTCCTCCAGCACACCACGTTTTCGTATGCGGACGGGAGATCAGCAGAAACATTACCATGTCAGCAATAAGGGGATCTCCGAAGCCTCTAATGCACAAGTGACTGCAGGTGACAACCTTGGAGACGTGCCATTTTAGAAAAGGCGCACGAAGCGGATTTTGGATTGGCTCAAGTCGGCTTGATCACCAGGCGGTCTAAGAAGGTTCTCGATGGTGGCACTCAGGCGAGTGGCTGATCCTGGTCCTGAACCATTGGCACGATGCCAGTAAATTGGCAGTTGGGTTCGGGAAAGATTGCAAAAGCTTCTAGCGTCGCCGGTCAACAAACTCCCCAGATTCGTTCCGTGGAGTGTGAAGTCTTAGCGTGTAGATAATCTGTGGCCCTGCATCGGGGCTCATGCACTAGCCTCACACGCGACGTTCTAGAGGGCGACGACCATGGGTGAGGGTGTGAAGGGATTGTAAGGTCAATGGGAGTTCAGAGAAGCCTGATGAAAGGATTCCTCGAGTTGAAAGCACCCGATATGCGAAGGCTGCTGCGTACAACACCGCAACCAAATGCCTGATGATATGGTCTGTGTTTTGGAGCTGCGAGCGACTCCTCGGGGGTTGACATGACGCAGGAGCGACAGATGCTTAGTGCATTGGCACTCGTTTCAATCCATCGACAGCCAATCATCACCCTGCACTAAATCGTGGCGCTCAGATGGGCCATGAATCGCCAAACTCTAACACCACCGCAGTCATGCTCGGGACGTTCCATTGGGATGCCGTCTTTAGCGCACTCCAATGCAGTTAAGCTCATGCACGAAGGGTGGTCTCGTCCGTCGCCTCAAGTCTCACTTTCGCCTTGCCATCGAGCTGCGGCAATGAAAACCGCACTTTTGGCGGCATGCATGCACGGCAATCGGTTTCTTCTAGCAGAAGCTGCCCCGGACGCTTCTGATGTCGTTTATTAGTCTGCAAATTCATGCCGCAGATGCTTGCAGACTGAAAGTGTGAGCCCTTTGTAGCCGAGGCGATCTGCATGGCAATCGCAAGATCAGCAAGGTAATCCGATGCCGCCACTCCAGCTACAACACTGCAATTCCCAGGCAAATCCCAGGCAAATCCGCGCCTATCAAATGAGAGTCCGCAACCACACGCCGTGCGAAGAGCCGCGCAACGTGTGTATCCGAACTGCTGGTAACGTTGGGCGCTCCTTCCATCCACAGTGCGCAGCGGGAGAGCGCAGGGACGATCAACCCTTAAGCCCAAGCTTTCGTTGAGGCCCTGCTTTTCTTGCCAAATGCTAGGTAATACTATCCTCAGCACAAAGACAGATGCTTACAATGGCATCTATCAGTTCGTCGCATCATCATGAACTACGAAAGATGAAGGAGTACAGACCGAACCAACCAGATGTGACAAGTCAATATCAGTACATACGCCAGGTTCTACAGCTACCGAGACCGGCAAAAAAGCCGAGGCTGATCCTAAATCAAAGGCGCATGGAGATAGGTAGCGGCATGTACCTTGCCATTGACCTTGATAAGGTGCATGTCACCGACAGCGCGCAGCTACCCCACGGAGAACATTGATGATCCACCCGGAGGGATCATCGCTCATGTACCGACAGCAACTCGCGATAATCTTTCAGGGGGTCTAGGCGACTTATCTGGGATGACTGGGTGCACGGGCAATCGCTCTCTGGAACTGCCCACTCGCGTTACGAATTGCCTGTTTGGGTGAATAGTCTGAGGCTTGCAGCTTGTATCTGTCTTCCATAGATGATAAGCTCGCACTTCAGTGGTTCCTGCAGGACTTTGTGCTATACTGCACCTCCTAGATCGACAACCCGAACAGATGAAAGAAGCCACCTTCCAACGTCGCTACGACAATGTATCAATAGCCGTCAACATCTCTCTACAAGCCGGGCCACAGACTAAAGAAGCTTTCCTCCACTACAATAGCAGCCTATCTCCCCTACCCATCCTTTATCACATGTCCCTCTTTCTTGTCCTTGTCCTCTTCTTCTTCTTCTCCCCCACTACCACCACCTCCTCCTCTCCCTTTTTCCTCTTCCCAGCTCCAACCTTCCTATCCACTGCACCCATCTCTCCACCACTCAGGGCATCCACCAGCGCCCCCGCAACCACCTTAACCACAAACCTCGGCGTCGCTCCCCCCCTCGTCGCCTCCAACACCGCACTGTCATGCAACTGCCCATGCCCCGTCACAATCACCGCATCCACGCCCGCCCTCTGTAAAATCTCCCCAAACAACACGCCATCATCTCTCAGTGGATCCGCACTGCTATTCACAATCAGCGTCGGCGGCTGTCTCCGCGCATTCCTAGGTGAGATATTGCGCGGACTGGCTAACTCGCTGATGCGATCGGCTGGATTGGGGATGTATGCGCAGATGCTCTTGCGCAGAAACGGAACTGTCAGCAACGGGCCGTTGAAGAAGGTGAACTCGCTGCGTGTGTCGCGGTCGCTCGTCACTGTATCCGTTACTGGGCTGAGTAGGACCTGGGATTTTATCGCGATCCGGGGGGTGTGCGTCACACAGCGGATGATCGTGGCGACACTCAGCTGTGCGCCGGCACTGTCGCCGACAATGGCGAAGGCGGATTGCGAGAGCCCCA
>TARA_R110002003_G_scaffold702_7_pt1 | contig 21505 bp, 24 predicted proteins | sample TARA_R110002003 | Tara Oceans TARA_R110002003 (sample SAMEA4396441) | marine metagenome | biome: Westerlies Biome; feature: [SRF] surface water layer (ENVO:00010504); material: water (ENVO:00002006), including particulate matter (ENVO:01000060) such as... | depth 5 m
GTCAAGAGTCTAATCAAGTCACCACGACTCCACAGCCATCACAACCACAAGAAGCAAGCTCCTCTTCAGGGTCTGCGCCAACACTGCCAGCTCGCCCAACGACAAGCTCATCGCCGAAGCCCCCAGAGCCCAGTTCGCTCGAATCCAGCTGGAGCTTTGGCAATGTGCCAGAGAGGAACGAGGCTGAAGGCTCCAGTTCAGCTGTCGCGAGTAGCTGCTCGGGAGGACAGGGCGCAACAAGACGAACGGTCACTGTGGAGGACGCAGAGGACAGTGAGCAATGACGACTTGATAATGGGATGAATATTTGCATAGCATAGCGAGGCGTTCGGGCAGGATGGGACTGCCTTTGAGGATTGAAGTAAATATTGACTATCACGAAGCGAAGGTCTTCGACAATAGTAAAGATTCTGTCGCTCCAGCCAGTCGTGTCTTGCGCCCACTCGTTGCATCTCTAAATGCAGGATACTGCATGGTGGGAAGTGCTCGTGCCCAACTCCCCACGCCACTGGCCTTTCCCCTCATTCATCACAACGCCCTTTCTCGTCCTGCATACCGCTTTCTTCCACTCAAGAACCACAGAACGATGGGGCTTCATCCCACGGACGTACACTGGACAGCTCTTATGCAGTTAGTATGCACGCTCTGAGTCCTCCACTCGAAAGCTTGTGTGCGGAGCTTATCGAGGCACGCTAGTGGCACTAGTCAAGGATAGCGGAACGGCAGCGTCCACTCACGTCTCAGATGACCTCCAAGACTGCACCTCGGGGCGGCTATGTGCACCGCAAGGTTGAAACGGCGCCCATAACGTGCAAGAGCGATGGGTACCACCCAGTTAAACATGCAGGAACGCACCAGGGCGCAGGATGCACACAGGCCGGGATGCCAGGCCAGGCCTCCGCGCTGGCTCGCGGCTTGACTTAAACTGAGGTCGAGTACGATCTTCCACGCGAGAGCGGCTTGAGAGCGATGACTCTTTTACCTTCGCTAATCCTCTCCTAGCCAGCACACATTCTATTTCGACGTTTATATTCCATTGTCCCTTTCACTCTTCTTCATTTTTGTCATCTGATTTGCTTTGCACTGCGTTCTAGCGATGGCGGTTAAGCTCGATGAGAAGGCGCACAAGGCTGAGGAAGCCGAGGTCTCGAATTGTGTCTCAAATCTCATACAAGCATTCTCAAATGGATTCAATGTGTTCAAAAGATTGCGAGAACGTCGAAGAAAGAAGAAGGCGCGGAAAGAAAATCAAGCAGCAGAGGCTGTGACGAGTGACGAACTCCAGCTATCCAAGTCGCTGCGACGAGGCCCACAAGAGCTAGCGGAGAACTATGATGCATTCTACTCACAGACCGGTCAGAGGTTTGCAAAAGGTGACGGTAAGCATGCACCGAAGGACAGAAGAAGCAGGTGTCACGGTGCTGATCACTGCTGCAGCAATCGCCCATGCATCTCTTGCAGAGACTCTCATCAAGCTAAATACCGGCCTGGTAACCATCATCGCAAGCTTCCTGAACCATGATCAAAAAGGAGGCAAAAGCCACCTCAACCTAGATTACAAGTCCCTTACCAATCTATCCGACGCTTCGCGGAAAGAAGCACTGAAAAGCATGACCCAACTGTATCACCGACTGAGCGAATCGCAATTACAACTTCACCAGCTCAGCCATCCATGCGCCAAATGCGGAAGCAAGAACCACTCTGACTGCTCCGCACGCAGCAGTAGTACTTCTTCCTCCCCCTCCAAGGACAAGCGAAGACATAACCACACGCGCCAACGCCCCACAGGCCCAACTATAACCCGCATGCCCCTCAAGTCCTCCAGCCAGCCCCAACTCGTCGTCGTACGACCCAAAGCGACCCGCAAAACCAGCACGAGCAGTTCCTCCTCCTCCAAATCCGCATCACCACAAACTTCATCATACACATCGCCCCTAGCCTCCCCCCTCCCCCTCTACATCGCCGAATCGCCCTTCGAGCTCGAAACCAACGGCATCATCAAAGGCGTCCTCGGCGGCCCCATGCCCCCTCTCTCCGGCACAGGACGCCGCAGAAAAGATTCCTTCAATGTCCACGACCCGCGCCCACAAACCTGGCCCGACCCAATCCCACAGCACCACCAGTATCCCTACATCGCCCAGGAACACCTGCATCTCCCTGCGCCCAGACTGCCGACATTCAGCCCCACGCCGCGCAAACCGTCGCCGCCGCACAAGAAAGATGGCCCGCCGAAAGCGCCGTCGCCGCCATTGAAGCATGCAGCTTCTCCGCCCCCAGTGTCGTCCCCGGCACGACGCAGACTGGACAAGGTCACGCCGTCGTCGTATACGTTTGCGTCCGATAGTACGAAGCTGGGGGAGATTCCGCAGCGCAATTGGACGACGCCGTGGGACTGGGAGGAGGCGGAGCGGTTGAATCAGGAGGCTGTTGCGGTGGGGTATCCGGTGGCTGGGGAGGAGGCGAAGGTTGGGAAGGGAGATGCGAAGAAGAAGGGGTTGTTTAGGTGGATGAAGAGGGGCAGTGGGGCGGGGGTGGTGGTGTGAAGCAGGATGGGGGAATAGGTGTGTAAGTGTTCCTTTTTGGTCTGTGTGATTTTTGTTTGGCGTTGGCGTTGGTTTCGGTATATTTTGTTGTTCTTTTGGGTTGTTTCACGGCGGTAATGACTGACGATGGATGAGTTATGACTTCATGAGTGTATTTTGGACAGAGGCATATATACCCGGAGTAGTGTATTGGTAATCGCAACTTAATCTCATTGGACAAGGCAATGATGGCACATCATGGACTGGAGTCAGACGTGATGAAGTTTAACTTGGTGACGGAGAAGATTATTTCTTCGATGCAACCTCTTCCCATTGCACACCGACCCATTCCTCGATATACGCCACCTCTTCATCCGGAACGTCGCTAGGCTTGCAGTCTTTACTGCACACGCCTAAGATGATTGTGCCCCATTCCATGCCGTCGATGCTCATCTCTTCAGCCTCTAGCTCGGTGATGGCGTGAGGTGTCAATTGAAGCTCGAATACTCGGTCAGCGCCACAGGTGTTGCACCGTGGCAAGCCCGTCCCACTTCTTGACCCTGATGTCGTGACTTTTGCGTTCGAAGACGATGCGTTCTCAGAGTGAGGAGCGAGAAGCTTTCCGACCGCGTCCGTGTCGCTGTATAGCAGCGGCTTGCCCTTGAACTCGTAGCGAAGCACCTGCTCAGGATTCTGCCCGACCCGGTCTGCGAACTTCTGGAAGGTCTTGTCGATTGAGCTCTCGAAGATCTCTTTGTCTTCTTTACCACCGCCACTTCCACTTCCATCCGCGTCTATGTCCATTCGCGCATTCGCTGGTATTTGTGGAGTGGATGGCGCATCGAGAGCCTCGTATTCTGCGTCGAGGTGATAGCGTGGGAAGGGCTCGGGGAACGCTGACTCCACTGGCCAGGGTTCGTGTGGTCGAGGAGGCTGATCAGCGGGTGGTGACGACAAACGCACTTTGGAAGCGAACGTCTCGGACAAGGTTGTGGTTGCGTCGCTCGTGGAGACAGCAGGTGTGGAGGAGTATGCTGGTGTGGAAGATGTCGCGGGTGTAGATGAGAATGGGTTCAATGAAGCTGTACCGGCAGGCTTCGACGAGAAGGGATTCGAAAAGGGATTCGCTGGCGTTGTAGTGCTCGCGCCGTTCGTGGCTCCGAAAAGTGACTCTCCGATTTTGGGCTGCGGCTTTTCTTCCTGCTTCGACTCAGGCTTTTGCGTCTTGCTCTGGGCAACGCGGCCCGTACCCTTCGCTATGCGGACGCTCCGTATACCGCGGACGCTGCTTTCTTTCCTCCTACATGTCTTCCTCCGGCAGCTCCAAATATATAGCCGCCGCTCGTGTCCAGGGAACTGCTCCGGCAGGTCACCGTTGAGCTCGATGAGAAGACTGAGTAGCCCGTTGCAAACTTTACACTTTGCAAGTGCGCCCGAGGGGGCTATCTTATCGTCTAACCATGTCTGCGCACCATTCGTTAGCTTCCACGTTTATTTGATGGCAGAGGACATCGTACCGGTGTACCTCCAAGATGCGATATAGCATCACTGGTCGTATCTTGGGTCGCGTAGCCTAGCAGAACGTTTGTTTCGGTGTAGTTCTCACCCTCGTCTGAGGAATCGCTGTCGTAAGGCGCCATTATCGCGATATGATTGTGTTTATTTCGTCTGGTGGAGGGACCAAAAAAGTTATGGCGGGGACAAGTGTGGCTGTGCTGTGGCTCGTGCATCGCGACTGCCGCACTGTGCTTTCAAATTGCCAAAGCCTTCAACACCAACAACACCCCGCGCGTCCACAACCACCATGGGAGCCGCATACGACTTCGCGCCCGAGCGGCCGGAACACATACAGCAGATCCTCGATGGCCTCGACCGGTACAATCCCGAGACGACGGGCGTCTTCCAGGACTATGTCATGCAGCAGTGCGAGAGCCAGACGTACGACTGCTATGCCAACCTCGCCCTACTGAAGCTGTACGTGTCCAATCACCCCTAGAGTCTCTTATATTGCATGATGAACAAGTAACCACAACGTTTCCTATTACCCGAGAGATGGGGCTTGAATCACTCCGCCCACTGAAGTTGAATTATTAGCTCTATCTGAACGCTCCCATTTACTACTGCTCGATACTGTGCTTCTCAGTCGTCTAGCGCTGACAATAGCACCACAGTTACCAGTTCAACCCGCACCTTTCGCGCGATGAGACTGTTACCAACGTCCTCGTCAAGGCCCTCACAATGTTCCCAAACCCCGACTTTGCCCTGGGCCTCTCGCTCCTGCCCAGCCACGTCCTCGCACCTCTCAACTCCTCAGCACACAACCCTGCCGCCGGCGATGCGCCCTTGTCAGAAGCAGTCCAGAAGCTCAATGAGCTGAGAAACCTGCTCGAAGGCGCTGATTATACTACCTTCTGGTCCACTCTGGACTCAGACGACCTCTACGCCGACTTGATTGCCGACGTGTCAGGTTTTGAGGAGCTAATGCGCGTACGGATTGCCGCCACAGTCAGCCAAGCCGTACGGGAAGTCGACAGGAGCATACTGGAGTCGTGGTTGAACCTGGACGGTAGCGACTTCGAGCACTTCGTCGGCAGCGTATGCGGCTGGACCATCGACGGCGCTAAAATCAAGGTGCCCATCAACAAGGATAACGAGGCCAAGGGTACTGTTGTGAGGGAGAATGTGAAATTCGACCGTAAGTGGTTGATGCACAGCAGAAGCCAATCACTGGCTAACAGAACATGCAGAATTCTCACGGATCATCAAGAGGGCATACGAACAGCCTGCATGAGCGACTTGAGACGCAAACGCAGATACGAGGTTATGGGTTACGAAAGGTAGAGGGTCAAAAGCTAGCAACTGGCGTTGAAAGGATACGGCATCCGGAGTGGCACTCTGTCATGTGTGCAGACGAACCAGCAACAGCAATCGAGCCCTGGAAGCTCATGATATACCCCAGCTGTAAAGCGATGATCGTGCTCAGATGTCTGACAGTAGTCGGCTTTGCACTAGCACTGAAGTGCAATCATACGCAGAAATAGACAGCAATGTCCTTCAGACTAACTCATCCTCACATCATGGCTCCTTGCTTTCGTTCCTGCCTTAGTCCTTACGATTCCGGTCATGGCCAACAACCAAAGCCCGACCACTCTGCGCTCAGCTAACACTCATCTCCGCTTAGCAAAACTCAATAAGCGTGTTCTTCCGCGACAACCTCAACCTAACAACGAAAACATTATCGGACACTCTGGTTGTACTATGAACCAAACTCTCCCACGGACTCGCTATAATAAGCAGCTTTCGATTGTATTGGTGCAGATATTATTGGGCACATCAATCAAGCACCTACGAAAGCCTCCAACTCTCCAGAGATCCAGCTGTCCCGCCGCAATTCGATTCTACTTAGACATGCATGGCAAGCTGATATTCTGACTGGATAGCCTATGTGTAATTCACTATAATTCCTCAATATGCGATGAGGGGTACCAAAGAGGGCAAAGAAACGAGGGTTGGGAATGTGCATGTCCGGGCCGAGAGTGGCTTAGCTATGTGCTGAGGGCTTGGATAGGGCGTCGAAGCGACCTCAGCTGAGCCGGAAGGCTGAAGTACCACATCAAGTTCACTGGAAGCGGGCGCACCCTAGATATTGCTTCGACTTGTGTACCTTGTGCTTACTCACTAACAGTATGTGCTTGGACATCGCCCATGCCTATCGTTGACAGTCTTCCTCCACACCAACCAGTCACGACACGCCGCATGTACTTGGTTGCAGCCAGTTACAACCTCTTCTAGTTGGTCACTTTATCGTTGCAGCAATTGCTGCTACCACCGCGACTGCCACCATCAACAAGATGGATCGAGAGCATGCCAACGGCGTATACGAACCGCTAATCAGCACCTCACGGCAGATTCGCCTTCTCTGGCTTGAACTTCGACTCGAAAATGCTGTGCGTCGCCAAATGAACATCTTTGAGCTCAGTGAATGTCCATCATTCAAAGCACTCTCCTACACATGGGGATCGCAGATGCAGCCCCAGTTCTGTTTCGAATCAAGACCTTACCCCACAGTGTACGTGCCAAGCGACATATGCTCTAACCTTTGGGTGACTACCGAGCTTTACGAAGTACAAAAGGTCGAGCTACCTCGCTGGATAGTCTTTATAGGACTTTCCCTATTGGGAAACTCTCTGGACTGCTGTTGATTGCGGCTCGCCGGACAGTACCCGGGTGGTCAGGTGCACAAGCTTGGCAGAACTTTCCCCATTAGGCTGCTTGGTAGACTAAGCCTAATTCGGCCTAGCAGGATGAGGTGTTTCGCATCGGTTTCGCAGGCATCCTCGATATGCGCAACCTACCTCCGTATACAAGTCGCAATACTCGTAGCATCAATCTTCATATTCGGTGCTGACTAGCAGCGATATGTTTGCTTTGGCCATTTGTGATATCAGTTGCTCTGTCCATCTGCACCTCGAAAATAACCCGTGGACGCCTCGGACTACAGACGATATGCGATAGTGCACTAGAGGCACAAATGGACCGCAATGGTAGCTACGCGAGATGTTTCGTATCGCGAGTGTGGAGCGCTTGGTTCGAGCCTGCAGTCTCCATGATGTGGCAATTATGCGACATGCTAGGCGATGGCCTTTCTAAGCACTCCCCCTTCTCACGATGCTCGCCAATCTTTTCTCTTTTCTTAAAAGCACTCTCAGACGCTGCTCCCACGTCCGAGGTCAATGCTCATTCGTACCGGGTACTCTTGTCTCTTTTGAGCCTGTTTCGTCGTTCATTCTTTGATATCATCATGATGGGCTTGGTCCAGTCATAGTCCTCTACATTCGAAGCAAACCTCTTTCCTGTTGAGCGCTGGACCGCTCCAATACTAATAGCTAATTTGTACTCACCTTGAGGGATTCGTTGTAGCACCGACTTTCAGAGGAAGTATTGTGACGAAGCTGGAGTCAATAGACAGGCTGATCGACGATGTACTCCTCGGTTTTACTTCTCAGCGCCTACTGCGGCCTTTCTGTCGCTGCGGGCCCGTTTCCATGGATGTACGGGGTTCCAGACTATCCGGATCTGGATATGGATGAAGTCATGAACCAAGCAGACATCGATTTCATGGTAGCCGCGGCAGAAGACAGCGCGATAGTGTCGACAACAGCACAATCCACGAATTCGACAAGACCTTCATCTACAAATGGCCAAGAGCCTTGCTCGATCATCAACCGCGCATTGGTTGCGCTTCCACCAGGAGCCAGGCCCATTGTTCCGGCAGAGTTAGGAGTGCAATGCCTACAGTCGGTGCCTCTTGACCGAGACGGTAACATGAGACTGGTGGATGACATGATGCTATTCGTCAGGTGGCAGTCGAATGTCGCGTACCTAAAGAATCCGCCACAAGAGTACACCGAGCAGCCGATCGATATAATGGGCGAATTGGGCAACTTGCAAACTCGGCTAGCTTCGAATGGGTTTAAAAATGAGTACGACTTCCAAATGCAGACGATGGGCATCTATGACCGAGCGTACGACAATCACTTTGCGTGGCAGCCCGATATCCTTGCTTCAGCTATGCAATTCCAGAGACCACCGGGCACAGAACTTGTGTCCATTTCTACAGATGGTGCGGCAGTGCCGCAGATATATGCCTACAGAGACGTCATTAAAGCCAACAATAACACATCCTTCAAGCCTTCGCCTGTCAAAATAATTGACGGAACCAATGCTCAGGACTATCTTGCGAATGCGTCAACCCAAGGCGACTTCCATGACGCTGATACAAGATGGAATGCGCTGTTTCCTTCTCAAGCTCTCATTGCGTCTGGTCTTACTTTCCTAGGAGCATTTCGTACGGGCATGTATACTGGACCAAACACAACTATGCAATTCGAGAATGGTACTACTCTCTCAATGCCTAATCTTGCTGTCGTATTTGGCAACTTCACCGGCGTCGACAGTGGTCGGGCATTCTTCCAAAGGTTTTGCACAGGACCTCAGCCTGTGGTGCAAGCTCCGCAACAGCCATCTACACCCACAGAGAACCCGACAAGAGCTACGCCTACGGCCACGCCGACGCCATCTCACATCGGCTACCCTAAGGCAGAGATCATCAACCCAAATCTTTCTGTTGGAGGGTATTACATCAGTGGCAATGGTTATGAAGTACGTGTATAATTTCGAGCAAAGGCTGACCTGAATTAACTTTGTCCAGGATGTCGCAGTTCTTAGCATCCCAACGTACGACTCACCAGATGTGCAAAGCTTTCAAAACACTATGCGCGACTTCATCCGGAAGGCCAAGGCCGACGGCAAGACAAAGATGATTTTTGACCTTCGTGGCAATGGCGGTGGTAATGCGATCCTCGGCTACGACACCTTCAAGCAAGTCTACCCACAAGCTGAGCAAGAACCCTTCGGCGGTACCCAGTTTCGGGCCAACGATGCTTTGAACCAAGCTGGAAAGATTACTCAAGAGTTTCTCGCGGGTCGAACCTTTGCACAATCCAACCAGACTGCCTTTGAGGAAGCTTTCGGTCGAGGCACCACGCAAGATGACATCTTTGGCTTCACGTCAACTTTCAACTACCAGCACACGCTGAATGTCGACAACCAAGTATTCGGAAGCTGGGAGCAAATGTTTGGTCCCGAGCAGGCGAATGGAGACTCCTTCACAAAGACATTAAGATACAATTACAGTGACGGCATAAGCACAACATACACCGGCTTCTCCGTGATCGGGTTCAACGAAAACGCAAACGAAACATCCACCCCGCAGCCATTTCAAGCTCAAGACATGGTCATGCTTCACGATGGCATGTGTTCTTCGACATGCGCCATCGTATCCGAGCTCCTGAAAAACCAAGGCGCAGTGCGCACCATCGCTATTGGCGGACGTCCGCAAAACGGCCCAATGCAAGGCGTAGGCGGCACGAAAGGCGCCCAAGTCTTCTCCTGGGACGACATTCAAACCCGCATGCAAGCCGTCTTCTTCCTCGGCTCCCCGGAACAACGCGCGCAATGGAATGACACCGAGCTCGGCCGCACCGCATTTGCCACACAGCTCTTCCGCCGCTCAGCATACCAAGGCGGCCGCACAGCCGGCGGCGTGAATCTCAAAGATAATCTCCGCCAGGGCGACGCGTCCAAGACGCCGTTGGAGTTCATGTATGAGGCCGCCGATTGCCGCATGTTCTTCACCGCAGCGATGGTCAGCGACGTCACGCAGGTCTGGAAAGGCGTTGCAGATCGCATGTTTAGGGAGGACGAGGGCATGGGACTGAGTATGTGTGTGGAGGGCAGTACGGGCGATAAGACCAGTGTAAGTGGAGGTGGACAGTTTAGGGGCGGAGATGGCAAGATCAATGAGGTTGCGGCGAGTCAGGGGGTGGCGAATGGGACGCAGACGGGGCCTGCGGGTGGGCGAGCATCGGGGTCGCAGCAGTTTACTGGAGCCGCTGGAAGAGCGAGGCTTGAGTGGGCTTGGGAAATATTACTTGGTCTTGTTGTGATGGCGGAAATGCTGTAGAGGTTGAAGGTGTTGAACGTATACTCAGCAAGCTGCAAGATTGTTGACATGTCTCACATTCTGCATGCTTAACGGAAGGGCCGTGCACGGACGAGATTCCGGCTCGTATTATGCTTCATGGGGAGAGTAGATATTGGGTCCTCAGGCATGACTTTTGAGCAGCCTCGCTGGCAGTTTCCATTGCTACGTACTTGTACTAGTTAAGGACTAGTGGACGCAGAATGCGAACTCAATTCGAATGACCGCCTCCTAGGCCACACACATTTTATTGGACACTACATCTCACCATGTCTCAGCTGCCAAGAGGGTACACAATGACCTAGCCTTGCCACTTCGTCCTCCGCTGTCGGAAGAAGCCAACCATGCCAATTGGCAAAAGTCCGGGGTCGACGACAGTTACGCCTCCAAACTTCTGCAACATCTCCGGCCCATACATCTGAGCAATCCACTTCCAGTACGGGTTCATGGAGCCCCACTTCGCGAGGATGCCGCGCAAGTTGCTCTGACCCTGAAGCTGGTCGAGCGCCTGGCGGACCTGCACGCTGATGTCGATGGGCTGCTCAATCGGCCGCTGAAGTAACTGCTGGTAGGTAGACACCAAACGAGCCTTGCCTGTATTGCAGTAAATTTCACGATAGCGGACAAACTCTTCTTTGGTGATGAATGTGTCGGCATCTCGTGGCTTCCAGTCCGGATCCTCGATTTGGTATCGCTGGTTCTTGACCTCGCCACGGTCGAAAAGGCTCTTCGCGGTGATGTAGTCGTCGTTTTCTTTGTCCTCAAATTCATCCATCAGCTCATACGGATTGTCCTTGACTGACTCGCGGATCTGGAGTAGATCAACGAATGGTGACTTGAGGTCAAGACCACCAAGCTCGACCGGAAAGAATAAGAAGCCATCAGGAACGTCGGAGACTTGGAAGCGATCCTCGATCATCTTTTTCAGGTGCTGGACGACGTTGCCGCCGTGGAATATGCTCTCCTGGATATGCCGATGCGTAGCCAGCATCTTGTCAACATGTTCGCGACCGAAGCAGTTGCTGGCTTTTCCAAAGTTAGAGCTAAAGAACATGGCAGCGTACGAATTCCATGCTAATTGCAAGTCAGTTTCATGACCGCTGCTCTCCAAGGCAACTTTTTCTCACCTTGAATCCAGTCAATCACACTCTTTGACTTGCCCTGCAGCTGCTTACGAAGCTCTTCGACGTGGCTGTCGACCATACTCTGATCGATCTCGAAACGGCCGTTGCTGGGGTCGAGGTGTAAGAACCCCCAACGTATCTCGCCCTCGGGCAGGCGGTCATCGATATCAAGGTTCTTGCCATGTGCAACACGAACGCTACCGGTCTTGTTGTCATCGAGCTGTTGCGTACGTTAGTACTCAGTCAACCATTTACCGCTCACGTATCGTGGCTTACTTCAACTCCCATGACATCCGTGAAACGAACAACACTCTCCCATGCCTTCGCACACTTCTCGTAATCCTTGTTCCAGAACCAGACATCGTCGTAGAGACGGTATAGTAGCGCTCCATCGGTGGCTTGGTTCACCGCAAAATCTAGACAGAAGAGCACGCTCTCGCCCAAGACATCGCTCAGAGTGTGTGAGCCGGGCGTACCGCGACGTCGTAAGCGTGGTTCTGCGGACGGACCATCCTCGGTGAACTTCAACGGGGCCTGCAGGAACTTCTCGAAAAAGGTCCTCCATTTCTGTGACATTCCCATAAAGTCGAGAATCGCCAGCACAGTCTGGTGGGGCAGAAGAGGGTTCCAGGATTCGAATACGGTACGAAAGCAGCTGAGTTCTCCGTGCAGGCGCGTGTTGACGATGATCTCGGTGGAGAGTAAGTGCAGCAAGTGTTGTTTCGCCTCCATTGGTCGCTTTGCGCCCTGGCCATCCCCTTCTTCCTCATCTGAGTGCTCCATGTCTTCGTCGTCCTCGTCATCCTCGTCCGCCAACGGTGTGCAGTTTGCGAAGCCTCGTGATTGCCTCATTCCCTGGGACGCTAGTTGCTTTCTTGGAGCCATGCCACCTGTGGATTGCCTCGCTGTTTGCTTTGTCCTTACTCCTGTTCGTGGAGGGGCTTGTGGAGCAGCACTTACGCTTACCTTTCGCTTTTTGATCTGGTCGACATGCTCACTATACTCGGCCTCCTCTTCTCCCTCTTCTTGTTCGAGCTGTTGGGTCACAAAGTCCAGAAGTTGATTTGCGAAATATCGCTCCGAATGCGTACGGTCGCGCTCATATTCCAGATTGACCCCATTAGTCTGCGCCGCCTGCCATCCCAAGTACCACTGGCGCCGGATACGGTCGGATTTCGCCACCACAGTTTGGTTACGCTTCCAGGCCTCCTGGGCACGTATGCTAAGAAAAGCTTGCTTGAAGAAGACAGACCACTTGACACCAAGGTAGTGGAGGAAGATAGCCTGAAGGACGTCTTCTTCCATATGGATTGAGAACGATCCACTTATTTTCCCTAGAATTCATATCCAAAGTTAGGTTTTTCAGATACAGTTCGCACATTGGGGCCACTTACGCCGCTGCTCGAGAGGTACATGATCGCCCCAGCTCCAACGTTCCAATGCTTGAAGTCGCATGGATAGCACGTCGCCTATTTCTGAGAGAATGACATCATTGCTAAGGAAGTCTTTGAGAACTTCCCGCTTCTCGTTGGGAAGCAGATCTGAGTTTTGGAGACCTTTGATAACCCAGCGTAGTGTGCGAACACTGAATTTTCCAGGACCCGAGAGTCTATGCTCGAAGTCTTCGACCTCGTTGCGAAGATTTTGGATGGCAGAGGCTGCAGACTTCTTATCGATGATGAACAGTTCCTCGAGATAGGCTTTCAATGCCTCCACATTCACAGTGGCCGGTTCGAAGACGCTCTTCTCCCATTCCGTTCTAGCGGCAAGCCTTTTGGCGCCAGGTAGCTCCTCATAGCTTTCTGCCATCTCAGTATCGCCATCCGCCGGGGCTGTCTTCTCCGAGGAAAGCCATTCAGTAACCAGCTTTCCGTAAAGATCAGCGTATTGGAACTTGCTCGCCTGTACGGAGAGATATTGAAGCAACGTCTTCTCCCAGTCCTGGAGGACTTTTGGCGATACTGAGGGATCGAACCTAGCCTGTTCGATGAATCGATCAACATTCATCAAATCGGTCTCGAGGCGAGCATTTCGGGTGCCGCCACTGATTACACGACCGATTCGACCATTGGCTGTGCGTTTGCTTGTCTTGACGCCAAGGCATGACTTCGACCCGTCTGTTAGGAGTATGAGACGCTTAAGCGCGTCTTGCTCAGCCTCGAGCGCGGCAAGCAGCTCCGCATAACCCTTGTCGAAAGCTCCACGCTGCTGAGCGAGCTCGTGAAGCTTGGTTGTTGTGATAGTCTGTAGAGTCTCCGAGAATACGCTGCCAGAAGCCATGGTGAAGAAGCTTTGAGCGTGTTGCGATATCCTGCTATTCCGGGTGGTTGCGCTGTGCGGCAAGGTCAACTGGAAGGCTGTAGATATTGATTTGGGCGAAGCGTGCGGGGTAGGAGCATTTGGGGAGGATTCAGGGCGTTATATCTCCTGTAGTTGCGTTTGCATACGAACAGGCAGCAGAGTCTTGGCGTCTGCTGCGCCGCGTGAAAGTGCAAATGATGCAGGGCTTTCACTCGGGTCCAGTTTGTTATTGTTGCAATTGACGTCATCTTGGAGTCAATGACTCAGACAATGTGCATTAGATCAAATGGCCTGGAACTGATTGCTGATCAAAGTGGGTGTACTGCATTTTTGCAACTCTCGTCGGACACTGCTCAAGACAACCACGCGTTTTCGAGATCTAGCTCCTCTCACATAGACTTTGGAGACCTCTTCGAGACTTCACTTAGCAGAATTTGGACTCTCTAAGCGCGTCTGTATACCTTTGCACTGTGCTGAGACGATACAGCAGTTTTGAAGAAGCTGTGATGCGAAAAAAGGAGTACCAAGCTCGCGTCTCGGCACTGCTTTTGGTAGCAGCTACGACGAAAGGTGGCAAACATTAAATGATAGTATAAAGGAATTCGGCTCAAATGTATGCATGTTGTTACTATTGATGACGAATGAGTTGGTGTTACTCGCCTTGTGCGTCGTGCACGTGCAGGAGAGAAGAGGTCTGGTTGTGGAGATGCGTTATCGATAAGTGATGGTGCACGGGCAACCATGGGCGCTTCGTCCCTGCACCTTCATCCTCTACTCCGTACTAGTGACCTGTTTCTTTCATACCTCGTGGACCTCGGATGACTCTTTTTCACTTCGAAAGCCCCTGATATACCGCTCTCTGGAACTGCTCGTGTAGCGCCAGAATGCTTGGGCTCATCGGCGGGATTACCTGGCAGAACGCCGTTCCGCATACGCCAGCCTTCAGATCGAGATACTGCGCACGCGACCTTAGCATTCGGTATTCGGCATATGATGATCAGGATACTACTCACCCAGGTCATGCTTGGAACCCCGCCCCACATGATGGTCCCTTCGTTAAACCGTCCATCTTGACCCGTCTGGTTGATCAACCCAGCAAAGCTCCATTGCTTCGGAATCTCGGTGGGTATGCCCAGGCCCAAGAATTGCGTGTGAATCGGGGATGCCTTGAGGTTGTCGTTTAATTCTTTCTCGCAGCGCTCATCTAGCTGTGGTTTGAACAGCTCGGTGAATGAATCATCGCTGAGAAGCTTCGGGTCACGTCTTAAAACAGCTTGAAGGAAAGTGAAGAACGCCTCGGCGCTACCCCAACCGCCTGCGCCTCCAAGACAATCAGTAGCAGCGAACAAGACGTCGAAGTCGGGAGCATCGACTGCTGGACCTTCGCCCTTCTCGTTCAGTGTGCTGATCGTGGCCCTTCGGTTCTGCATGTGCGGCTTCTCCTTGGGGTAGAAGGTGATGTCGTTGATACCTAGAGGCTCCCATATCTTTTCTTGCATGAACGCATCGAGCGTCTTACCAGAGACCTTTTCTACGAGCTTGCCAGCCTGTCATGGAGACGACAAGTCAGTAGAATGCTTGAAACTGGGGAGGCTCTCTTACCCAGTCTGAACCATGGCCATATCGCCAGCTTGACCCAGGTTCGTACACCAGCGGAACCGTGGATTTGTCTTCGACTGTAGGTCCACACCATGGAGTCTCACCACGACTCGCTCGCCATTTCATAATTATTGGGCTCATCCAATCGTATTCATGGCCATTGGTATGGCTGAGCAACATTCTGGGACAATCAGCTGACTGTCGCTTGATTGAAAACTAGCAGCCTTACCTCAAAGAGATAGGTATCTTATTTGGGATGATGACTGCCTCGTTCTTCGCATCGTCGAAGCCGGTGATGATACCGTACTTGCCGATACTAGGCATGTGTTTAGAAACGTCCTCGTCAAGCGTAACCAGCCCAGCTTCGACGCATTGCAACGCCGCGACCGCCGTCATCAGCTTCGTCATAGACGCGAGTGAGCATATCGTGTCCAGCTGGAATGGAAGCGTAGAACCCTCTTTCAATGATGCTACGCCTTTAACATCTGAGTATAGTATTTTGCCTGCACTGCCGTCAGCGGCTCCCTACAAGCTTTTCATTGTCACTCACCATCCTTGTCGCCGGCCAGCAGAGCATACCCAGGCAAGATACCATCCTTTCTAGCCTTCTCGTAGAGCGTCTGGAAATTTGTCATTGTTCTTGTTCTTTTGGAAATGCAAGCTGGACCTTTGATGACAACGCGGATTATTACTAGCTGGGGCGGTTCGTGTTTAGCCGGGGTCGACCTAGCAGGTGCAGAAGAGGGATGCAAGAGTCACGGAGACCGAAGAAACAGACTGGGACGATGCAACTTCACGGAATGACAGCTTCTATTTGAATACCGAATGCATGTAAGAAAAAAGTAGGATCAGAGATACACCGCCGCAATACCCTTGTCCGACCCGCTCTTGGCGATGATCGAATACGAGGCGCTAGCGTATGTAGACGAGCTACCGCTCCTTCTCAGCTCCGCTGGGACACAGCAGCTTCTGAAAATCGCTGCGTCATCATGTGCAGCGCAAAGGGTTCGGATACCGTTCGACGGTTAGTCGCATATTGAGTACAGTACCTTGGCAGTTTTCAGTGCTTCATCAAGGTTCTGTTGCCCTTCTGGAGGTGTGCGAGAGCCTCCAGGACCTCGGGAATATCCCATTGGAAGTGGAAAGGGGTGCAGGAGGTGCCCATTTTTCGAAACGGGAACCGTCCGATTGCGCTTGTGCGGGTTAAGGAACAGCGTCTTGTCAGCTCGGGTGAGATCCCAGTTCCTGCCTAAACAATAACTTAAGAGAATAAGAAGACGATCGCTAGCGGCGCCTGTCTCGCTAAGTTACAGTCTGAACAAGGGCATCGAGAAAGGCGACGAGACGCTATATCGCCGAAAATGCTCATGTTTCCTGGGCCGACTCTGAGAGTGTGACCTGGTGTCTAATCGATCATGGGTGTAACTATCATGGTCCTCGTAGGATGTGCTATCTGGACCCTGCTGCTGGCAGTCTATCGTATGTTCTTCAGTCCGATCGCGAAAATCCCAGGGCCGCGTCTTGCAGCGCTCACTGGATGGTACGAGGCTTACTACGAACTTGTACTGTCTTTTGGAGGACAGTACACTTTCAAAATCAAAGAACTGCATGAACAATATGGACCTGTAAGTACTCTATTATCTTGGAAGAAGAGCACGACCTGAGCATCTACAGATCATTCGCACAAGTCCAGGAGATGTACACATCGACGACCCTGAGTTCTTTGATACCATATACACATCACGCGAAGCATTCGATAAGCCTCGACATTTGAAATGGCGCTTTGGTTCTCCAGACGCACTTTTCTCGACCCCAGAGCACGGTCTGCATCGATTACGAAGGTCATCCCAGGACCATTTCTTCGCAAAATCTCGCATCCATAGGTTGGCGCCACTCATACAGGAGGTCGCTGATCGGATGTGCGCACGTCTGCGTGACGATTTCTCGGGAGAGCCAAGGGTGCTGAACTTGAACAATCTGTTCACGAGCTATATTGCCGATGTCACGACGCAGTACAGTTTTGACCGCGATTTCAAGTACCTTGCGGACGCGAACTTCGAAAGCCCGTTCATCAAAGCGATACGTGGTTTCAAAGACATTGCGCAGCCATGCACACAATTCCCGTGGCTTGGGCAGATTCTAAGCTACATTCCTGAGCGGATTGTTCGTTTACTACAGCCCGCCATGGGTTCGGTGCAGCACTTTCAAGAAGATATGCGACAACTAGTGCGAGAAGCGCGAGAAGATGTCAAAGAGAAGAAGTGTGGCTTTGCTGACAAGACTATTATGCACGGCATCCTCACAAGCAGTATACCCGAGGTCGAGCTTGGGGCCGAACGACTAAAAGATCAAGCTACGGGCCTCATTGGAGCAGGCATAGCTAGTGCGCAATGGACACTTAGCATTGCTTGCTACTACATCATCAACGATGCGGTGATATTGACAAAGTTGCGAAAGGAACTAGTCGAAGCAATGCCCGATCCAGATTTCGCTCTATCTCTCGTACAGCTGGAGAAGCTACCTTACCTGTCAGCTTGCGTTGAAGAAGGTAACTTTCTACTTCACATCGTTTCTATCCAACAGGGCTTGCTGACCTTACCACAGCTGTACGTCTGGCATGCGGTCAAATGACCCGTTCGCCACGCGTTGCCTCCCGACCTATATTATACGGCGCGTACACGATCCCACCAGGAACCAATATCTCACTAGACACATGGCACATGCATCACAACGAAGAAATCTTCCCAGAATCTTTTGTATTCAGGCCGTCGCGATGGCTCAACAATCCTATCGCACCAAGTGGAAAGCCGCTCAAGCACTACATGGTTAGTTTTGGAAAGGGTACGAGAAACTGCCTGGGGATCAATCTGGCGAAGGCTGAGATAACGATTGGACTGGCGATGTTGGTACGGCGGTTCAATTTTGAGCTGTGGGATACGACATATGAGAGAGATGTCAGAGTGGTCAGAGATGTTGTCGCGCCTGATTGCCATCCTTCGAGTGAGGGAGTGCGGGTGCTCGTCAAATAGTGTATCTATTGGCGAGAAACTACTCAAAAGAACTATCAATCACAGCTTTGATGAAGTCAGCCTGCTTTGCCGCAACGTCCTTGAAATGCTCATCCAGCAATACATTCTCATGCCCCGCACCTTCGACAATTTGCATTCTCTTTGGTGTCTCTAAACCCTCATAGTACTGCTTCTGCAGCTTCGGATAGCTCATCTCATCCTTCTCAGCACAGATCCATAGCACCTTCGTAGGCCCGATGATCCTCCATAGCGAGAAAGGCTGGAACATCACCAGCTTGTAATATGTCTGCAATGTCACTCGGTTGACATGGTTCGGTGCAACTTGGTTTCCCACCGTTACGATCCGCGCATATCGTTCTTTGTCGATGCCGTGGCCGAACCCTACCACGTTCTCGCCTCGTTCGTTGATCATCGGTAAGCTGAAAGGTGGATTCCCATTGAGCTGAGACTCGCGGTCCTTGATGCACTTCGCTAATACTTTTGCCTGCTTACCAGGCTCAAAGTCAAAGTCTGTGAGTGGGTTGATGGCAATCACAAACTTCGCGCGCTTGTCGAGTGAGGCTGCGCAGAGAGCAACTGTGCCACCGAAGGAAAAGCCCCAGAAGCCGAGTTGTGATGGTTCGACGGAAGGTTGTGATGATAGAAAAGTGAGAGCATCGGAAAGGTCTTCTATCTGCTTGTGGGGGTCGATTTCATTGCGAAGAGTACCACCACTGAGGCCCGTCGAGCGCGGGTCGAACAACAGTGCGGTGATGCCACAGGACTGAAAGTGGATAGCTAGACCGGGAAGACCGACCATATCCATCACACAATTGAACTGTGACTTTAGAAGAGGTAGAGAGGATGCAGGATTCACATACCCCTGGGCTCATCACCACTGCTGGTCCTTGCCTCGAGGACCCATAGAGGCGTCCTCTAAGAATCGTTCCATCAACTGTAGTAATCTCCACGGTCTCAAAAGTCATGGTTCTCAATTGATGTAATCGCGAATGCAGCCAAAGCTTGTTATTGAAGAACGTTCTGTACATCAAATGACTATGTTGGTCCAGTAGCTCCAGGGCCGTCATGGGGCTCGTATTGTCCTCGAAAGGCAGAACCCTAGTAATCGCTCCACCTGCGTTCGAGCGGTCACGCTGGTCTGCCGTAGCCCATGCGGATAGCATGATCAGAACAGGCATCCGTCCGAGTAAATCGCAGACGATACATGTTGTTCCCGCGTCAGCCTTGTCATGGCGAAACAGCACGGGATGATGATTCCGTAAGGTACTCAGCCTGCCCGGTCTGAAGCACCCCTAGATGATTCCTCAATATGAACACAAACCAGGCCGCCCGGTGATATGCGATGTAGAAGTTAACGGAACATTTCGAATGCGAGTTTCAGAGAAAGGATGGCTCATGCGCCGGGGATGCAGAGCACTAGCGCGAGTTAGCGTCCTGCACGGACACCGAACACGATGGCCGAATTGATCGGCCCGCTCACGCCGCCGTCAGCCAGCCTTCGTATCATCACTAACCTCACGCGTTGCTCGGTCATGACCAGATCTTCTCAGAATAGTTCCCATCGGGTAAAATCTTCTATCAAGGCCGAGACCATTACGACGCGCCTTCAGCTGCCCCGCTTCATCGTGATGGCAGCCCTGGCCAGGGAGAGTCGCGTCACGGCGGATCCTAGTTGCGCGTGTATGCGAGTCGCGCCAACATGCTCGATGTGGAGGACATGCGTCGCAGGATGATTGTGTAGTCTCTGCGTTCAATTGAGTGCATTCATCTGATTCAAAGATATCTGCATATCAGATGTCCCCCGTTACCACCGTATCGAGCAAGACTTCCTTCACATGGTAATACTTTTTCTTCACCTGTCTTGGCTCATCGTGTCTATCCTCACTCTCTTCGCCATCGAGTTGGGGGGCTTTACACAGCGTCAATGAGATGACGGGTCCAGAGGGAGGCATCATGGCCTCCTCAAAGTCGAAGTCCCGTGATATTCAGAAACCCATCGCGGTCATTGGGATGGCGTGTCGACTGCCCGGGAACTGCAACACGCCAACGGACTTCTGGAATTTCTTGCTCGAAGGTGGTATCGCAAGTACAGATGTTCCAGAGTCGAGATTCAGCCATGTTGGCCATTACGATGGGAGCCTCCGACCAGGTACTATGCGGAGTCCTGGGGGCATGATGCTGAGCATCGATCCCAAGGACATTGACGCTGGATTCTTTGCATTGTCGCAAGTTGACGCCATCTCCATGGACCCTTCACAGCGCCAACTCCTCGAAGTCGTGTACGAAGGCCTTGAGAACGCCGGCATAACGCTCGAGAGCCTCAAACGGAAGGCATATGGATGCTTCGTCGGCTCATATGCTTCAGGTGCGTTCCCCTTGACGCACAAATGGAACGCTAACTGAAAACATCGAGATTACAGCGATATGCAATGTCGAGATCCAGAAGATAGAACACCTTCATACACTGTGGGGTCGGGACGAGCAATGTTGAGCAATCGAATTTCTCATTACCTAGACATAACTGGACCCAGGTAATATAAGATGTTGTTAACGTCAGTGCTGCCTGCTGACAATATCAAGCATGACAATAGACACTGCATGTTCCGGTAGCCTGATCTCGGTGGATTTAGCGTGTCGATATCTCGACTCTGGTGACGCTGATGGTGCCATCGTGGCCGGCAATAATCTCTATATGAACCCAGAACACAACATGGATGCCAGTGCCATGAACTCGGCTGCCTCGCCATCTGGCCGATGTTGGACATTCGATGCGCGTGCTGATGGCTATATTAAGGCGGAAGCGATCAACACAATCATTCTGAAGCGTTTGGACGATGCTATACGAGATGGCGATCCTATTCGTGCAGTCATTCGAGGCTCTTCAACCAATAGTGATGGATGGACACCTGGCATTGCAAGCCCCAGCTCAGATGCACAAGCTGCCGCTATAAGGAGAGCATACGCACGAGCTGGTATCACAAACTTCGGCGACACGGCGTATTTGGAGTGCCACGGCACTGGCACCCTGGCAGGAGACCCTATAGAGACCAAGGCTGCGGCATCTGTCTTCTCACAAGATCGCGAGTTGCCACTACGGATAGGGTCCGTAAAAAGTAATATCGGCCATTCAGAGCCAGCAGCAGGAATTTCCGGTACGTAAGCCCCATGGATGCAACACATCATTAGGCCTGGTAAACGTTGTCGACTGCATGAGCCTGATGGCGCGCACCTCGTCGTACGACGATGACTGTAGCCGAGCGTGTATATCCTCAAAGCTTTGCGTCTATTACCTTTCACAGTCGCATATGCTGTAAGGCTATACAAGACCTACTCTGCTTGTCCACGCATCTTTCCAATCATTGACGATGAGTAGCTGTGAGACCTGGT
>TARA_R110002003_G_scaffold114_10_pt1 | contig 21479 bp, 17 predicted proteins | sample TARA_R110002003 | Tara Oceans TARA_R110002003 (sample SAMEA4396441) | marine metagenome | biome: Westerlies Biome; feature: [SRF] surface water layer (ENVO:00010504); material: water (ENVO:00002006), including particulate matter (ENVO:01000060) such as... | depth 5 m
AGTATGCGAAATTGCGACAAGGACCCACTTGTTTAGGGCCTACAACTCAAAAGATACGAGCAGCGAGCTTCTTCATATGGAGGGGTGCCAGGGTGCCAGGGTGCCAGGGTGCCAAGGTGCCAAGCCTACGCTTTTTGGGCCGGGAAGTACTGTGTAGTCAGGGAACGCACCTTCCTCTGCCGCCACACGCACCTGCCACTGCAACCCACAGCCTGCAGGCGCGACCGACCTTGCTCTCACGGTAAACATCTGCAACCTCACCAGCCATGGACGACAAGGACAACGCGAATCCGACCATCCTGAATCCCTCCGACCTGCCCTCGCGCCGCAGCGCGGCGGCCGCGACGAAGCGTGAGGACGGCAGCAGTGGCCTGTTCGATGCGCTGATCCCCCGCTACAACTACCTGAGCGATCCCTTCGACGAGGCCGTCTCGGCGAGCGACTCTGACGACGATGCTGTCGAGAACATAGACGAGCAGGAGATCTATGGTGCGCCCACGCGCCTGCCCTTTCTGCAACACCCACCCACCCCCACTGACCGCTTGCATGACAGACCTCATTTCCACGATTTCTGATCCCGAGCACCCTCTTTCGCTCGGGTCACTAGCTGTCGTAAACTTGCCTGACATCCACATCCTGCCACCGACTTCTCCGCTTTCGTCCATCAGCACCGTCGTCGTCGAGATCACGCCGACCATTACCCACTGCTCGCTAGCTACCGTCATCGGCCTGGGGGTACGCGTCCGTCTCGAGCAGGCCCTGCCCCCCCGCTTCCGCGTCGATGTCCGCATCAAGAAGGGTACTCACAGCACGGACGAGCAGGTCAACAAGCAACTCGGCGACAAGGAGCGCGTCGCAGCTGCCCTGGAGAATGGCACCCTGATGGGCGTGCTGCGCAAGATGCTCGAGACTTGCGAGTAGGCTTGCTGACACTGATATGCCGCGTTTGGGTTTTCGCAACTCACATGGTCGTGCTTAGGAGCTCCCGACATCGTCCTCCTGAACTCCGGCCCGATTTTCATGGTGTCTCCGAGTTGCCGTCGACCTCAGGGCCATCGTTGTCGTATCCGCAACGTCTTCTTGCTGTTGCGCTATCGGAAATAGGAGGTGCACGAAATCAAGACCTCGGTCAACGTCACGAGCATTGTTCTCGGTCCGATGGATCTTACTTGGGCGAATGTCTCGACATATATTGGTCGGCTCAAGGGACGTTAGAGCCTTGGCGCCTCGTGGCCAATATTCGCATCCGGTAATATACAGCACGCGCTTCCAGGATCCCATGTCGTCGATCAGGGATACGAGGCTGAATAGAGTGTCCAGTAATGGCTAATCGCAACCACAAATTCAAAACGGACCTCACAAGAGGTTCGTTGGCGTAATGAGAGTTTGCGGCGGGCACATGAAATAGTCACCGAGCATGCGTGGGATGGTCGGTGGTTCTAATCGATTAAGGAGCATCTGTCAGGTTTCTATGCTTTTCCGATTTAGCCGTGATCTTGTAGGAGCCTCGGAGTTAGGAGGGCGACAGGAACGGAGATCTAGAATACCAGGGTAGTCATCTCGCACAGTTTCTTATCATACGCTATGCTATGTACGTCAGCTTGCATCTCGGCTCCTGCTCTACAAGAGACGGTCCGATACCTACTAACCATGCCACGGATGTGCTCAATGCGATACAGAATACGGGTTGACTGCTGGTATCTGCGAACGACTACCGACACCGGTTCGAGCATTTGCTTTGGCAGCTGCAATTCACCTAGCCTACCGCACAATATCACATCCCAGAGCTCATTAAACTCTCAATTAAACTGCTTCGCAGCGTAGTATTCCTCGCCAGCCTGACATAGTGGCATATCTGCAAGGCGCTCACGTAGGCCCTACCCTGCACCAAGATAACGTATTGAGCTGACGAAAACCTCGCTTTCACTGTTATGCAGCTCTTCATTCACTGCAGTGCTAGTTAACCTTGGTCAGAGTATGGAGAAGGGAGGTGCTCGTCATCAGGTCGGGAAGTCACGATAGCTATCGATATTTCCAAGTGAGATCTCAGTGGCGCCGGCTACAAGTGAGGTTATGACGTCGCGCACATTCACCTTCTTAACTCCCGCAAATCCACCGACTCGCTACATGAACGAGTGGTCTGCGCCAACGCGGCTCCTTACGGGCTCGGTGTGCTCCCTATTTGTGGCTTGCACTGCAAACACAGGAGGGTGTCTCACGTGAGCAGTACCTGATCTTGTGCTCACGCCTTTGAGCTTTACTAAGTCATTTCGGTGTTTCTTTCAGTCCATTTCGTAGACACGATTCCCCGGTCTCGAGTACACCATGTCAGCTCTGCCCCGCAAAACCACGCGGATCGCGCTTCCGTGCGCCTTTACCTCTATCCTTACTACCAGCGCATTGCTCAAAGCGCTGAGTTCCTCGAACGACAAGGGTCTAACGACGATGAGCAAAGGGCTCGGTCTCTTTCTTATCGTTCTCGGCCTTGCAGTCGTTGTGACGAGAACGCGCCTTCACACTACAACTCCGACCGCGAATGAAGGGGCTGCCACGGAACGGCTGAGGCCCATGGAGGATGAGCTTGTGGAAGCTGAAGCGCGCGAGCTGGATACGGTGGTGGAGATATCGGGCAGGAATGAGAGGGGTTTAAGGCGTGATGGTGTGCTTGAGATAGGTCACGGCTGTGCACGGACTACGACGTTTTGTTCTGTGGAGGAAGGCTCACTGGGGAGTGACAAGCGGGCCGGTACAATATCGCAAAGGCGGGAGAAGGAGAAGGAGAGCGATAAAAAGAAGGATAGGAGGGTCCGGACTATGTTGGCTAAGGCATTCAAGCCAAGAAAGAGCACGCTGCTCGGTGAAAGGAAAGAAGAGGCCGTGACAGTTGTAGATTATGACCCAATCTGAGCAAGGGCAAAACTTCTTCCTGAGATGGAAGCAGGTAGATTAACGAAGTAATGCTGTGCTAATTGCGGCGTCAAAAGATGAAGACGGGATGGAGATTACTTTGTCGCCTTCTCAGAACAGAGTAGGTGGCTAAGACTGTTCCTGCAAAGCACGAAGTGAAGCAAGCGTGAGAATCGAGCACAAATTTCGCATCTAGGATTTTTGGAACCATGCCATCGCAGTCGAACTAAATTGTAACGTACACGTAATATGGACCGACCTTGAGAGCAGCTTCAAAAGCAACAAAAGACTAGATCATGTTTCCTTCTCTGAACCGCCACATAGGTATGCATTGGCGGCACTTTAAGGGGATGCCCCGCTAAGGTCGGCAACCCTACTTTTGCACGACTTGGATGGCGTGATTTACCGCTTTTCTAATGCTCGAAAACTTTGGAGGCTTTTTTTGAGCATCAAGAATATCTTTAACGGCTTCTGCTACAGAGGGTTCCATGGATGCTTCTACCATAGTTCCGTTGTCGAAGTGACCGGGGTGGTTTTTCGGAATGGCGTCGAGCTCGTAGATGTCCTGCTCCTGCTCCCAAGGATCTTTGAAATCAACGTCCAAGACAAACCTACGCTCTCCGTCTATATCTTGCAGGTCGATTCGAGCGTAGACAGTGCGGCCTTCAGGGAGATGCTGAAAGCTTCTTCTTGAATTGGAGTTTGCAAAAGCATTGTAGAGATCAGCGACGGCTTGGCTATCGGGAACGGTTCTAAAATCGATCCCGATCATGAGTCGTACACGCGATGTAGTATCGTTCAGCGGCCACGTGTACCCCAGTGTAGAAAGTATGGGTTGACCTCGTGGTTTGATGCGGAAACTCGAGAGAACCCTGTTTAAGCAGACGTACAAGTGGTGGTCTGGTGAACAGAAAACCTCGTCTTGTGCATCGTTCTCGTAGTCTGGCGGAGTGTAAATGGCTTGGCAAGCAATATGATTGGCATATTGCATCTCAATGTTGAACAGAATGGTCAAGCAAGAGCCATCTAGCCCGAGACAGAAGATTCCGCCGCGCCGGCAGCTCGATGGCATGAGATATATGACCCGGTCTTCACTGTTTTGCATATGGCGTTTAGTGGGTATATAGAGTCGATGAACATGGGATAGTAGAATGGCTTTCCGCCTGGTTGAATACGCGCAATCAAGGTGGCGCGCCACCATTCAGCGTCCTGTTCCGAATCCTGCTTCATGAAAACCGTTTTTGGTATGGCCTTTGCAACAAAAGTCGGCTTGACAAAATCAAGGGGGCCGAAATGCCTCCTGTTGCGGGCGTACTGGTTGCTATCCTGTTGGGTGGTGCGTACTATGGGCAGTGCAACTCAATTCGGAAACAATGCTGTTGTACTGCATTGCAATACCGCGAGTGCATGCAGACCGCGCTGTTGCACAATTGGAAGCTCGATTCGTAGGCCTTTGTTTGTGGTTGAATAGGGAGTCGAAGTACCCATATCCGGAATGGGCAACATATCCTTGGAATGGCGAAAGTTCGATGGCGTGGTGGCCAGGGGACCGCAGATACCGTCTTCAGTGACTTCATATCCAAAATGCCAGGCAAAGAGGGTCTGATCATCTGAATGCTTCATAATCTCTTCCTAGCTATGTTCAGCAGTCTTACTACATGGTTGGTTCGAGAAGGATCCAGCCATACCTGTAGGCGGAGGAATGCCTTCGCACCTTCTCCGTACAGTAAAGGCATATTGACGCCAAATATACCAAGGAGACAATAGGCGCTATCTTCTGGCCGAGTTGTCTCCCGGTCCGAGGCCCAAGTCATGCGCATGGCTATGCTGCACCTCTTCACGTCCGAGCCTTGGAGCACGTCTTGGCCGATTCCATCCTGTCCGTCACGATATCAAGGAGCGATGTCTTGCTGCCTAATTCCCTCCATTCGTCCGAACCGTTGTTCGCAAAGAACGTGACAGATCGAGGTGCAATAGGCTCTTGTAACGTCCAGCCCCTAGTCCACCACTTACTGTCCCTGAACTTAGAGTCTCGTGAAATCTGAGGTCGTTTGCATGATCATCGCGGCTAAGCCTCAGCTGCGCATCATAAATGCTGTAGTCACGTAGAGCATCAGATCGAGCGCTTGGAAAAGCAACAGGATGGTGGTGATTCTAAGAGCGAGTGGATTGTGTCATGCAGACGGAACGATGTGAACGAATTGACTTGTCGCGGTATATTGCCATCCGTCGCTGACACCTACAGCAGTGGGCGTCCTGCGCAGGGTCCCTGGGCAGCGCAAAGTCTCATGCGCTTTCATCCTGATACTCGGCGCCTCTTCAGTCTCCTCTCCTCGCTTTGTGCAGCCCGTGCTCGGGCGCTGTACCAACTGAGGCGTCCGTGACCACATGCCCGCCCAATTGCCTCTTTGTAGAATGTAGGTGGCGCTGACTGCTGGTATCTCACTTCGCCTTGTTCTTCGCCGCCTCCGCTTCTCTCCGTGTCGCGTCCTCCAGCAAAGCAGTATCCACAGCGCCAGACGGAAGGTGCACGTATCGAACTACTGAGCCCCGGATGAACATGTCTTTCGTCGAGCACTACAATGCCTCCAATTAGCCTTTAGCCTCCCTGGATTATTCTCTCATGTGGCGCAAATTCTCCGCGCAATATGACGTACCAAATGCGGCCACCGCATCTCATCTACCGCCTCCGCATTATCCAGCTTGATATTCAAGTACTGGTCCACGCTCTTCAGCGTCCCTCGTATTTGCACTTCGTTCTTGAGTTCAACGGTAATTTCGTGCTCGACGAGCGTTTTGAAGAAGCTAGATCCTATGGGTCAGCGGTGCTGCGTGCATGGTGTGGGTTGGTAGGTGCGAAAGTGCGCTTGAAGCGGACGAGTGCGCCTGTGTATTGTATTGACTACGAACCTGAAGAAAAGCATGACGTCGATGTGCGCGTCTATGGGATTATCAACGGACACGTGTCCGGGCGTATATCTGGCGCTTGTGATATCTTCTGTCGCGCGTTGTCTTGTGTCGCGGGCTCTTTTGTGAGTGACGAAGCTCCAGGTTGAAAGTCAAGCTTGGACCGCGTGGGGTTCGCGTGTCGCCGATCTGCCGTCATCACGTGCCCTCGCCTTCACTCGACCTTTCCTATCACCTCATATCGGACAGATGCACAACAGTGGTTGATACTTGTTTTCTCATTTGCTAACAAAAGGAATGTTGTCGCTAGGTGGTATCAATCCAAATCCTATCTCATCCAATCCCTAACACCATGACAATGACCGACACATCACACATATCTCATAATCACAATCTGACGCAATTACTTCCTCGCATATCCAGTCAAAGTCCTCCACGCAGCATTAGTCTGCGCACCCTCTTCGAGCATCTGAACAACACCCTCGAGGAGCTTCTCCTCATCTTTACCCATCTCCATCTGCAGCTTGAGCAGCCACTTCTCCCACGCCCAGCTGCCGACAATGCCGGTGAGCATAGCGGCGTCGATGGTGGTACCGAACACAGGCGCGTCCTCGAAATCGACCTCGCCGTCGGCGGAGATCGTCTTCTCTTGCTGAGCAGCCTGGGCGCCAACGTTGAGCTCCTCGCGCCAGTTGGCTGCGGTCTTGCCCATGGGAAGAACCATCCAGACGCGCTGGACGTCCTTAAACCCGGCCTTGTTGAGGCGAGGAAGGAAGCTCTTGGTGGACTGCGCATCGTAGCCGCGAGTCTTGAGGTTGAAGCCAAACTCGACGCCCATAGCCTGTGCGTTGCGGCCGGCGTGAATCATGTCTGCGTCAAGCAGGTTGTATTCAAACACGCCGCCGGGCTTAAGGCAGCGGTAGCACTCCTTCAAACAAAGGTCGTACTCGTCGGCTGTGCGGCCAAGAGGCTTGGAGGTCTTGAGGAGCTCGTAAAGAGTGCGGGCGGAAATGACGTCAAAGTGACCCGAGGGAAAGGGAAGTGTCCACATGTTTGGAACGGTCATGTGCTTGTGGTTGTCTGGACCAGCAACGTTGGTGGACATGTTATTGCCAGCAGTGTAGACGGTTGTGACTTGAGCATACGGGTAGTCGTATGCGACGTTCCACGCCCAGTCATTAGTGGCGATACCCCCTACATCAAGGATGCGGGGAGCACTGGTGCGAGTGATGCGGCGAACAGCGGGCTTGCTTAGAAGCTTTCCGCCATTGAGTTGCTTCTGCGCCTGCAACACCCACTGGGTTGGAAGCATCTGATCAAGTGCCTGACGCTCCATCTGAGCGCGAGCGATCCTCTCCTTCAACACAGTTGGATCGTTGACGAAGAACTCGGAGACGGGTCGCGGTGGAGCTGGGCGCTCGGGCTCGCTGAGCTCGAACTTGCCAAGGAGCTGATCGCGGTGTGCAAGAGGAGTGCAGCGGCGCTGCACATGCATGGCCTCGGCGCGAGCTTGACGGTGGATGAACGTGTCCTTCTTCTGAGAGCGCGAACGAACAAATTCGAGGCCCTGGACATAGGTCATGATTGGCTCAGGAGCAGACTCGTCCTCGTGAGACTCAACGGTTTCCTCGGCAAAGGTAACAGTTTTCTTGACCACGACCTTGTCGATGGAAGTGTCGCGGCTGTGAGTCTCGCTTGAAAGACTGGGAGAGCTCAGGTCGCTCATGTCACGAAGAGCGGACTGAAGCTCATCCTGCTCCTCCAACCAACGTCCGGTCATCTCGAGGTTAATGCAGGACAGCTTCTCAATCTCGGCATGGTAGTTCTCGTTGTACTGGAAGATGGTCTTGCTGGGGTTGATCTCCTTAATTTCCACGTTGTCCTCCACAGGGCTGAGGATGTTGGGTCGTGCAGTTGCCAGGGCCTCCTCGTAGCCGTCTAGAGTCGGGCCGGAGAGAACGGAAGCGCGATTTGGGAGAGATGAAAGAGGTCCAGGGGTAGCGTTGCGTCGGCTCTCCCATGGTACACCGTAAAAGTTCTCGGCAGTGGAGGTGTTGGGAACAGATTCCTCTTGCTTGGGCATGCTCCAGGTATCACGAGCGGACGACCGAAGTGAAGAGAAAAAACCTCCGGGGGATGGAACAGAGAGAGCTGAGATAGGGGTGCTCTCGCCTGAGTCGTTGCCAGATGAGGTCGAGGGGATGGTCAAGCCAAGAGAAGGTCGAGAGACCTCCTGCATCTCGCCCGTCAACTGTGGGTAAGTTTGCTCCTCAAACTGTTCTGCAGACGGTGAGTTGCCAAGATGTTGAAGAGTCTCCATTGCCTGAGTGTCAAGCTGAAGGAGACCCCAGGAGTCGACGCTTGAGACAGAGCCACGCCTTTGTTGCATGATCGGGGTCGCGGGGCAGCTCAATTTGTCCATCTCCTCTGAGGTCAGGCTACCATCGAGAGAGGGTGCGGCAGAATGAGCAGGTACTTCCAGATTGTGAGAGTCAATCATATCCAGAACGCGGCGAGATGGGGTCAACAGGTGCGATGGGGTCATCGGCACCGATGTGGCACTCTTGAGCTTGTCGATGGTGGGCCAAGCGGATGGCGACGGGATCACAATAGATGGGTAGCGGGCACGTTTGGGCTGGCCAGCGAGCTTCCTGACAGAAGTGGAAGCATGGAGGGGAACATCCGCCTCGTCGTCGGTCACGTCGTATAGAGAGTCGAAGTCGCTTTCCGCCCGGCTCATGCGGCTTGCCTGCGAGTAGGTTGATGATTGAAGCGGGAACCGTGGCGAGGCTTGAGGTGTCATGTCGAAAAGACGTGCTCGTGGGGTGGGGAAGTCTTCGGTGTCGCGAGGGGAAACAGCACTCGGTAGGTATGTTGAGGAGGGCGAGAAGCTTGCGGCGAAGAAGTAGGAGTCTTCGTCAACGACATTCAGAGGATGTCTCTGATCCAGCGGAGACACATAATGGGAGTCCTCCATATTGCCAAGGGCTGCAGGGGTGTATACTGCAGGTTGAAGTATCTCTGGCATGTTGTATATTGGCTGAGATGAGCACCGCCTCGTGCTATTATTACTAAAGGTACTTGCGGATTCCGAGTTTGACTGGGGTCTGGCGAAGCGGGGGAACCCAAATACACAATGTGCAGGGAACCGAGTAGGAAGCGATATTAAATGGGTACAACCCTAAAAATGCCGATCAACAGCTTACTAGTAAAGATAGAATGCTCCGATCAACGAAGACTTGGGGTTGGAAGAAGGGGCCCGGAGGGAATCAGAAGTGAATGCAGAGCAAGAGTTCGGCGCAAGCGGCACAGCAAGAGTATATATCGCGCGTAGACGCCTTCTCGTCGACTCACTGTGGGCTAGTACGACCGTGGCGCCCGCCCGAGGCTGCATCGCCAGCTGTTCGTCCATTCGCATAGCGGCGGCCGTCTAGGCGGAGGATCGAGAGCGGTTCAAGGAAGGCCACGACATGGCGACCGCTCTTGCGCAGTTGTGGTTGGCTAAAGCAAGTACATGGCGAGCAGGGGTGTTTCCACGCGCTGATCGCATTGGGACTAAGATGCGTTGCTCTGCGTGGCATGGTTGGGTGTTCTCAGTGTAAGCGCCGGGCTGTGCTATTTCAGGCGCTTCCGTTCTGCACGTGCAGCCAATGACACTGCCGCATTGCGTTCTACAGCATACTCGCCCAATGGTGCCTCGCCAAATCCGTGTGCTCTTGAGAAGCGTTGCTTCTACTCTCTGTGCTTTCGTGAGGCTGTAATGCATCGAACTGAAGCCACTCTATGCCACGCGCGATGGGAGCATCCGGGCCCGCGCCTCACCGTTGCCGGTCGCACCTGCACGACTGCGGAGCAGCAGCTGCAGCACCAAACGTCCAAACTAGATGTGGCATGGTTCCAGGCAGACATGTTCCGATGAATGGATGAAACCGCGATGCAGCAATGCCGGAAACGAAACACCAGCTGGGTGAATGAGGGAGCTGAAGAGAGTTCGCATAACGAAGCGGTGACGTGCCTAGCCGAGAGCATGGACCATAGTGGGGTAGGCGTCTCGCTCCTCCTCAACACCACGCGCACATCGTGATCTTGTCACACCTCAATCTCCACTATCACTCTTCTCGCTGCCATTGGCGCCCTACTTCGCAGGCCTGCAACCGATAGACCCTCCCGCACCCGCAGCAGAGCCGCCCGCCATGTCGCCGCCCGCAATCATCGCGCCATCAATCCTGTCGGCAGACTTCGGAGCGCTAGGCAAGGCGTGCTCAGACACAATCGGCCAGGGAGCTGACTGGCTTCATGTATTGACATTTCCCAGTAAAGTGGCACGTGACTGACTTGCTCAGGTCGACATCATGGACGGCCATTTTGTGCCTAACATGACTTTTGGCGCACCTGTTGTCACCAAGATTCGCTCACATGTGGATCGTCCTAGCGGTTCATGTGGCAAAGGGACGTTCGACTGCCACATGATGATCGCAGAGCCCAAAAAGTGGGTGCGAGACTTTAAGAAAGCCGGGTGCGATCTGTACTGCTTCCACTATGAGGCTGCTATATCGTCGACTGCTGCCACTTCTCCGGAGGGCAAATCAGACCAGAAGACCTCGCCCAAAGAATTGATCAAATTTATTCACGACGAAGGCATGCAGGCGGGTATCGCAATCAAGCCAAGCACCCCCGTAGACGTGCTATGGGATATTCTGGCGAACTCGAACAAGGCGGAAGTACCCGATGTGAGTTCCATTCCATTTCAACGCCAACTTCCCACCATCACAATCGATAGCGCATACAGAATGCGCACCCGATGAAGTGGCAACACGGACATCGAAACTGGTCGAGTTTGGCGAGGCTGGTAGGGCTGACCCTACTGGGCGCATCGCTGTGGCGGCGCTTAAGCACGCGAACTATTGCAATGCAGAGGACCTGTCAGTCTCGACATTCGCGCCCGTTTCGAGAAGTTTGCCGCATTTTGTCAAAACACACCAGCGTCCATTGGTTCTCTGCTCGTACAGGGTTGCAAGTGGACGTCGACATGTGCGCGCCTCCATGGTACCTTCCGGAGGACCACAACCTTAGAGCTCGCTTCCGTAGTCGCCAGCCAAGGTCGCGGGTGTGAAGCATAACAATACTAACTAGATCAGATGGTTCTTGTCATGACAGTTGAGCCCGGCTTCGGCGGACAATCTTTCATGGCGTCAGAGCTGCCCAAAGTCTCGGCACTCCGTGAGAAATATCCAGACTTACATATCGAGGTCGACGGTGGACTGTCCGAAAAGACGATTGACCAAGCTGCTGATGCGGGTGCCAACGTCATTGTCGCGGGCAGCGCTGTCTTTGGCGCTGCAGACCCCGGTGCGGTCATCAAGAAACTAAGAGAGGCAGTCGAAAGCAGACGAGGAAAGCTATAGGCGGAGTTGAGATGAAATCGCGTATACCTGACGCACGACACGTGCGAGAAGCTATGGTTACATGCTATTTCTGATTGCGAAGCTCCGGGACGCGGTAATAGATGTCTTAGGTAGGAATACGCACGAATTGATCACGCCTCTATTACGTCAGTTCGTGTGCAGTTCTGAGGATTCTGCTGATCCATCACGAGCCAAAGCTCACATCACTTACTTTTGGCCTTGGTTCTCACAGATGCAAAATTGCACCTGAACCCTCTCAAAAAGCTGGGCGTACCATAACTACGTATGTGTTCTTCAGTGATTTGATCCATCAAAAATGCCGCAGCAGATTTGCAACCCCAGGTGTCCGATCTCTCGGAGAAACAGCATCATGGTGATCTTTCCACTTTTCTCAAGGCGCCTGACCTAGAGCAATTTCTATCTGCTTCGAGTGTATGAATCGACCGCGCTCTCCGCACCCAAACTGCAGGCTCCCTGCGTCTCGGTCTAGCGCTATTGGGTCTCTCCGAAGTCTCTAGGGAAAGGCACGAACGCTCCGGATTGCCTCGATAGCATCTCACAGTATGTGGCATTCTCGTGGATTTCTTTCAATGAGCTTAGCATGCACCGCGTTCCTTTGCTACCTGGTCGTTCTGCAGATCGCCTACTTGGTTGATGGGAGTCATCTCCACAGCTGAGTCCACCAATCCTATTTGACAATTCTGTGGAAATGACACCATGTTCTGGTTAACACATGTCAGGAATGATGTGGATCATCAACGATTGCCAATGTCCTACCCGCCCGGAACGAGGATGGACCATTGAGGGTGGACACAGGCAAGGACAGAATGATCGGCACGCAGGGGCCGTTCAAATCCTCATGCTAAACAAGATCGCGTTCGACAACCCCGCAAACATCTTCCAACAAGCCTCGACAAGCGCTCTTACTGCAAGCGGCTTCACTTAGTCCGTGGCTTGTTCGGCATGCCTGTCGCTGCAGGTACCAGCGCTTTCTCGGAGATGGTTCCCATTCCTGGACTTTAGCCTTTGAGGGCACGAACCAAGCAGCGCGGCTTGATCATGAGAATCAGGCATGCCTATGGTGTTATGTGCTTGGCATCTAATGACTGCTGGAAGTTTAGACGACAGGACGCGTCGTCGGGGGGTTCCACGTGCGCGTAGGTGCAATACCGTGAGCGTTGTCGGCATCACAACACGTAAGCCTGGGTTTCAGCTCATCTAGACCGCGTTTGAAACAAGGAAACAAACCACGAACGGAATATGCCGTGGCCTCAGCTACGAGTCCACTTGTTTTGCAGAATATCGCGAAACACTGGTTTGTGGAAACACATCGTCACCGCAGCGCACGACAGGCCTCGAGTAAATGAAGGCAATTGCGACTTCGCAGCTGTGTACGCGGCTCAGTCCACTATGGAGACGGGAGAATTCAAGGCCGAGTCCTGATGTGCTATGGCATCATAATATGTGTAGAAGATGAGAATAGCATGCAAGTGGAGTATAAAGGCATGAGGAGCACCTGCTTGATATGGCCACCCAACAGCCAACAGCCCTCGCTTCATTCACAACAGTCTTCCAATCTTCTGTTCACTCTCTTAGCACTGCGTGCTTTGACAACTTGTTCAGCACCGTGTGCCCAATCTCAATCCACCCATCCCATCCTACTTCAACTTTTCGCCCGATCCTCCGCCATCAAGTCTTCAAAATGGTTGCATTCTCCCACATCGCCCTCATCGCCTTTGTTGGCTTGAGCTCCGCTCAGTCTGCTCCAAGTGGTGGTCGCCCGACCGGTGGGAGACCCTCCCAAGGTGTTCGTCCCAGCGGAACAGGTGGACTCCCCAGCGGTAAGTGGCTCATTACTGAATATATTAGCACTATAAGCTAACAGGCCAGGCGTTCCAATCCTACCCACCGGAGCTTTGCCTTCTGGCTTTCCTTCAGGTGGGCCAGGACGTCCATCTGGTCGTCCCCAGCCCAGTGGCTTTGTTACCAGCGTCATCTAAGTGCAACAAAGCATACTAAGGCTTCACTCAACGGCCAGGACGAAGTATTGGAGGAGAAGGGAGCGCGGTCTGGATTGCAAATGGGGTTTCATAATTGCTTGAGAGTTGGTTTGGTGTTTCTCTGTACATTCTGGGTACGATGTGTTTTCGTCACATGAGATGTGCCTATGGTAAATCTTTGTCACAGTCGTCTATTGCACTAGCAGCTTTGGATCATTGTACATACAAAAGCTTCAATCATAACATTCGCTTCTTTATTTCACTTTGCAAGCTTATAACCCTACATCAGCTACTAGTAGACGTACGGAGGGTTTGTCTGTGGGGTTTTTGAAGCTCAAAGATTTTGGAGTGCTCCGTAGTTTGCTTCCCCCGTGGCTGTATACTGTCGAGGTTGCCGATAGCTAATTTGACTTTCTATTGGGTCATAAGATTAATGTAACGCTACGTATACTATCGAATATCATGACCCGTCCTGTGACTTATACTAGTCGCGAACTGTTCTCTTGAAGTCGCACGTACCTGCATTATGGGATGTGGGATAAGGTCGTCACGTGCATGTCTGTAGGGCCCAACAGCACGGTCAGTGAGCCGGGAAAGTCAAGAAATGATATGGGAGATGGTTTGAGTGGTTTGAGTGTGGGGCGCGTAGGAGCAACGAAGATAATGATATGATCACATGGTTATTTCTACAGAATCATAGTAATTCTCGATTCAACACCTGTACACTTACTTCACACTGGAATTCGTAAAGTTACACTCGAAGCCTAGGCTCATAGGAGCGAGTGTCACACATGGCTATGTAACATGCAGCTTTGATGCCTTCTGTTCTTGTGGGCGACAGTAGTCCTGGCGGTCGTACATCTGCGACTATGCATTGTAGACACAGACATCATACAAAGTGGTTGAGAGCGACAATAAAATCTTTATACCTATTTTCATACTTAGCTTAGACTAATTACTTCTGCTATCGTTGCATGAAAATTTCCGAGAACTCGTAATATAGCGCTGGAACTCCATCACGTTCACCGAGCTCTGTCTCTTTGGGGAGTATCGATGGCCCTCCTGATCGACTCTGAAGAGGGCGGCTTTTGCTCTAGTTCTGCCGATCTTCCTTCGTAGAACAGTCGGAGTCGGCTCGAGTGTTGTGGTTGCTAAGAATGATGTAGGGGATATTCTCGAACTCGTCCTCGTCGTGATGTGTATTGATCTCAACGTCGTCAAAGACAGTGCTGGAGATTTCCATTATGGCGATGTCATGGTCCTTCGCTGGTTCTTTCTCGGGCACCTTCTTATCATGGGGGAGCCCAGTATCCTCAAGGCACTGTGGGCTCTCGATAAGATTAACCAGGTGAGGAGGGTGATCTTCGTGCGAGGCATCAGCTAGTAAACGCAGAAGATGCAAATTGATAGGATGACTATCAAAATAGCAGTGCCGACATTGCTCCGCTGTTTGACTTGCATATCGAAGTCAGTGTGCGACGACTCGGTCTTGAGGACAGTGAAGGGTGTCATTTTTCCGTGCGCTCGTCAGGTTTCCTGTCGAGGATAAATCAGAGCAATATTGGAGTAACCTTTTACAGAGTGGTGGCGTGCACAAGACGTTGAGTTCATATATCTACGAGTCCTTCTATGGCAGGCTACCTAATGCGGAAGTTGCTCTCAAGGCGTTTGGCGCCGCCGTTATAACGTGGCGCCACGCTTCTCCGTCTCCTTGTCTTCCATCATTGTTCAGTGTATTTCATGGTGCTGCGTCACGCCGTCTGCCATGTTTATCATCGCCTCTCTTCCGATCTTTGACCTACTAACCGCCTTCTTGTGTATCCACCTCCGCTTCCCGTCACACAATGTGATGATGGCTATCGTCCTCCCAAAGACAGCAAATAACGTCGACAAAACCAACGAAAGCATCAATACAGTATGCGTGGATGTCGAGTGGCCGCTTTTGGCTACAGTCAATACCCAGAAAACCGTGTTGAGGATGGGAATGAAAGTGCCGTGAAGCAGAAGAAGGACGGCTCCATTATGAAAGTCCGCCCACCGTGTCCAAAACCACTTGGTGTAGAGCAACACGGCGTGAATGCACCAGGAGAGATTCACGAAGATGAGTAGGAATGCGACTGCCTCGGCGGCGCCGGCAGCTGGACCAAAGGCAAGGCCTGCGCGTGTCTTCTCAGGTAGGAGTTGAGCTTGCATGGCGTCGCAGTGGATTAATGTCGGTCAATGTTATGAGGTTGAGGTGTTTGGGGAAAATATCGGCGAGCGCTGATAAAGGGTCAGTAGCAGACTAGGCTGAGCACGAGAGTCGTCTGAGTGAGTGAACAATGGAGAACGGGTAACAGTGGGAGAAGTCCCCCTTTCACTCCAAAAGTGCAAACCTTTTAACTCAAACTTTAGCTGGGTGGATGTTTCATCCCGCTCAGCGACCTTAATTTTCCCATGTCATTGACTATGCTCACAACGGGCTGAGCAAGACATTAATAAGGCGAAAGATTCAGTATCGGCACTGTAAGCACGGCGTTGAGACAGCGAGGCATGTTCATATGCCACTTCTGAAGTGCCTCTAATATTATAAAGGCTATGCACCTAGCTTCTTTGAAGGACGGTCCGTGGTGTAACAGCTGTTGTATTCTCTGTTTCACTTCTAAGAAGAACAGAACCTTTTTTTCAAGGAACTTCCGCATGCATTAAAGGTTGTTAGGGACGACAGACGGATAGCTCGGCAGTGCAGAACTCGTTGGTGCTCTAGCCGCAGACTCGAGTTCGTGAATATGCCCACTTGCTTTGGGAAATGGTCACATAGCTGGAAAAGAGGACAGCGCAAGGGTAGGTTTAGGAAGCATCTGTGTTTTCATAGCAGGAAGGCAGCTTAGGCACAAGGCAACAACCCGTGAGTGCAGCTTAACTGGCCTCAGCCTTGCGGCGGCCGGGCAGAGGGGGCGGCTATCTCAGCCTGATACTCGTCTGCCATTGCCTAACACCTCTTCGCGTTATCCTTTGCACCCACAAATTCCATCCCAGCTTTGCACCACACAGCGGGCAAACGTCGCGCGCAGCCATTGTGCGCCAAGGCTGATGCGGGGCTAGGTTCGGCTGGTGACTGACGACGACATTGGGCTCAAGGTGCTGCGCGAGGCGCCAGCAGAAACAGCCCAAATCATTGAGTGCGCCACCTGCGATTTTCGTTTGCTCGGACTCTGCTACCGGTAAGCTGTCCAGCATTGTCGCCATCCAGACGATACTTGGTGCAAAAATGTCGGCACGGCCGAGAGCCCGCGGTGTGCCAATTGGCACGAGGCGAAAGACATGCTGCCAGCGGTAGCACCGAGCGCACGCATCATGCGGACAGATACCAGTCGTAGGTAGTCATTTGGCGAAGGTTTGGCGATTCCGGCCTGCAGCTGATTGAAGTGGCAGCAGGCTGCACGGAATCAGCAAATTGTAACTGCGCAGCCGGGCCATTAGTACGTTGGAAAGCCATGTTCAAGGGTATGCATACATGCTGCGCCAGTCACTCTGTAGGGTTAGGATCATCGTCCTGGGCACCACACTCGTCGGACATGCCATAGCGAGGGGTTGGTCGCAGTGCAAGGGGAATGTGTTGGCGACGTACGCTGGCTGACATGCAGCAGTTGAACTATTTGTGCATTTAAGGATTCCTACCTCGCAGCAGTTCCTAATCCAGCCTTTCCAGCCTTTCCAGCTTTACACCTCACACACTCCCACGACAAAGTTTTTAGAAGGTAAAGAATGAGCGACCAGGGCAACAATAGTGCCAATCTAGGAGGAAAAGATAGACGGAAGAAGAAGAGCGCGAAGAGAAAAACATCCCAGAGGACGGGGTTCGAGGAGGACCCAATCAAAACAGAACGGGCGAACGAGGGCATGCTGCTTGGTCAAATCGAATTCAAGGACACCAGCTCGAAGAATGGAAAAGTGAAGCTCGAAGGAGATCTATGGAAACATATGCAGTCAATGTGGACCGAACAGAAATCAGGAGACCGGAGACCTCCAGACGAGATCGACATTCGTTCACTCAAGCTCGGCGCCTTGAACTCGCTGAGTCGACCAGATAAGCGTAACATGTTGCGTGAACTTGCAAACGATAGGTACCCGAAAGAAACCGTCAAGGTCAAGATCGCGGGAGTCGATCGCGACTTCAAGGAGAGAGAATTATCACTGGCAGCTGTGCTCGTTCTTGATGTCGGTTTACACAAACACCCGGAATACTACGATGCCGGCGAGGTTTCCGCAACTGGGAAGACAATAGCCACCACAATCCGCCCCGACACTCTCTTTGCTGAACTTGTCGGCTGTGCTGACGCCGTTACTATCGAGGAGCTGTCCCATTACCTTCGTCCGCCATTCATGACACTGGAGAAGTTGCCTGATTTCATCCATTGTGCCGTTCGACAGTACGTATGAGACCCCCACAAGGCGGCTCGTCCTCGCACTCCCATGTCAACCGAAACACCGTTTTGACGGAGCTTTTGTGATGACATTAACGAGTAGCGAAAGGGACAACCACTGGGCCAAGATGTTTGGTTGGAAATCGTACTGACATCACAACCTTGCGATTAGAATCGCACGCTCGCAGAAAGAGGACCGCTCGCCCGAGCCAGTGACTCTAGCCATACAGACCGTCAGTGCGATCGCAGCCGCGCTGGAACAATTGAAGGAGCAGATGAATAAGAAGAAGGAGGACGAGATTGAGGAGGACAAGAAGTGGGAAAAGTTATTCAATCAATGGAAAACTACTATCGTGGAAAAAGTACGAGACAAGGATGAGCGAAAGAAGCAGGAGAGAATGCATAGTGAGGTGAAAGAGGAGAAGGACCTGAAGTTGGCGAGAGAGAGGAAGGAGAAGAAGTTGGTCGAACTCGAGGACTTATTGGTGAGGACGCTGTCAACGGCCCAAAGTAACGAATTCGTTGATGGCGAACCTGAAGGGGAGGAGGGGGCGAGAAAGAAGTGGTTCAGCAGGGATTTGGGCTGCCTTGCTGGATTGCTGCTCGCTGGGGTTCAAAGATACGTTCGCAGGGCCCAAGGAAACGCGGCCGCCAAGAGAGAATTATGCGATCTCTTCATTGACGCATCGGCGGGTCTACTAACGGGAATTCCCGTGGGTGGGTTCGTATTCGGACCGATAGGGAGTGTCGTCAAGTACGCTTCACACAGATGGGGTTACGATGACAAAGAAGGTCTAGGTCAACTAAGCGGAGCCGTCCGACAGCTTTTTGATGAATTCATCGCGGCGCCGGTATTCTTTGACGGAGAATACGTTGAAAAAGCACAGAAGAAGGGAGGGGAGGATAAGGTGATCGAAGTGGACTGGGACGAGTTTTCCAAATGGTATGATACGGTAATATCGTGGAATGAGATGAAAAATGAAATGGATTCGGTGCAGGACGATAAGAAGAGGCGTAGGATGGGGGAGGAAAAGCAACCTCGGAAGAGAAATAAGCATAAGCAGGAAAGCCCTGGGATGGAGGATGAAGGCGCTGACGATGAGGATAAGAAGATACCTAGTCAGCCGGGCAAGAAATAAGAACTGAACGTAGATTAAGCGGCCTTCACGAGGACCTTGATGTTGGATTTCTCTCGTGTCTACCTGCATCTCGGTAGTGCTTCTTTCTCATTTGTTATTTAGGTATTATGCACACAATCAAGCCTGTGTCTGGCTATCAAAGGCCACCTGGAAAGGACCGTACGTGTGTCAGAGGTGAGTGCCATAGGCTGGGTATATAGGTGGCTGTACTATCTTCCGAATTGACGGCAAGTCCCTGATGATAACAACCGTACTAGGAAAGCACTACTCACTATCACATAGGCGATACAGTTCAACTCTAGAATTATGCGTTTTTAAATAGTCTCTCCACGTGCAGAGAGCGAAACAGGGTCTCGAGGCGACGCGAGGCGACGCGTGGCGATCCTCGGACCCACTGATCGCCATTTTGAGAGCGCATTCAGCGACGCCAGTCATGTCAGCTTATCGAAAAAGCATACAGCAATACAGCAACTCGTTTTGTTGGTACCTTGATGGCACCTTTTATGTGCCATGGACGGAAATGAGCAGCGCAGCAGTAGAGGCCGATGCAGTCCGCTGTGCGAGGTGAACGCCTGTTGTAATGTCTCGTAGTTGTGTTGAGAGCGACGCGGGCGTTTGCATGACCTGCTTGAAAAGATTACGCTCGTGACGCGACGGACAAGCCGGCGCAGGAGTACGGGACGTCACGAGCTACCTAGCTTCAAGTGGCTTACGGCTGGAGCCGTCGGGATCTCGTATTACGGCAAAATGGGGTCCAAAAACAATGGGAGACGAAAGGCGCGCGGAAAGCTGACAGATGCAGACACTTGAAAGCAACTTGCTCGTTCGTGACAGGCCGAAGGTTACGAGCTGAGAGCCACGTCACGTGGCTCTGTCACAGCCTGCAGGTGCCCGTCACTCCCCCCGTGCAGGAGCACCTAGCTGAATCAAAGGTTCATGACACACGACATAAAGAAGTTAGCTCTGCAAATATCTCACCGTGGACGGACTCATCAACACGTATCACCAGCATCCTAGTCTTCCATTCACGTCCACTCAAGCTGCCAGCCTCAGAGGAACTTCGGGTTGCGATTGTAGTAGAACTCAACGTTCCAGATACCATGGCAGTGGAGTCCGACCGGGACGGTCTATTTCTACTCTTCTTCCGGAGCGCATATCTCTCTATTGCCTTTGGCTTTACCGCATTTACATTCCTAGGGTTCGCTCGGCTCGGTACAGCTATCGGTCTGATCGCAACCGTTATTGTAGCACTGGGATCGGAGATCGCATTTATACATGATAGGAGGGAAGAACAGGGAGGCTTAAAGGATATCCGGCATGTGGTATAATTGTTGGTTCGGCACTGGCCCAAGAAACGACGGATCCAAGCACGATAATATTTTCATGTCTTGGAGACCCACAATCGCACCGCCGGAACACTTATCCTTGCTAACTGCCGGAGGTCGACGTCCTACTTCCCTCACTCAACGTCTTCATCTTCATCTTCATGTTGACGCCTCCTGCCATACTTTACCAACACTATTGTACCGCCCTGCCGCACTCCGCTTTGGTGCAAGACCCATGCACCGCATTCAGGACATGTCAACATCCTGTTCTTCAGAGGCTCGCAGATATCGAGGACATCTATGCAGCGGTCGAAAACTGTGCGACTTTGATCGAGATAAAGGTGTTTCTACACATCGTACGCAACGCACGCAACGCTGATACTGGCTATTGTTCGAGCGCCGTTCCATCGGAGGGAGCTTGCCACTACGCCCAACGACTTTACGGCCATAGTCGAGCATATGAAGGTTTGAAAGCTCGGTGGGACCAGAATGTTGGCCGTTGTGCGAGGAATGGAGTAAACAACGACATGCCCTTGGGAGAATTTCTTTCGACGTACAAGACGATGGTTGCGCAGACTACTTTCGTGAGCAAAAGTCTACACAATTGCGCCCGGTCACCTGCCGTTGAACAACTGGTCGAGATATCAATGATAGTCTAATCCTGCGTGGTTGGACAATAATGATAGCAATGGCTCGGTTTCTCGAAGGGCTGAATCCGATAGCGATGCGATTGCCAAGATGAGGGCATCATTACTGTGAGAGATGATACGTAAGGCACGAATAAGCTTGCAGCTACTAAATCTGTTCAAAATTTTGTAAAGTGAAGAGCCAGGCAATGACGAAGAAGCAGCATTTGGAAGCACATACGTCAAGAAGCATCGGCAGACGACAGGCGACAACGTGTCTCGACTAGCATTCAGCATCTTACTCTCATTATACCTTAAGGATTCGGCCCGCACTGCGAATCTCCACATTTGCTCGATTTCCGATCCACACTGCCGGGCGAGGCGCCGTGCAGCTAGTCGCGATTGGATAGTAGCCCCATCTCAGACCCGGGTCGTTCGCATTGTATGCACCTGGAAACGCAACAAGTGGCCCGGCTTACCATTTCCACCACCAGTCACCTCGATCTGTGCGCACGAGAGATAGATCTGGGCACCGCCGACATTCTGAGCCTGATGCAGTGCAATGGATCCAACCCGCAAGGTATGTGCGTTCCTGAACCACTCTTTATGTAGTGTTTTGTTTCGTTGTCGTCACGGGCAATATCCATAAGTACCGGTGGTAATACCAGGTTTCGGCAATTTTAGACGCACGGTTGGAGTATGCCTACAGCACTAGATACAGCAATAATCCGTGTCCCACTCGTAGTCAGCACCTGCAGCTTCGT
>TARA_R110002003_G_scaffold143_11_pt1 | contig 21370 bp, 28 predicted proteins | sample TARA_R110002003 | Tara Oceans TARA_R110002003 (sample SAMEA4396441) | marine metagenome | biome: Westerlies Biome; feature: [SRF] surface water layer (ENVO:00010504); material: water (ENVO:00002006), including particulate matter (ENVO:01000060) such as... | depth 5 m
AGTACTGACAACGACATTGAAGTAAACATGATAAGCCAGGTTTAATGTACAGGCTAATCTCGTTCGATTCCAAGGTTTGGGAGTAAATCATCACTCAACCTGTCTAACCCTAAAACAACTCCTCTATATGCGTGCCCAAGTACTGAAGTGATTCCAACAAGACTCCAAAGTGAATTCGTGTTTGCTGCTGAGCCATGCGACGAGACATGAAATATGAACAAGAACCTAGAAAATCAAATGCAACGCAACACCACAACAGGGCCTATACATACCACCATGAACCTTTGAAGGCACACTCACATGACAATACAGCCTCCAGGGCCACTTCTCGCACGTCGTCGGCGCCCAACCCCACCAGTTGCTCCAGCTCCACCTTCCTCTTCATCAGCATGCATCATCTGCGCTTCTCTCGCCCTCCTTCGTCGCCGGCGCGCACCGGCACCACCGACTCCGGCCTCTTCATTCAGCATCATCCAGTCAGCCCACTTCCGCTCGAGGCGCGCAGCTGCGGCAAAGTCGCCTCTAAGGACGCGCTTGGTGTGCTCATCAACGGTGGGCTGCCAATTGTGGAAGCACTTCAGGCGGATGATCTCGCGTGGATAGGTGGCGGTCCTGTTGACTGAGTTTGGTGAGGGGCGAGTGATCTCTGCGTTTCTTGAAAGTACCTCCCGAACACCAGTCCATGTCACGTTCGCGCAGTCATAGGCCTCGATACGTAGACTGACCTCAGGGCGTTCTGAGGCTTGAAGACCGCGAGCGGCACGGTTGCGGTTGCGCATGCTGGCTGCAGCTTCCGTGAGGACTAGATCCGAGATACGTGTGTTGTCCATTTCCAGTGATGCGAGCTTGGAGCATGCCTTCAACACCGGGAGCATGCCAGCATCGCCCAGGGTCTCACAGTACGAGATGCAGAGATGACGAAGGTGAGAAGCGCACGGAGACTCCGCGAGAGTCTTCAGCACCTCATTCGTCAGACTGTCGAGCTCTTCGATGTCAAGATGCGTCAGAATTGGCAAGGTTGGAACAAGTGCCATCAAAGAGTCGTCTGTCAACCCGCCACACTTTGAGACTTGCAGACCTTCCAGGTGGGGAGCGTTGTCGACCAAGGTCTTCAGGCCTGTGTCGGTGATACTGCGACATCGAGTGAGATCTAGATGCTTCAGCTTGCGAGGAGGCACGATCGGGCGATCGGTCAGTACATCGACTTCCTCGTCTATGCCTTCAACCAGAGCAGCGAGCGAGTCGTCGTTGAGGCTGTCGCAATTCTTCAGGACAAGTCTCTCCAGCGTATTGCGCTTGAAGAGTTCGACCATCAGGTCTACATCATCCCAACCTCGTACTTCACCAGCTCTAAGATCTCGCAGCTTTGGACAGCCTTCAACAACCTTCTTAAGTCCACGATTATCGATGTTGGTGCACCACGAGATATTCAGCACCTCAACCCGAGGGCAGTTCGAAGCGAGAATCTTCATTGCAGCATTCGTCGCACCGGCAAGGCCTGATAGATTGAGATGCACGAGGCGGGAGTTCTGCAGAAGGAAGCAATGGATGGAGGTCCGGTCGATCCGACAACCCTCAAGCGAAAAATTCTCCAGGTTCTGACAGGCGTCGATGAAGCCATTTTTGTTCCATTGCTCCTTCAATTGCACGCAGCCTCTAAGATTAAGGTCCTTCACGAAGGGACCGGCTGAAGTTATGATGTTGACTAGCGCTTTCGCGGTGATGTCGCGGTAAAAGTTGCTCGTGTCTAGGTCGCTCCACAGCTGACCATCGAAGCACATGGCGTGCCACGACTTGGACACTCGCGAGCATCGCACGATTTCTTTCGGTTCGAGGTATCGGAGGATCTGCATGCGGACTTCAGTGGGCATTTCACCCCAGAAACTGAAGTTTGGCCGCTTCTGAACCTTCTTCTTGATCGGACGGGAGAAGTAGTCGCCATCGGCCTCGATGCCATGTCTCGAGAGGGGTCGCGCAGACGGAAGAGGGACGGAGGACGGTATATCGGGAGTTCGCATGCGTAGACGGGTTCTTTCGTCCCAAAGAGGACTGCCCGGCGGGCTATTGGCGACTGATGTAGGTGCCGTCGAGTACCCATTCGACAGCTCCGACGAGTATGAGCTCCCAAAGGAGTTGCCATATGGCGTGCCTGGCGATGCAAGTGAGACACATGACATTGACGCCTTTCCACCACTTCTTAGACTGTGTGATCGCGTCCTGCTGAGGCCGGCCAAACTTGGGGATGAGCCCATGCGTTGGAGGCCGTTGAGCAGTCGCTGTCTGCCCTTGAGCTTCGGCTGATCGATCATAATAGCCCCATTTGGAGGAGTCCCCGGAGGTGAAGCCAGAGTCTCGCTGACATGCTCAACAACGACCGAGTCAATGGACAGAGGCTCCATGGTAGAGTTCATCGGATGGTCTGCGACCTCGGCGGATAAGCGTTCAGGGCGGGGAAGTTGGGACCGAAGGACGTCGCAATGCGTGGACAAAAAGACAGTTTGGTACGAGCTTAAAGTGACAGGCTCGGCATCTGGGGACAGAGCCTCTTAGACTTCAGGTGTGGAAGCAGCGAGCCGAGAGCTGACCTGGTGGTTGGGTGAGCGGTTTTTGATAGCGGTACGGTCCCCGTTCTAGAAAGGCGGGGAGATGGCCCGTGAACGCGACCGGATGACAACAAGACGGGGAGGCGCTCGCTGATCAGCTGAATTCACATCAAAGATAGGGGCCAGTGTTTGCTGTGAACGTGAACAGCAAGGCGACGTGTAGTCACAGACAGACTGGACAACTGCAGTACACTTCACGCTGCAGCCCAGCTCGCTATATCGACGTCCGTATTCCGCTATCTTATCGTCGGCAAAGCGGCTCCCGCTAAAAAGGGAAGGCCCGACGAGCCACGTGCACCTTTCCCACGATCACCAGCGCCATTGCGTTGGTCAAGCGACCGCTGAAACATGTCGCGTGCAGAGGTGACAGTCTCCACTCCACAGACTGCAAACCGGGTGCATTTCACGCCTTGGACTGCGCTGCGCTCATGTTGCGAGGCAAGTCTGTCGGTCGGATCTCCGCCGCAAGCTGCGATATGCAGGGACTCTTCCATCAGCAGCGCGACATCCTCTTTGCGTCTAGCCATGGCGAACGCTTGCGCGAATCCACCAATCTGGGGCCACGCCAGAGAGAATCCAATGCAGAGGCTCAGCCCAGGAACACTCTCGCCTCCAGCGGACGGCAAATCCAACCGCTTGGCTGGCCCGCTCGGTCTTTAGGCCCGGTTTGTGGGGACTCAGCGCAGCTTTGGCTTGGAAAATGCAACGTTGGGCGGCGCCAGCGTTGCTGCGTCTCTGTTGATCGCCATCGGCATGTGCGGAGGCGTTGTTCGCGCCGAGAGGACAGGCTGTCTGAGCCTGAGTGGTGAGGCATGACCATGCGGTGCGATAAGAGGAAAGTATTGCGCCTTTCAGGAGTGCACGCGGGGTGGGTCAAGCCTACAAAAGTAGCGATTATGGTCAGATGCCGACCGCGCCTGAAACATGTTTTCATGCCTTATCGTCGAGCTCGCAATATGGAAAGCAATGAGGGATCTGTGCTGAATAGGCTTGCAGCCCTAATCTCACACCAGGGCAGACCGCATCAGATGTACATATAGCGGAACAGGGAAGTGGAGTGTAGCGCCAAGCTCCGAAGGTTGCTCACATCTTCAACCAATATCCTGATACCTTCGTGCATTCATGCCATCGAACTCAAGATGCTCCGTGTTTCGTCCTCAATTGCTCCACAAATCTACTATGGCTCCCCTTCCAATTCTCCTCGCATTTCCCCTTCACAGTCCCGACCAACAGTCTGTTCGCTCTGATCTCGACGTCTTCCACCAGACTCCATTCACATTGCTCTGCGTCAGGACTTGTCTTGTCTGCATCGCCGAGTCCCTCGGTCTTCAAGCATCTCCATGTTGTTGTCTGCACAAGCCCAAGCGGCGCCTTCACGATCCATAGTATGCCGTCCTCGGTGTCCGTCATTTCCGCCACGAACGTCACGGTTGAGTCCCACAGACCCTTCGGTAGGGCGTGCATGTGATCGGTAACTTTGTAGCGCTTCGCGTCGGGTGTGGTTGGCTCGGCCGGCAGTGTCTCGTAGTGCGCAAATTCTGGATCGAGGCGGATGAGCAGGTCGTGGTTGTGGAGGTGTTTCAGGGCGTGCTCAAAGGTCGTACCCGGTGGTAGCTGCGTTACATGATGGAGGGTCGCGGTCGAAGTGAATGCTGAAGCATGTCAGCATGTGTAGACGGGACATAGCCGCTGTTGCTGGACTTACAGAACATGTTTGCGTTCGCACAGTCTCTACAGCTTGAATCTTCCCAGATCCAGAGCCGTATCAGTCAAGTAGATATGAGGCTCTATTCAGGAAGGAATACGCTTTAAGCCACTCTGACAATCTGTTGGTGTAATCGGTAGAAATCGTGAAGAAGTGTTGCGACAACATGGAGGTGTCATTGACGGAGAGGCATGTGCCATATTCTGACAGCTTGAGTTTCAGATCATGCAACTCCTTGGCTCCCCCTATTTAATGGATAACTATACGCCGTCATAAAGCTGCAGGTCCGTCGTTGGCGGAATGAATGCGCGAGATGCATTCCGCGTGAACTCATGTGTAGCAATGCGGACATGCGCACACCCGCGCCTGTCTGATTGGCTACACAGTGACGTAGCGCGCTTTCTCCAGCCATTGAGCTTCACGGCCAGCCATCAGGCCAGCATCTTTAGTCTTTGACGACCCCGCAAGGAGTAGTACCTTTCTCTCCACTGCCAAAGGTCGATCGTAGTCATCATGGCTACTCAGGGCTACTTCTTCAGCCAGCAGACTCCCACTGGGCTTGTGATTGCGCAGACTGTCGGTATCACCGCAAGCGCATACCTGCTTGGTGAGTATATCCACTCACGTCGCTCACAAATGAGGAGACTGTGCAAGATCACCGCTCATTATACTGGACAGGTCAGAATGCCAGTCTGTCCTTTATCTCGATTCCAGCGGTGATGCAAGCTCCAGCGCCGCTTGCCGCAAAGCAATGGCACACAGTCTTCAGCCTCGGAGCTAGCATGGGCATCCCACTCGCCATTGGCAGTGCTCTGGCTACAGCATATGTTGCCTCACAACGTGCGCATCTCTTCTTTGCTCTTTGACCAAGCTGATCCGTGGCAGAGGACACAAACTCTACCGCATTCAAGCTCAATCTGGCCGCAACCATACTCGTTCCTAGCATCGTGCCCTTTACCTTTGCGTTCATCGTACCAGTCAACAACAAGCTTATCGAGAAGATGAATTCGCTATCATCTGCGTCGTTGGAGGACAAGGCGGTTGAAGCGAACGTTGCAGAGGGCGAGACTACACACGCGTTGCTCGATAAGTGGGCTACGCTTAATCTTGCGAGGGCTGCGCTCATCGCAGGCGGCGCGATTTGCGCTGCGCTGGCTGCGAGCGACAAGAGGGAGATTGTTGGATTCAAGGAGGTTGGACTTGCAAGCGGCGCAAACAGGATGTAAAGTGGCCAAGAGGCCTAAAGGCGTGGTGTCGCTGCTCAAATGCCAGGTCGCTTTTGACTGCCAGCTGCTGTTAACGCGCTAGCTTTCCGTGCAACGGCGCTAACGGCAGCCCTAACAACACGTGCAACACAACCTCTCCTTCACCACCCCATGCCTGACATTTGCCCTAAGCGTCGAGCAATTGTTGTTCCGCTTGATTTCTTCATTCGAGAAGGTGCAGCTGTCCATGCGCTTCAATACTGAGGTGTGGCTCGCGACCATCCCACCTGCCTTGAGCTGGCGGATCCCCGCAAACACGCACCTTTAGCAGCGACAAAGTGACAGCCTCGAAACAATACCACATCCCTCATAATTCTTTACAGGCCCGCCTGCATTCCACCTCACCGCATTATTCATAGACACTTTGCCATACTTTTGTTTGCATTACCTGCCATCTTCTCCGCTCTCGAGCAACCGCCACGAGAAACCCGTCACCACAAAGGGTGCCATCCATTAACCCCACACTGATATGCCGCTGGAATCGTTAATAAATCTACATCGTTGGGCAAAAGAACAGGCAAAAGAACAAAAGATTCGACAAAAGACTAAGACATTGCCGGCGCCACCTGAGATGCATGATCTGATCGGCTTCCCTGGCGTCGAAGCTGAGCATCCCAAGAAGTATATTCGTAAGCTGTGGCTAGCTGCCGAACATTATCGCACGCAGCAGCCCCCGCTCTACGCGGCCAACGCCATAAAATTGCAACGCCGCGTCTCGGAAGTCGTCAATAGGCTGAAAAACAATGAAGACCAGCGGCAAGAGGAATTGGCAAAACCGGAATTTCTAAAGGATGTCGCTGACAGCATTCTGCTCGACGAGGGTGAGGGCTATGGCCATATTATTTGGGGCCAAGACTACGGTGCGCCCGAATTATTGCACAACAAGCACGGAGGGACGAAGCCGAAATGGCGCATCAAGAATGATGCGGGAGAATGGGAGAAGAACGATCAAGACCAGTACGACACCGTCTCAATCCTTGTTCCGACGTTCACTAACACCCTTAGGATTACATTGCACCTTCGCCAATGGATAGCAGCGCGTCTGCAGGCAAGCATTAATGCCGTTGCCACAATATATTCAGACCGGCGACCTTCGGTCGAGGAGAAGGCGGCCGAGAGCTCAGCTTCTCAAACCGAACTTCCTCGCCCGCACCAATTAGAAGCCAAACGCAAGCTGCTCCGACTTGAGGCCGATCATTTTGGAGATAGTGAAAGCAGTGGGCGGGTCGATAGTGCCGATGAACAGCTCGTATCAGAGACTCTAGCCGCGAAAACTTCGCAGATGGCCACACAGCTGCATGAGGGTTTGCATCAATCATTGACCACTCCGAGGCCCCATACACCTGCCAGACCAACACCATATATGACTAGATCTACCACTACGAAGAGAATCCAGCAATCATTTTCACACGTGGACCACACGATTGTTAGCCGTCACGTTCCCCATGCTCATACGGGGGATGAGAGGGTGGCCGATTTAGGTCCGGCAGAGGATGAAGTCGACTCTGATGATCTGACACTAGTTGCGAAGTCAACGGCTGTAAAAAGGACACGCAAGCATTCTCAGGTTCACAGATCGTCAGTTGGGAATGGTTTGAGCGGCTCTACCAAGCAGAAGAGAAGCCGCGGAAAGACCTTCGATATCTCTCCCCCTCCACAAACACCTTCCGTGCCGATGAAAAGAGCATTGCCGCCAAGAAGAGCTCGAAAAGACCGAGTGTCTGCACTCAAAGTCCCTCACAGTACGCCACCCAACCCCGAAGGTCCGGATCCTACCGACCCAACCAGGCTCCAGCAAGACCTATCTACTCTGCTCACCCGCATCCTCAAAAAGCAAAACCCATACACCACCATCGTGACCGAACTCCACCCCCTCGTCCTCGCCCTCTACGAAAAGTCCCCATACCACGACCCCGCCTTCGCATTCAATGAAGAGTTCGAGGAATGCAGCGCCGCAATGGGCTGCTGGATCGAACTCATCAATCAACTCAACAACGACCTATCTCCTGTCGGATATACCGACTCGCCACGGCTTAGCCGCACCGCCAGCGTTAACGTGCTGGAGACTGTCGAGTCAATGCTACGCGCCCGTCGCGATCAGAAGAACCTTGAGGCGTGGAAGAACGAGCACCTGCGCGGTGAGGATGGTGTGGAGGTTTTGACGAAGTTGTCGGAAGATCTTGCCAGCTTGTTTTATGCGCTAATTGCGCCGGCGAAATTTAACGTTCGGACTACGCGGGATAGCCTGAGGAAGTATAATGCTGCGCTGCTGAGCTGGTATGGTGTTAAGGAGGTGGCATGAGGTGGAATGGGTTGGTGGATGGATATGAAGATGGTTTATGTGAAAGGCAGTATATTTCTGTTTGTATGGATTTGGATGGTGTTTTCAAAGTGAAGTTATTTTGGTTGCGATGGTGCTAGCGATAGTGTTGGGAGCATATGAGATGTAGTCCACGGCGATATACAAGGGAAAATGGAGTAGTTCTATCTTACTATAATATAAACTATGCATGAAATCATAGAGCCAAGTGCTGAGATACTAAGCATAACAATACCAACACCAGCCACCCATCACCATCCTCCCCATCCCCACCCGGCCTACCCACCACATCCTCCACACCCTCCACCATCCCCTCCATCGCCTCCTCCTCCTCCTGAACCTCCACCCCCACACGTCCCACACCCGCCCCCCGCATCCCCATGCCCGCCACAACTCGCCGCACACCCCGGCGTCCCCTCGCCGCCCGCACACGCCCCCAGACTCGCATCCGGACAACACGTGCCCGCCGCACACGCGCCTCCTCCCGCGCCGTGCGTGTGTTGCGCCACGCCCGGGTCCGCGTAGTACGGCACGTAGACGGGCATGGGATACATGATGGGGTAGCCGTAGGCGGAGTACATGTATGCGTCGTTATTGTTGTCGTTTTTGTTGCGCTCGGGTGCGGCGGCGGCGGATTTCTGGCGCTGGTAGCGTTTCCAGACTTTGGCGTAGGTCAGGTCGAGGGCTTCGAGGTCTTTGCGCTTTTGCGCGGCGGTGTGGGCGGAGGGGAGGGGGTGGGCGGGGTGGGAGCTTATGTGTGGGCCTGGGGGAGCGCGGAGTTAGTTACTGCTGTTGGTTGAGGATGATGGTGGTGATGATGATGGGGCTGTGGGTTTTAAGGGGCTGGCTTACCGATGTGTGGGTTCTTGGTGAAGCCTTTTTCGTCGAGTTTGTCGACGCTGAGACTGGCTCGGCGCGAGGAGATTTTGGAGAGGAAGTTGGAGCGCAGAGGTTCGCGGGTGCATTCACAGTACCAGCATGAGCATTCGGAATACGGCTGGCCGTATTTCTTCTCGTAGGCTTGTGCTGTCCACTGGAAGGACGTGTGCAGATTTGATTCAGGGATTTTGTCATCGTGGTTGAGGAATTTGGAGGTTTCGGCGAGTGTGTAGCGGTAGTAAATTGTGGGCGATAATTGATGCGTATGCTAGACTATCGCTTAGTAGAGTAATGTGCAGGAGGTGGAGGTTGCCTTACCCATGCTAGATCAACATCAAGAGTTGGCACAACAGTCTTCTTTGGATTCTCTCCTGCAAGTCGTACGAAGCGGTGATACTTGACAATCAAGCGCTGCATAGTCGTCAAGACACTTGGACTGTGCAGCCAGTCCAGCTTCGCCATCTTTTGAACAAATGTGCCTTGTCGTAGCACTGCTCCTACTAGATCGATACCGAAGATACTCGAGTTATCCCAGTAATGACTGAGGACTTTGCGGATGGCCATGCGACTTCCTTTCGCTATCAAGTCGGACCTTTTCTGATTCGAGTTGACCAACATGACGTCGTATTTTGATCGCAGCAGATCGGCGAATTTGCGTTTGATGTGCTCCATGGTGATGCCGGCCATTTGTTGACGTAGCGCTGGAGAACGTAAGTCTGATTTTCTCTCTATAGCGCGATTCGGGAAGAAAGCTTCGTGTGTGCTGATCTTCTTGCCTAGCGCAGTACCTATGATGCCGTAGTTAGCTCAAAACAATCATTGCTGAATGGTTGGGATGTACCTGTAGGCTCGCCCCACATATTAAGGATCGTGCCAGCAAGAGGCCGCTCCAAGTTGATCAAACTGTCGCCATCGTCGCAGAACTTTCCTACCCTGAGCTTCTCATGCGTAATAACAAGGCCACAGGATGAGCATGGGTGGCGGAAAGCCGTACCTGCAAAACCGGTGTCGTTTGTGAGGTATGCTTCAAGCGCTTCTGCTGTCGTTGTAACAGGCGGCTGCGTCCACGCCACTTCATTACTCTTCTCGCACCTGGGGCATTTGATCTGTTTCGGAGCCGTGCATTGAAGCGGATCCCAACGACGGCTTGTATCTCGTGGAAAGCTCAAGTTGTCTCTAGGCGTATACCCCAGCGTGTCGTTATCGATCGCTCTGTAGATGAGCTCCCAAGGGAACATTGTTCGCCATAACTTGTGCTTCGAGTAGCGAATGCAGTCCTCGAGATAGATGCGTGGATTCAGCATGAAAGCATGCCAAACCATCAAGACGTCTAGGGGAGGCAGAGGAAGGTCTGCTTCACTCGCGTACCCATCCCCTTGTGTAGCGAATCGACTGACTGTAACAACGTGAGCAATGCGAACTGATTCTGTACTTTTGACAAACATACTGGGCGCCTTCCCATCATGCCAACTCCACTCGCTTGCTTCAAAGTCGCTTTGCTTGATGGTCGAGTACCACACACTGGAAGCGTTCGATAGGCTGTTCCACCACGCTTCAAATCGGTCAACGGCTTTGTGGACAAATACCGCCCATCGCTTATCCCTGATGCGTTCAGCGAGTGCTGCATCCGGCGTTGCAGCAGTCTCGGGTGCATGTGCCTCCACCGCCGCTCTTCCAGCATCTTGTTCATGCACTCCGCCGGGCTGTGCATCCCCGTTCGTTGATGACTGCGCCCCATTCGGGTTGTTCGATTGCTCTTGTGTATCCGCCTTCCCTAGGCTGATGCCGAACAGACCGTCACGATTCCCAATGTCGCGCCGGAGCTTGGCAAAAGCGTGGAGCAGCTTGAGATGTGCGATGCACTCGGCAGGCGTTGGGATCTCAAGCGGGCTAGGCTGAAAGTTAAGCTCATCCGCGGTAAACACGCTGCGCGAAGCAGCAGTGGATCCGGTGATGTTAGAAGTCGAGGTTTCAGCAGACGGCGGTTGAGAGCGGTATGGTGGCGGATCTGCATATTGATCTTCGAACGTCTTCATAGACACCTGTCGAGCTATGTTCATCACCCTCTCTTCCCCTGTAAGTGGCGCTTTCTTGTCGGGATCCTGCACTTTGACCATGTTGACAATCTGGCTGCGAAGAGATCAGCCAGAGTGCGAGAAGGTTAGCATACAACGAATCCATCTTAAAGAATTGGTGTACGACAAGTTAGACCATGCATTCGCTTGTCACTACCAAATCCAGGCGCGCGGTGTAGACGAGGCTGCTAGCAAGGCTTAATTTGACGTGTTCCGAACTCGCCAATCTGTAGGCGGAGCCAGCTGCGGGACCAACCGGAAGTCAGGCTTCACGCATGTGGCGTTGTCACGCTGACCGGCGGAGTGGCTGTTACATAACTGCTTGCGGCCGTACGCGATCGAGGAAATACGAGCAATTCGGCCCGTAGAGTAGACTACTAGGCATGTCGTATAGGTATGGCCCTGAAGCGATCAGACACATTGGGTGCTCTAGATGGGCAGTGCCCTGCTGATGTGTCAATTCCTCCACATTGAGCTTGCGATCTATACAATGCATATGCACGTCGACACTGCCCGGAGGCAATGTTGCAGCCATGTCATGCCTCCCTCATGGTTCCATCTACTTGGAATTCGCTTCGAATAGCTGTGATCGGCCTTGAACTGGCCCGCAAATCTAAGTGGGTATCTTCAAAAGCAAAAGGCCACCCAAGCCTGAACGCCAAGCTCAAAGCCCAAACACGAATGTGATCTTCTCGTCGCCCTCTCTGCCACCCTGGATAGCACTCTCAAGCCACTCTGCGAGCCATGCAAGCCTTCTGTTGCTCTTTGCGATTCCGATAATTCGTCTTGCCCATTGCTTCTCCTGCGCAAGTGGGCCCGCGCCTTCTTGTTCTTCCAATGCGACAGCCTCCTCACTCCAGCGGCTCAAAATACCCCGTCTCCTAGCATTTTCAGCCTGAAGCCTCCGTCGAAGTAATATGAAACCCAAGGCAGATATCGCGACAGATGCCAGTGTCCACCAGAATGGCACTATGTACCCAGACTCGGCATACTTTGGTCTGAACAGAATCGCCGCAATGACCCCAGCGAAGTTGCCCCAGCCATTGATGCCAAGCAGCAGAGCGCGCTTGCCAGGCGACGGAGTGTTGCCAGAGATCCAGGCCACAGTCAGCGGTGAGGCAACATAGGTGCCTGAAAGCAGGATATTGAGCGAGAGATAGCGAGGTATCGCCCAAGATGTGGGGAGCACAACCACAATGACCAGCCCCGTGACCATGACAGCGAGCCCAAAAAGGACTGGTCCAAGTCGGACGCGGTGCTTGTCACTATAGCGCGCAACGAAGTAGAGGGTGATAGCACCGCAGAGGTGCGGTGGCGCAGTAAGCAGATTGACCAGCGCAGGATTGGACTTCTTGGTCAAGGGAGCTAGCACTAGAGGCAGAAAGACGGAGAAGGCGTATACAGGAACGGCGGAGAGGATATTGCACACCAAGATGTGCCAGATGTAGCCATTGGAAAGAGATGTGAAGATGTCGCGTGGCGTTACCCCACGGTCATCCAAGGATGCTCGATCTCTGCGTGCCGAAGCAGGTGTTTTGGACGAGTCTAGCAAGCCCCGCGACTCCTCATCATGCTCTTGCTCATTGTTCACATCCGCTTGCTGAGTGGCTGCCGAGGTATTCTGCATGTCTCTATCTCGCAAGACTCGGGTCGATGCGTATCGGCGTTCTGCCGGTGTCAGAAACCACGCCGTCTCCACGCTGTGCGGCAGCACGAAGTAGCCTGCAACAGCTATGATCATGGTGAGAGTTCCTTCTATTAAGAACAGAACCTGCCATGGTCTCCATGTGCTAGCGTTTGCTTCTCCTGTCTGGTCACCAAAGTGCGAGAAGACTAGATAGCTGATGATGCCGCCGAGAGCCCCTCCCATGGCGGCCTGTCCGTAGAAGAGAGAAAGCCGTCGTCCGAACTCGAAGCGCGTGTAGAAGAGCGAGAGGTAGGTAACGGTGACGGGATAGAAGCCGGCTACACAAGTCAGCATTCGTTCCCATGACCACTTTGTACCGCGTACCTTCGAGACAGCCGATGAGGATTCTGAGCGTGTATAGCTGCCACCGGTGTCGCACCCAAGCGTGGAGAGCGGTAGAAGCGCCCCATAATAGCATGCACGTTGGCACCCACGCTACCATGCCGTACCTTCTCCCCAAGGCGGCCCCTAAAGGCTGAAGCGACACAAAGAAAGCAAAAAACAATGCTACAGCTGTATTGAGGTCGCTCTTATCGATGCCGATGTCACCGGTGAAGTGCGCGGACTCGGCATTGCCAATCTGTGAAGCTCAACATCAGCGACTACGGTTGTCGGACATCAAGCTGCACTAACATTGGACTTGTCGAGCGCGTTGAAGAGGAACAGCAGCGCAAGAAAGGGCAGTAGTAGGTAGTCGAGCTTCCGGAGTGTTCGGTGGTGTAGCCTGGGATCCACGGTAAGAGATTCCTCGGCTTCGTCCGGCGGCATCGTTCGTTGTGAAGCATGGGACGGAGCCGTGGTGAGCTCGAATGATTGCTCACCGGCCATCGCTGCGGTTGCCAAGCGGATACGGCGGGCAGCGCATCACAGGGCCTGTCACACTGTCGGCGGTCCCACGTGTACGAGGCGATTGCGAATATTGTCGGCACGCATGCATCGTGATAGATTAATGCAGGGCGGCAGTTGCAAGATTAGGCTTGCTTATTGTCCGCTTCATGGACCCTTGAATAGCGGTCATGACGTTGATTGGAGCGGCGATGAGGCTGCGCTCCAGGCCAGGAAGAGCAAGGCGTGCATCCATTCCGACGCTCATCCTTTCGCCCTTCTCCGTCACAACAACAGGCTGTTGCAGGAATGATTCTCGGATACGCTTTTCCATGACAGGGCCAGCATTGACTAGGCTGATGGCAGGCCCATCGACTTTCTGGCAAGAAGCATCGAATACACCACCCAGTTACAAGCACTTTTAGACGCAGCTTTCATCACATCTGGTGCAAGACCCGTTTTATAGGCAGCTGGACACTTTTCTACTGTATACTCGTGTATGTATATATGGTAGGCACGACCCAGATATGCGTCATGACAGTTCGTAGAACTCAGGATTTAACACCATGGCTTGTGCTCCCGCCATGCTCAATACTAGCCAGAGTGCACCTTCCGGGTTGGTCAGCCCTTTACTACCCTTCTGCCTACTCGGTATGAGCTTCCACTACCACAAGGCATGAAGCAACTTCACAAAATGTGTGAACCGGGTATGTACCAAGGCGTAGCACCAACAAGGACAGGGTCTTTAGTCGATTACAGTCGCGGTTCAAGTACCAAAAACAACACTTCGCATCCGAACGCGAGTACGTTCGTGGTTTTGAGCCTGGCCTACCCTGCGCACTGCCCCTCGCACGTTGTGTGATCTGATACGTCAACCTGCAGTCTTACCAGCATCTCTCCGGCGCACCAATCCCGATCAGGAAGCTGTCCATTCACTCTCGCTTACACTGTAGATCTCCGAATAACCGGCTGACTACCTCACCAATCAAATCGCACGACGCCGCCATGTCTATGCAATCTAAATGCTTGGAAATTCCCGATGCCGGGGACCAAGACTACAAACTCCTGGCGTTTCTATCACGGGGTAGGAAAAGTTGGCGAATGATCTGTACGGAGAAAGCCATGTGTGAAGGGTGGGCAAGGCGGTATGCATGCAGGTACGTAAATATGGAAGTGCTCCGAGGGATATGCGACAGAGGCGGGAGGATGGGACGAAGCGTAGTTCAAAAGCATCTTAGGGCTTGATGGCCTGGAGGATAAAAGGCCAGCAGGTCGGCGCTTCAAGAAACAAAAGAGCAGGATCAATCAACCAGCAAAGTCCGCCTCGGAAACAGAACAGCTCAACTATCAAAGCCTCACCAAACCGTGACCAGTATTCGAGTGGGCAGTATCATCAATCAAGATGAAGTCCTCCCTCCTCGCCATCCTCAGCCTAGCCAGCCTAGCCTTCTCCGCCCCCTCATCCGTCGACCCACGCCAATCATCCCTTCAAACCACAACAGACAACTATCTCTTCACCCTCTCCATCAGCCAATTCATCACCAACCGCAACGGCAAGATCGGCCCCGCAGAACTCGACTGGTCCTCAGACGGCTGCTCTTCATCGCCCGACAATCCCTTCGGCTTTGACTGTAAGTTACTGCTCCCACCCCACATTCCCTCCCCCCCTTTGTCCGACAAGTCGTACTAACTCGTGCTTCCCAGTCATCAACTCCTGCTACCGCCACGACTTCGGGTACCGCAACTACAAGAAGCAGAACCGCTTCACCGACGCCAACAAGGCGCGCATTGACAGCAACTTCAAAAAGGACATGTTGAACCAGTGCAAGAGCGAGAGCTTCGAGGATGCGTGTGAGGCTACGGCGACGGTGTACTACGAGGCTGTCAAGGCGTTTGGGAAGAAGCGTGCGGCGGAGATATTGGAGGCTAGGAGGGCGGCGGAGAAGCGCGGGGAGGCGTGAGTGTTTGTGGTGATGCGGGTCGTTGAATCGTTGATGTTACTGTTGTTTCAAGCTGAATTTAAGTCAATTGTGAGATCTACAACAGTCCTGCTAAAAATTCGACTGCAACCACGCCCAATCCAACCAACTCCATCTTTTATGTGCTAGTTTAGTATACCAGTTGCTTTGGTCTAAGATTGCGAGGCGCAGGTCGGTGCAGTTGAAGCTTAGAGTGGTATTGAGGGGGGTTGTGACATTTTGTGCAGTCGTGCGTGATGTGGTGGCCAATAGGGCGGGGAAAGTGATGTAGCGTGTGAGCATTTGGGATGACTATTTGGAAAAGATAAGCGAAAGCGAGGCTGTCGTAGGGACATGGCTGTGGTTATCTCAAGCATTACGAGGTGCAATCCGGAATTCCCTGTGAAGAGGAGACCCACCGCGATGGGTTGATGTTGCTGGCATTCATTTTGGTTGTGACGGTCGCCAAGTGATGAGCTGATCCTCGTCCGCCCTCAAAGCCTCGTAAATCTGCCTACGCCACACATACCAAAGAGAGCGAGATGATGCGAAGCTGGACCACCTTTCTGTAGGATATGCGATGGCGCCAGAGTTCGCATGGCTGCAGCAGAGCACTTCCTTAGCGAGGATACCATTGAAGCGTCGTGGGGGAGCACAGCAAGTGTGACTTTGTATAATGAACATGCTGGACCATCGAAACAGCGGACTTGAGCTACAGTATTGGGTTGCGACCTGTCTCGTGTTATCTCCGTCCCCAGCCAAATCAACCCAAGCCGGCCCAGCTATTCGACTCAGTTCGTTAGTTAACCGCCACACTGCCGATTGCAGAGCGGATGTGATAATTTAGAAAAGGGCATCTCGTCAGTGTTTGGCCCCCAATGGTCACATCTGCACTGCGCTGTAGGAAACAGATCCATGAACTCTCCTTGCCTCGTGCAATGCCAATCAATTGTCTATGAGCACATCTCCACTATTTGTACAGACTGTCCGTTCTCTTTCCTCGATTTCGCTTACAACTTGCTGATGAAGAGACGGGCCGCAAACAGGCGCACGCGCTGGGGCAGGATGTACTTGGAGAAGACGTAGATGAGCGATGGCAGGAGGATGAAAGCCACGGTGGTCTCGTTGACGAAGAAGAAGGGAATCAGCTGGGGCATCGCCGACTTGAGCATCGTCTATCGCATATTGTTAGCTCCCGTCAACCTTCACCTTGTCACCCTCCCGCTTACCATCTGCTGTGGTCCGACCTCGGTCTTCTTGTTCTGGCTCGCAATCAGAGCTGGGCGCGCCATGACTGATGGGCGGACGGCCGTGGGCGCGCGGAAAGCGGCCCTCGCGAAGGGGCGGAGGAAGCGGGCGTTCATGTTGGGCTATCTGGAGATGCGGGTCAGCGCGCTGCTGCGGAGGTCCAATTGGCGCTGGGGAGCTTGTAGCTGTGGAATTGGCGTACCGGACGAGGTTTTCGAAGCCCGTGGAGATGGACGGTGATGGTGTTGCGGGTGGGAGCGATTCGTAGGTGTCGCTGGTGTCGCCGGCAAAAGCTCGAAGCTGCCGCCCGGCAATCGCCGCTCAGTCACGTGCTGGCAGCTTGGCGGAAGAAACAAGGTGCGCTCAACCATCACCGAACACAACACCCTTCACTCTCCTTGCAGAGTACGCGCAAGTACACTTAAGGCATTGTGCTTCTGGAGCACTGTTAATCCCGTGAGCTCAATTGCTTAACGTCTCATCTCGGTCGCTCCCACTTTTAGCATCCCACGCCTTTACCCCGAAATGGCATTGTCACAGAGCCTCATGCAACTATAGGCGCATCAATCTTAATACCAATATCCCACGCCTCATTCAAGCAGCCCAGCACGCCCTTTGCTGACAAGCAGTTGCATTGCTATCCTGAACGACTGCTGACCCACAGATCGTCATGCCAACGTGGTAGCTAGTACTAGCTCCCTTTGAGCCGCAGCGGGTGTAGGGCTCGCTATATAAAGGTCAGCGGCAATGGACATCATTGCGACCTTTTTACGCCTCGTTTAGACAGTGTGCATCATGGCTAGCGAAAACATCTTGGTCATCGGGAATTGGGAGTTGTGCCTCACGATTGTGAGTGCGCTGATCCCGTCAACGTTCGATCAAGACTACGTTCGATGCCAGGTCTCCGTTCTGACATACCCTTCGCAAACATTGGCTCTCCCACCACATATCTCGCCGGACACAATCGAGCACAAGAAGTCCGATTTCTCATCATCTTCTTTGCAGGACGTCTTCACTGGGCAAGACATGGTCATCAGCACTATGTCAGGAGGAGACGCGGATCTTCAGATACGGATTATCGACGCTCTAGTTGCTGCAGGAGTCAAGAAGTTTATTCCGCATGAGTTTGGACACGACACCTTGAACAAGGAACTACAAGCACGAATCTCAAAATATGCGGGACGCGCCAAAGTTATCGAGTATCTTCAACAACTCTCAAGTGATCGACCAGGATTTAGCTGGACCGGCATTGCAACAGGTTACCCTCTGGATTCGGAGCTCATCAGCGGCAACATGGGCTTTGATATGACCTGGCACAGCGCGACCATCCATGGAATCGGCACAGAACCATTCGCAGCATCGAGCCTCGAAAGAGTTGGACATGTTGTTGCTAGTGTCGTTCGACACTGGGAAGAAGTCAAGGACCAGTACATCTACGCAGCAGGTGTCATTACTTCGGCCAACGAGGTGCTGAGGTCTGCAGAGAGGGCGACAGGTCACGAGTGGACCGTAGGCAGTCATGACGTCGAAGATTCTGTGAGGGAGGGTGAAGCAAGAATTCAGCGAGGCTTCCCAGATGCCGGAATGGCCTTACTTGAAAGAAGTGTGCTCTATGATGAGCAATTGGACGCATCGGCACCCTTCCAGTCTCGAAGCGCAAACCGTATCCTACAACTGTCAGCAGAATCCGTGGAAGACATAGTCAACAGGGCCTACCACGATCTTCAACACCATGGCAAGCCCGGTTGCGGATGCTCGGCATGAACCCACGAGTGGACGACTTGGGCCTCATCTGTAACGCCACACTTAGCACTAAGCACAGTCCTATGGTTCATCTCGGTTGAGATCGCAATGACGTTCCACAAAGCCATTAGCAGCGACCCCTTCATATCAGCGCCCGGCGGCCGGACAACTCGAGGTCCCGAAAGGTCGCCCAGACTTCATTTCGTTCATGGTCAAGCCCCTGCAAGTCCTTCGTCATTTCAGCCAGCAGACATGCATATATGCACCGTAGATCACGTTCGGAGATCCGGCACCCTTGATGCCTGCCTCAGATTCCAGACACCCTGCGATCGCCGAGCACGCTGCATACCAAATTGCGCACAATGCGATGGCCACCGTGCGACGGACTGCTTCGGACATCAGTGAGCATCCGCCTAAGGCATAAGCTAGCATTCATCCATCCAGGCAGACCTCAGGCGCTCGGAGACAACACGCTCGTGCATCCGCTTTCCGATGCATCTTGTGCGTAAGCCACTGACGCGCTTCGCCTTGTCAGACTAATCTGTATGCGTACATGTTCACGATCGGTGCAAATGGACAAGCCCAAGCCAGGTGGGGCAGAATCTCGGGACACCAAGAGATCGCGGAGTCTGATACCGCTTGCATCCACAATTTGCTCACCGACCTTGAGTTCCGCAACGAAGCACTACCAACCCTCGTGGTACCCGTTCCGCTCAGCCCTACTCTAACGCCCGAGCGTCCCGCGCTTCTCTGCGACAAGACCACGTTTCAAGATTATCGCGTGCGGTATCAGAACAATCAGCCCCAACAGCGAGGCGTTTGAGGCTGTCTGATCTCACTCTCCAGTTTAACTGAGGCGTGTTATGATGGACCTTTCTAAGCATGTTTTGCGAGCAGGGTTTCCGGTTTGGGACATATGCAATAATCGTGGTAATGTTGAAGAGGACTTTTGTCAAGGTGCTAAGAAGGCATGGTCTATCTACTTGTACATAAGAAAGGCTACCTACGTGGTCGGAGCAGATGGGGAATCGAGCGCTGGAGCTTCATACAAGACCAGGATCGCAAAGAGGGGTGAACGGGACCTGGGTCCTCATGCTGGAAGTCGTAACTTCGTGATATCGCACCGCTGCAGTGGCGAGCGTGCGTGCAAATCCAAACGGGAACGCTGGACGAACAGAAAGGAAAGTATCGCAAAGCCGAGGCTGCGGAAGGACAGAGATAGGAAATAGCGAGCTTGTTGGAAGCTCGCTCGTCAGCTGAACCACAGCTCCTGACATGGCCGAAATGCGCAGTAACCGTAACCTTGCAATGCAACACGCCAGACCACCGTGTATCCGTGAACGCCAATGGAAGCTCACAGAAAGTGTGTGTTGCTCAGAGAAGAAGAGTAGTTGTACGAGTGACGGCGTTCGAGTGGACCAGACGTTCAGTCCAAGCGGGAAACACCTGATCGGTAGACGTCCTGCAAGTCTAGTGAGGTTTGCGGCGAAGCGCGAAATGCACCCGGACTTTCACACCATACGAGAAGATGTCGCCTTGCTTGTCATATCATACTAGCGATCGAGTTGAGCGCTGTCGTGGTGGTGCGTATGCCGACGAGTTCAGGCTCGCTGACTTGATGCGCAAGACTGGGCGTGTACGATGATTGACCACTCGAGAAGCTCTGTAAACTTTGCAGCGGTGTGGTAAACAATCCTACCACAGGTTCATGTTTAGTCGTGGGCTGCGCGCGATAGTCCGGAAAGGTAGCCTGCGTTGGTGTGCGAAGCGCATGCATCGTCGGCGTTGGATACGCTGTGCTACTACTCGCAAACGTCGAGCTGCTGTGTAGTTGTGGTGTTGCCGTGGGGGTTGGAGTCGGTAAGGGTACTGAACCCGATGAGCTCGGCATGCCGAACGTCTGCAGCGATGAGCTACCCGGGATCGGTGTGGGCGTGGAATGTCGGTGAGAAGCTGGATCCTGTGACGCTTCTTGCTTGATCGGGTACGAAGATGAGGTTGCGGATGCGGATGAAGCTGCACGTACACGCCCAGCCTGTGTCTCGCGACGACGCTTTGGTCCGTCTTTGACTTTGGGGTGAGTGTGACACTGCGTTGATGTTAGCGTGCTGGTTGCTCGAGCTTGTGTGACAGCGGATACGGACGCGTGACAATTGGCGAATGGGAGAACGAGCATCACGATGCTCAGGAATGAAGGGTTCGGAAGTTATTACTCACCTTGTATGCATGCCTAAACCACGTCGTACCTTTCTTCTTACTGCTCACCAACGCAATCCATTCGCCGCAGCTTCCACAGAGACCCTCCCATACATCCAGATTGCCTTCAGTGCGGCGAGTGTCTTGTGGACCCTGGAATGCCGCGCCGGTGGCTGCACTGACACCATGGGTAAACGACTTGTCGTACCAGAAGGCGCTGTTCTTGAGTACGAGCCATCGCCCTGGTTTGCATAGACCACACCATCCTTCTCGCTTGTTACCGTGGCCGCGAACCCATCGCGGGGTGTACATATCACCAGTGAAGCGCAAATCTTGTTCCGCACGAGCAAGATCTGGATCCGAAGGGTTCATGTCAGATTCTGGTGGATTGCATGGCTCTTCATGTAGTGATGAGTACAAGTCTGGTGGGTCTGACAAGTCTGCAAAATGCGACGAGCAGCCACCATGGCGATCAGCGTTACTTTGCAGTAGCCGAAAGAGACCTTGAGATGGCAGTGGTCGCGGTACCTCGAGATGATACGGTTGCTCTTGATTCGAGAATAGTGTCGAAGTAGGGCGTAAAGGATGCGCTTGCGAATACAGCACGTTGTGGATCTCATGCTGCGTGGCTTGTCCAAAGTTGTTGTACGCGCTCGGTGGGTAAGTTGGCATCGAATGGTGAGGATTGTAGCGGGGACCGTACGGCGCAAAGCGGTCGGGAACATGTGTCAATGTACGCGAGTTTGCCGGGGTCGAAGTCGGCGCATGGCCGGTAGACCATCTCTTGAAACGACTGCTGTCGAGAGTGTAAGGCGAGGAGCGAACGTTGTTGTGCGGCGCCGGTGATGCGCGGGTGCGACTACCCC
>TARA_R110002003_G_scaffold207_4_pt1 | contig 21360 bp, 15 predicted proteins | sample TARA_R110002003 | Tara Oceans TARA_R110002003 (sample SAMEA4396441) | marine metagenome | biome: Westerlies Biome; feature: [SRF] surface water layer (ENVO:00010504); material: water (ENVO:00002006), including particulate matter (ENVO:01000060) such as... | depth 5 m
CAATCGGCTTACTAGGGCTGAGCTACTCGTGATGGACGACGCAGCCTTCGCTGCTTGCCTCGTCAAGGTCAAATCCGCGCATAAGAATTGGTGGATTGCAGAGAAGAGGTAGAGCAAGCTCGCGTGAGAGCATTGTTCAGCTGCTCAGCAGGTCATGGTTAGTCGCTCATTCTCATGAACACTTGAAGAGTACTAACAACGACGTAGCACTCTCGAGATCCCCAGGGTTACCTGAGGTTAAAGTGACTTCAGCTGAACTCCATGCATTCTATCGCAAAGGATTCGATCGCATCGGCGTCTCTCGATGCGGTTTTTGGACCGAGTTTGCTCTCTTCTAAGGATTGGTCTGTACACTACTTCATGACCTGGCCACGATTGAATCTGGGATGGCTGCCGTTATGGATCATGCATGCTGGACTTCTTTGACCTCTACAGCTGGAGGTCAGCGTCCAGCAAGGAATGCTCGGATCTGGAATGACAATGAACATGGTGATTTCCACAGGACTGGCATTTCGTAGAAGTTAATACATGGAATGAAAACCACTGATCGTATCAAATGACATCGAGGAGGATGCTAGCTCTCGGTACGCGTACTACTGTTGATAAGCCAACTGTCACAACCCTTCGGTACGATGGTACAGAATTAGAAAGCCCAGCGTTTTGCAGTGAGGGAAATGGTTGATGAGGGTAAGCGGATGCGTGTACAGAAGCTTGTCGTGGGCACACACGAGCCAACATCAGCAATGCCTCGGCTCGTAGCATGCTCAGGTCGTTCAGATGCAACAGGTCATGCAAACGGGTGTCAGCCCGGTTCTCCTTGTCTGACAATGTCATCACTCTCTCTACTAGATCTTGACCTTATTTGCTCTGTCTACGCTGGAAGTCGAGTGTTGTGTTGTGTTGTTCTGAAGCTCGCCTCCCACTCACATCAAGCTAGATTCACTCGCGGCGACCCACCACCATGTCGCGTAAGCTCTGACGGCTACCCACGCCATGACTACCGCCCCATCCCTCACTAACAACCTCGACAGCTCTCCCCCTCGCCCTTCCCGCTGCAGCCGCCGGCCTTGCCTACCTCAATGCCCGCCATGGAATCGCGCATGACCTTCCGCTACTCTTCTCCTACATCCGCTCTACGCTCAATGGCGCGGCCCACGAACGCCGTGACACTCTGAACCTCTTCTACGAGCTCGAATCGCACGCCCAATCCTCGCGTTCGAATCACCCTTGGATCATCTTCCAAGGCCAGAGATGGACATATGCACAGGCCTACGACATCATCCTAAAGTATGGCGTGTGGTTTAAGCACAAAGGCGTGGGGAAAGATGAGATTGTCGCAATGGACTTTGTGAACTCGGAGGTCTTCATATGGGTGTGGTTTGGCCTATGGAGCATCGGCGCGAAGCCAGCCTTCATCAACTACAACCTCACAGGAAAGCCTTTGGTGCATACGATCAAGACGAGCACGGCGAGGTTGGTGCTCGTCGACGAGGAGGGGAAGGACAACTTTCAAGAGGAAGTATTGCAGGAACACGGCTTCATAGCGCTCGGAGATGACAAGTTTGGCTTCGACATGGACGCAAGCGAAGTACCTCGATCCGTGCGAAATCAGACCATACCAGCGCAGGCGCTCGAAGCCGGCACAGTCCAGGCCAAAGTGCAGCGACAGATCGAGATCGTGCACTTCGACAAGACTCTCGAAGCCCAGATCCTCACTCTCCCTTCGACCCGCCAGCCAGACAGTGCGCGAGCAGGCCAGACGCGCAGCAGCATGGCAATGCTGATCTACACCAGTGGCACAACGGGACTTCCCAAGCCCGCCGTAATGGCCTGGGGAAAGTGCAGCATCGGCGCCAAGTTCACCTCCTCATGGCTCGGACTCAAGAACGACATAGTCTACACGTCGATGCCGCTCTACCACAGTTCCGCCAGCGTCCTGGGCGTCTGCGCCGTCCTCCAGGCCGGCAGCACCATCTGCCTCTCCTCCAAGTTCTCGCACAAGACCTTCTGGCCCGAAGTCCGTTCCTCCCACGCAACCATCATCCACTACGTGGGTGAAACGTGTCGCTACCTTCTCTCCGCGCCTCCCTCACCCCTCGACAAGTCGCACAAAGTCCGCGCCGCCTTTGGCAACGGTCTGCGACCAGACGTCTGGGAGCCGTTCAAGCAGCGCTTTGGCATCCAGACCATCTACGAATTCTACGCTGCCACCGAAGCCCCCGGCGGCATGTTCAACCGCTCCTCAAACACCTTCTCCTCGGGCGCCATCGCGCGCAACGGCACCCTCGCTTCCCTCATCTTCTCCACCGGCCTCTGCGTCGTCCGCATCGACTCCGCCGCCTCACCCCCCGTCCCGCTTCGCTGCCCCACAACCGGCCTCTGCCAGCCCGTCACGGCCAACGAGCCGGGGGAACTGCTGTACAAACTCGACCCAGCCAACATCACCGAGAAATTCCAGGGCTACTTCAACAACGACGCCGCCACGAGCAGCAAAATCGTCCGCAACGTCCGCGCCCTCGGCGACGCCTGGTATCGCAGCGGCGACGTGCTGCGCTGGGACAAGGAGGGTAGATGGTGGTTCGTCGACCGGCTGGGCGACACGTTCCGGTGGAAAGCAGAGAACGTGTCGACGGCGCAGGTCGCCGACGTGCTGGGCGCGCATCCCGCCATCGCGGAAGCGAATGTCTACGGCGTGGCTGTGCCGCGCCACGATGGGCGCGCCGGCTGTGCGGCCGTGGTGTTGCGCTCGTCGCACGGCGAGCCGAGTGAAGACACGCTGCGCAGTCTGGCGGCCCATGTGGAAAGGGAATTGCCGGCGTTTGCACGGCCGGTTTGGCTGCGGGTTACGAGGGCGATGCAGACTACGGGCACGAATAAGCAGCAGAAACAGGGGCTGCAGACGGAGGGGATTGATCCGCGGGTGGTGGAGGGGGCGGGCGATGTGCTGTTTTGGCTTAAGGGGGGGAGGTATGAGCGGTTCACGAAGAGGGATCTGGATGCTATTGAGGGTGGCGCGGTGAAGTTGTAGATGCTGTGTTGGGTTGGGTTAGGTTGGGATTTGTTTGAGATACCACTTTACGCGGGAAAGGATTTGATCAGGTCTTTGGTTGGCATTGCAGAGTATGCTATGTTGCTTCTTTGGCCTTCCGCGTCTTTCTTGATTTCTTTTTCTTCGGCTCTTCATACGCCTCGTCATCATCGTCGTCTCCCTCCACAGCCTCGAAGGCGTCTTCCGTCGCCACAGAAGCAGCTTTACTCCCACCTTTTCTCTTCCTCCGCGTCCCGGCCCCATCCTTCGACGCCATTTCGTCCTCAACAACACCAAGCAAGCCCTCTGCCACCTCATCATCCTCCTCCTCCACTCCACCCCTCGCCCCCTCCCTCTCCGCAAGCCTCTCCAACGCCGCACCCAACCTCTTCCCCGCCACTGCCTTCCCCTTCTTCTTCCCACTCGGCCCTCCCTGCGCCGCACCCCTTACCCTAGGTGCGAAAGCACCCGCGCCCACGCTCCCCTCAAAGAACCTTGTAATATTCGCCTGTGTACCTTCCTTCTCCCTACGATTCATATCCCTGATCACAGGCACAAGCACTTCGTCCGTCCTCTCCCAGCTCCATCCGATCTGACTGCTCAGAAAGGTGCGTAGCGCAGCGAGATCCGGGACGCCCCATTGGAAGGGCTCAGGGTCTGCATCGACTTCGGGGTGGAGGTAGGCGTCTGCGACTCTCTTGTCCGGGAAGCCGGGCGGGAGGAAGAGTTTGGTCGCTTGGGTGCGGCGGAAGCGGCGGCGGAAGGGGCTATCTTTGTCTGCTTCTTTGGGGATGGTTTGGTCTTGCACGCCTGTCCACCAGTCTTTGAAGTTCTGCAGGTCTGGAAATTCAGCGAGGAGTTCCAACGCGGTGACGGGGCCGATGCCGGGGATGCCTGTTGTGTAGTCGCTGCCGAGGAGCTGCGCGATGGAAATCATTTTCTCGCGGGTCAGGCTGAATTCAGACTGGAAGTCGGTGGCGAGATAGCATTCTACGAATTTGGCGGCGTTGAACATGTTTTTATACACGCGTGTGCCACCGAAGAGGAAAGTGTCAGAGTCATCGGTTACGATGCCGTCGACGAGGCCGAGGTGCACGAGCTCGGCGCACTGGGCTTCTGCTTCCATGGGCGCGGTGATGTACGGGAGGCCAAAGAGGGTGAGGAGGTGTTGGCATTCTGTAATCATGGTTTGTGTAACTTCGTCTGCGTCTCGGCGGTCTTTTTTCTGCTGGGCGCGCAGTGACTTTAACTCTTCGTCGAAGTTGATGCGGGTGGCGGTGTTGTTGGTGACTTCTTTGGCGAAGCGCTCGTGTTCTTCGGCTTCGGCTGCCAGAGAAGCGAAGAGCTCAGCATCTTCTGGGTCGGAGTATTGATCTGAGTCGTTGCCAGGAAGGTCGAGAGGTGCGGCATCGTCTGCAACACCGCTGTGGGGCACGATGGGGATTTCAAGGTCGGCAGGACCTTGAAGCTGGGCTGGAGACGGTGAGCGGTGGCGCCGAATGGGTCGTGGATGCGGCTTGGACGGTATAGGGACGTCTTCGAAGTCTGGCGAAGGCGACTTTGATGGGGTTGGTGCTGTAGCATTTTCCATGATAGGAACGTCTTCGAACTGCGGAGAAGGTGTTTCGACGGGGACTGGTCCAGTGCCAGGGTCCGTCATAGGAACATCTTCAAACTCTTCAGATGGCGACCTAGACGGCTCGCGATGCCGTACGCCATCATCTTTGTCATCCTCTTGTCCTACTGTGGTATGCCTCTCATCTTCAGGCTCGCTCTCCGACCAATCCACTGGCTCGTCTTCTGAATCGTTGGCGAAAGGCGTCTGCTTGATCAGAGCAGGATCCTGTTTGGGGGGCGATTTCTGCTGCGCAGCAAGCGGTTTCGGAGGCTCAGCTCGTACTTTGTCTGCCAGGTCGCCCATCCTCAACTCTGTATCGACCATTGGAGCGTCTTCCATCAATCTGTCTTCCTCGTCCGAATCAAGCGCGATGACTTCTCCACCCTTGTCTTGGCTGGGCGTGGCATCAAGGTCGATAATTTCTCTTGTTTCCTGCTTGTGTAGACGCGGTAGTTCCTGAAATTGAAACCAAGCTCGCTCTTCCTTCTTTGCCTCTTCCCATTGCTCTTTCTCTTCCTGCCGTTGTGCGTTCAAATCTTCGTCTAGATCACGTTTGCCACTGAACCATGGCGGCAGCGGCGCAGCATCTTGTTTCTCCTGGCCAAATGTCTTCTCAAAGCCTCCCGCAGCATCCGCCTCGAGCTTTTCCATTTTCTTCTTACCGAGGATTGAGTTGCCCAAGTTGAGCTTCTCGAAAGGCAAAGGGCCATCAAAACCAGATGCATTTGTGGTCAGTGGTGTAGGCTTCACTGCTGGCACAGAGGCTCTTGGCACAGGCTTCGGCGACTTTTGTCGTGCCTTGACAGGTCGCTTCGACTTGCGAGACTCGGCCAAGGCTGCTTGCAAGTCTATATCATCCTCCTCGCTCTCGCTGCCTTCAAAAGGTCCTTTTGGAGCTAGTTTGCTGCTGCGCTGATTTGCTAGTCGCGCAATGGCCAAGCCACGACCTTTGACACCTGTAAAAGGATTGGCATTTGCAGCCCGCTTCTGATGAAAGACCTCACGGACTGGGTCGTCTTCTGAACCTTCGGCTATATCCTCACCATTCTGCTGCATGGACAGCGCGATGGCGCGCTGTAGCTGTTCGTCTTCTGCATCGTCTCCGGCGTCCTCGAAGAGAGCGTCACCGTTGGTGGCAGGCACGTTCTCCCATTCTTCTGCCTCATCGCCTTCCGCCAAGAATAGCGAATCAGGATCCTGGTTGACGGGCGAGGCCCTTCGTGGTCTGGCCTGTGCTGGCTTGTCCTTGCGGGAGTTGTAGAAATTCCGACGTCGTTTCGCTAGCTCGCTCGTGATGAACTCTCTCCCTTCCTCTGCCTGCGTATGTGGTCGAGACTTTGCCTTGGGTAGTCGGTTCATGCCTTCGATGGGTACATCTTCAAAGTCGTCATCGTCTTCCCACTCCTCGTCCTCTTCAGCTGGCGGTGGTGGTAGATCGAGATCTATAGGCTTATCTGCCTTGCCTTCATCTCTATTTGTGACTACACCAAGCGCCCATCCGCCTTCAACGCCGTCGTTCTTCACGAGGACGTACTCTCTGCCCTTCTCGCCCGCTACACGGCTTGCAACGCCCACGCCAACCATGTCGTCATTCATGCCGTTCAGATTCATAAGGCGCTGCGTCAATTCGTTGCGTTCGCGTACGCGCTGGATCTGAAATTTGGAAAATGCCATTCTGTCCGGGAACATGGTGTCAAGCTGCTCTTTCGAATGACCCATTCTCAGCCGACTTCGCAGTCTGGCTGCGTTGAGAATGTTGTATCGGTCGGCGGCCGGCAAGCTCTGGAAGAAATGGCCATCGAAGTCAATCTTGGAGAAATCGTAGACATTGATGTCCTCGCCTCTGTCAAATTGTCTGGCATACTCTTCAAGTTCTTCCAATGACATGACCCTGGGGTCATCCGCGCCGCCCATTTCGTTCATGGATCTGCCCAGATCTGGAAGGTGATACTGGTCCTTCTTCTTGAACTTCCTGTTCTGTGCACGCTCCTGCTGCGACTGCAGAATTTCCTCGGCGTACACCAGATTCTCCGGTATGGCCTCTTGCTCATCCTGGTTGCGCGGGTGTCTTGCAGCCTCCTTGCGCTTCTTCTCCTCTTCCTCAGCCGCCCGCTGCATTTGTATCGCCAAGAGCTTCCCTGCTGTTCTGACTGCATCCTCGCGTCTGCCCTCGCGGCGCGACTTGCGGTTGCTAATGGTCTGTCGCTTCAGCGCCGGTGCGCCACCGTCGAAGACGAAGACAGGCTTGATGCCGATGAAGAGGAGCTTGCATACTCGGCGAAAGAAGCCGACGATGTGGCTGTTTCGCAGCGCATTGCCCTCCTTGTCGCGCACGGCTTTGAGGAATTGGTAGATCCAGATGGAGGCATCGACGGCGAGGCGCTTCTTGTTCAACGTCTCGATTTTGATGGGCCGCGCGCAGGGCTGCAAAACAGTCCAGAGGCCGGTGACACCCATGGCGGTGCGCGATGAACGGGTTCCATCGGTCTGGGACGAGAGCCGTGCTATGCGCGAGATCCGTAGGTGGGACTGAGTGAAGCTTGCTGCCTTGTGACCGCGCGATCAAAGCGTGTCGTCGATGACGTGTGTGCCAAGCTTCGCGCCTGCCACACGCGTCTGCTGTGTGTTAGCACGGGAGACATACTGTACGATGCGAAAGTTCGCACAATGAGGCATTGGAAAGATTCGGACATGCATCAGCTTAAGTTTACAGCTTCTTTCATCTCCCCTGGGACATCGCGTCATCTGACAATTGCTGTGTTGTGTTAAGTCAGTGCAGCGCAAAGGACGTCACATGCTTCTAGAGGCTCAGTCACACATAAAATGCACTATTCAAGAGGTCTTCAGTGCTTTGTCGAGATTATGTTGAACTCCTAGAGCTGCGCGAGAGCCTTCAAGAATATCGCATCTAAAGTGGAAAGGTGCGGTAGTATGTTTACTATCTTCGAGTTTTCTACTCGTACTCTCAGATGTATCTATGCATTCTTCAACAAAAAACCCTACGATGCTCGACCATCAAGACCAAGTCCGACGCCAACATTCTGCACCTCCTCACCGTCATCTTCGTCGTCACCAAAGTCAGCTGCTTCTCCGCATTCCTCTGCGTCTTCGGCACCGGCGTCAACGTCACCAAACGCCCCGCCCTTATGCTGTTGCGCGCGTCGCGAGTCCTTTCCAAAGCTTTCGTCGTCATCCGAATCTTCGGCTTCTGCAAAGACACTGCTTCGCCGTCGGATCATTTCGAGGAAGTTGGTGTTGCGCAGCTCCGGACGACCAGTGCTCTGTGCCTGCACATCTTTCACCTCCTTTGGCGGATGCAACTCGAACATTGAATTGGGGCGGTCGAGCTGGGCGTATGGTGAGCGCGAGCGGGACAGGGCTTTCGGTATCGACGGCTGTGTTGCTTGTGAAGGCTTCCACCAGTCGCTGAGACGCTTCGAGAGTGATGGACTGTCAGGGGCTTTGGAGGACTTCTTTGCGGTTCTTGTGTCAAGCTCGGCAAGTCCCTTCTTGCTCTTGCGTGTGAACGTAAAGCCAAGGGGTAAAGTGATTGGCGAGCCTGGTCGGGATAGTCCTGCCGACGAGGACGACTCCGAGCCAGAAAGCGGGTAGCTGTCATTGCGTGGGCCGTTACTCTTCGTTCGCTTGAGCAGATCATGCAGATCATCCTCAGAAAGTACATTTGTCAAGTCGCCATCCCGTACCCCACGAGGTCGGTACTGGCGTCTTCCTTGCTGAATCAGATGTTCCAGCTTCGCGCGATTGGCGATAAACTTAAGCTTCGAGAAGGCTGACTGTTGCCCCACATGAATCATTCGTGCCAGGCGTTGCGGGGTCGGGTCAGACAATATGTGGAGGAAGTCCGACGGTATGGACTTTGGCCAGATCGTGATAGTTCCGCTGAAACGTTGTAACCAAATCTCACTCCAGTCTTGACCCAGCGGGCGTGGCAGTAGCTCAAGGTGACGAAGGACCTTGAGCCATTTGTAAAGGTCAAGCTTGAGATACTGCTCAGTCGCAGAACCGATGAACCCGCCTCGCCAGCCGCGGCCTCTTCGGTGAGTTACAGGTCGACCCACAGATCCGCGAGATGAGAAGAAGAAGATATTGATATGCGGATTGACTTGGCTTACAATCGAGAAGCGGACGTTGAAGTGTAGGTTGAGTGCTTTGAGTGGGATGTCGGTCCTTAGACTACCATCTTTCCACTTATGACCAAAGGAGTACGGCGATAGCGTCCCATCCTTGTTCTTCTTCATCAGCACCACCGGGTTCAGAATGCCAGGCACGGCGGCTGACGCTAGAACGGCAGACCAAACAACACAATCAGGCGCGGTGATGTAGTTGGCGAGGATCGTTGGCGAATGAGGGTCTGAAGGTACACAGGATACGTTAAGGATGCGACCCGTTCGCTGATAGGCTTCCTTGAACGTCATGCTGCCTCGTGTCATCCAAGCGCACTTCTTGGCCCAATCGACACTGTCGAAGCGCGCGCCGGTGGCGTACCACCTCTTCATCCAGGTCCAGGTATCCTCGTGACACGCCGTGATACGGCCGGCTAGTGCAGGCACAAGCAGCTTTTTAAGCTCATCGTCGGTCCTGGAGCACAACAATGCAGCGACCAGAGCTCCGCCTGATGTGCCGGTGATGACTTCTGGGAGGAGTTCAGCATCAAGAAGGGCTTTTGCAACCCCGAAATGGTAGTACGCAAACGTCGCGCCACCAGACAGACACAGCGCGGTGCGTCCGAAGTTGCTTCCGAGGTGCTTGAACAGTGCCCTCTTAGTGTCAGAGTCGAGCTGTGTGGTGCGAAGCAGAAACGAGAGAGATGCTTCAGCCTCTTCGATGAAGTCTTGCACGGCTTGCTTAGTACCGTAGTAGGTCTCACTGTACAAGCGAGGGTTTTCAAACCCGCAGAAGTTGTTCTTGATGCAAGCTTCCAGCAGTGCGCTCAGGTCCTCCACGGCCCGTGGCTGACCATCCGATCTCTTCTCATCAGACCGGCCATTCTCATCGGATTCGGCCCTTTGCCGAAGCTTGACCAGCTGCTCGTGTACCCTCCGAATGGTTAAGGAGTCGTAGTATGAGTAAACCGGCTGCTTCTTCCACTCATCGCTGCCAAGGTAAGTGTCCAGTTCCTTCGCGCTCTTGATCCAGTCCTCATAAGATGATGCGCTCTGCAAGCGCTTCCGCAGCCTCTGCCGTGTTCCCCGCCATGTCACCAGGTGCTCGTATAGATAGATGTAGAAGCGCGTGAAGACGTAGCCGACGCTGAGGAACAGCAACCACCCCAGCACCACTATCAAGAGCGGCCATTTCAGCAGCACGTATACGAAGCCCTCGCGCGTCTCGTCCTTGCCTCGCCCCGGGGGTGCTTTGCTCTTCTTCCGCCGCCGCACTCGCTGGTGGATCGGCCGCCAGTCGTTGAGGGCAGAGAAGAACTTGCGCGGCTCGGGCGGCGGAGCGGTGAGGTCATCGGTCGAGGGAGATGGCTCGGGCGCAGCTAATGCCTTCGCGAACTCGTCGAAGTCGGGTTCGTGGACGAAGTCGTTATTGTAGTCGGGAAGGAGGGTGAAGTCAAAGGCCGAGGCAGAGTTGGGCGCTGGGCCGTCGGTGTCTTTTTTCACGTCAGCCATAGGAGGAGGCTCGAGAGACAGCGCGTCGCATCGTCGATATATCGAAAGGGGTGCCCAGTGGGATGATGAAGCTCTGTTGCACGTGAAGAAACGGTGCGGGCTACCGATACGTCACCGCGGCTGGACCCTTCGGATCGACACCAGGGCGGCCTCGCCAAATCTCATGCCACACATTGCGAACTTGCATCAGTCCACGCGCCACCGAACCGACAACTACTGGCAACGCATATGTGGCGTCGTCCCATCTCTGCGAATGCTGCCGTAAGCCTTCGGGGTCGGTCTCGTCCCAAATGCCTTCCACGACGCGAGTTGATGACGCTCGCCATCGAGACGAGTTGCGATGACACCTCGGTCGCAATCATAGAGAAGGGCTCTCGGCATGGCAACACGCTTGCGCAGCTTCACTTCCATAAGAAAGTGACTTCGGACAATTCCGAGTACAAGGGCGTGCATCCGCTCCGCGCTCTCGTGTCCCACCAGGAGAATCTCGCACGTCTCGTGAGCGAGGCAATCAGCCATCTCCCAGAGCGCGAACATGGCCGCGCTCCTGTGCCTGGAGCATCACCAGAAGCAAAGTCCACAGATGCCATAGACATTTCGACCAAGCGACTGCCAGACTTTGTCTCCGTCACCAGAGGTCCTGGCATGCGCTCGAATCTGTTCCATGGCTTGGACGTCGCAAAAGGCCTCGCTGCCGCCTGGCAGGTACTGGACGCGAACTGCTTCTATGACATAATGCTGAAAACTTCGTAGAAGCCTCTAGTAGGCGTTCACCATATGCAAGCCCATGCACTGACGCCGCGATTGGTGAGCGCGCTTGAGCAGTCCGCCATAGCGCCCGACTTCCCCTTCCTCTCCCTTCTCGCGTCCGGTGGCCACACACTCCTCATACAATCCGAGTCTTTGACAGATCAACGCGTACTTGGCACGACAAATGATATCGCTGTCGGCGAGTGTCTCGACAAAATTGCGCGCCTCGTGCTCCCACTGGAGCTATTGCACAATACAAAAAACACAATGTACGGGGCATTGCTCGAGCAGTTTGCTTTTAGCCAGACTGGACATGAGAAAGCGAATGCAGCCGCTTCTGGCACCGGCTCCGTCGTCTCCGCGTCACCTCAACCCAGTGCAAGTCTAGGCGATTTCGGTTGCTCTGCTAGACAATATTTGGAGAAGTCTGTCGACCATTTCAATCGGTACGAGGTGCCGTCAAACCACGAAGAAGCTTCCCGAAAGAACATCACGAAGTGGGGATGGGGCTTCAATCAGCCTTTGACCAAATCCAATGGTGGCACCAAGATTAACAGTATAGAGCTCAGTTTTTCCGGCCTGTTGACAGCTGTCGAACGTACCATCCGCTTCCGGATGGACACGTCAACAATGAAACTAACGAGGCTGGAGAGAAAAATTGATGAGATTAGCCTAGAGGAGAAACGAGACATTGCTCGAGAAGCTATGCGAGCAGCCTTTGAGCATGTTACGCACCGGGTGGTCCTCTGTCTACAGTCTGTCCGCAAAGAGCCGGCAAGTCTACCCGGTCTCGTCATAGCTGGAGGCGTGGCTGCCAACAGTTTTCTGAGGCACATGTATGATAATATTCCGCTGCTCAATTGCTCGCGCTGACCCAGGTCCAGACTTGCTAGCACGTTGTGCGCTCGCGGCTATTCCGACGTCAAACTATACTTCCCGCCGCCCGCATTTTGCACCGACAATGCCGCGATGATCGCATGGGCAGGACTGGAGATGTTCGAGGCAGGTCACACTGATCCGCTCAATATCCGTGCCATACGTAAATGGCCTCTTGATCGCCTGTTGGATCCAATCATGGACGGGTAGAACTTAAGGCGAGCTCGCAGGCCCCCCTGTGCGGTTTTGCGAGTGCAGCTCAGGCCGTTCAATTAAACACGACTAGCACCACGCTGCAGCTGGGATTACTGGTATTACCATGGTTGGTCGTCAATTTTTATCGCAAAGACTGGTAGTGGACGTGACCGGAGCCTGTGACGTTACCGACGATTTGACTTGCCATGTCGGAGCCAACGACGCTACCTTCCCAAAAGCAAGAGCAAGCTTTCGCAAGTACCCAATTTCTGAGGAACTGTGCTATTATTAGGCGTATCGATGTCACTGAACACCCTCAACAGCTCCCATATTGTACGAGTCTCCACGGCCTTGCAACACGACTTCGAGCGGAAGCGTTCGAGTTCGACCTACCCTAAGTAAGGAGGTACGAGAGGGTGGCGAGACGATTCGCTTCTAGACCAAGGCGACGACGGCTCCTAGAGGTGGGAAGATACGATAAAGAAGTATAAAAGTTGTTGACCTGGTTTCGGCTCGTCTCGACCCCAGTCAACTTCGCATGGGTTGCTTGTCACTTGCGTCGGGTACGACCACGTTCGGCAGGCTGCCGAATCCCTGTCATCCTTGTCACGATCACATCAAATTGCCAGCAATATATCCAAACAACGAGTACTTTATCGTGCCGAATCTTCCCCCCGCTTAGCCAAATCATCGTCTCTGGAGCTTTATTCCTCATTTTCGACGTCTAAAAATAGTCCCTTCCTAGGTCATGCCACTGTCGCACTCGAAGTTTATCTGCATTGATTGCTTCGCATGGACGATGAGTCGACCCAGAGCCCGGAAAAGCCCTGCTTGGGCTCGCTAACGCAAAATCTGGAGTACCTCGCGCGTTGAAGTACGGACGACCGTTGTGTGGCCTCGTATCTTTCATCTGGGCATAGTACAGCCACTTGTATGGTCTAGCTCACTAACATGGGGATCCGAGGAGTTTGTATAACATGGCAGCATGTTCACAAAGATCTACATCACCATAGAGCGCTTTACTCTTCACCAACTAGTTCCTCGCGGAACCACGTTTCGCAACAATGGCACCTGCCCGGCATAGCATGCTGGCCTTGCTTGGATTTGCGGCTAGGTATGTCTATAATCGCCTCTCCGGACACGAGACTAACGACTATCAGTGTTCGTGCATTGCCCGCTAGAGTTCAGGAACGTCAGATCCTAGGCCCGCCAAAACAGTCTGTTACGTGGGATGCTGAAAGTCCTCAACCCACTCCTGAGGAGTCGGAAGGTCCTGTCCCTCCACCCATCTCCGCGCCCAAACCAAGCGATCAAATCAGCCTAGGCTCTGCTTCTTTCACCGTTACCTGGGATGGCGAGGGCCCAACTGTGACGCCGAGTGAGCCTGAGAAGCCAACTCTTCCTCCCCCAGGTCCCAAGCCTAGTGATCAGATCAGTCTTGGAACGCCGTCATATTGGGTAAGCCTCTCGTAGCTTAGCTACTTAGACACAAAACTGACATCGCGTTCACTCTTTAGGTTAGCTGGGACACCGGCAACTCCAGTCCTACCCCCACGCCTGATGTCCCTGATTATCCTCCTGCGTCTCCCACGGACCAGTTTTCCATCGGCACGCCCTCGTACTGGGTTTCATGGGAAGATCAAGGCCCTGAGCCTACGCCGGCCCCGGAAGATCCGGATTACCCAGCTCCTGAGGACCCTGACTATCCTGATCCTGGTCAACCAACTGATCAGTTCTCAATAGGCACTCCGTCCTATTGGGTGAGCTGGAGCGGGGATGGCCCAAAGACTCCGGAACCTGAACCCGTTAAATCCTCATCTGCAGTCTTCTCGCCAAAGCCCAGTGAGAAACCTGGGCCCGCGAAGTCGTCATCGGCAGTTGTACCGCCGAAATTCAGTGAGCAACCTGAGCCTGTTAAGTCAAGCATCAAACCTTCTGCTCCTGCTAGCTCTTCTGTTGGAAAGCCATCATCAACCAACAAGCCTGAGTATCCTGAGTATCCTACATGGAAACCATGGCCGCCAAAGAAAAGCTCCACACCAAAAGCATCTGCAACGCCTCCTCCAAGCGCTTCCATCAAGCCCAGTCCTACGCCAACACCTAAGCCGACTCCAACGCCACCTAAGCAAAGTGATCAAATTAGCCTTGGCACCCCAAGCGGATGGGTGAGTACTCGTACTGCATGATTATTGCATTGACTAACCGCTATTCAGGTCAGCTGGGACTTGGCGAACCAAAAGCGACAAGGAGAACAAGATGTCAACATCAATAATGCGTACCCAACTTCTACTTCAAAGGCCTCGCCGAAGCCAACCCCTGCGAAGCCGAAAACGAGTACCGAGAAGCCAAAGACAAGCTCGAAGAAGACAAGCTCGAAGAAGGCAAGCTCGAAGAAGGCAAGCTCAACCCCAAAACCGACCCCTACTCCAACCCCTACTCCTACTCCCACACCTACGCCAACTCCCACACCTACGCCAACTCCATCTCCAACCGATGAATATGAAGAGCCTCAGCAAAGCGACGACATCACTATCGGAGAGCCTACAGGCTGGATCAGCTGGGGCAAGCGAGACGCTCAACCTCAAACTGAAGTGCTCCCTCCATTCCCGTGGCCCACTTTGCCTAACGTGATAGACATCTCGAACCCCACGGCTACCGTGATATGGGACAAGCGTGATGCTGAGGCACAGGTCGATACCATCGGTCTCGAGTTTCCTCATCAGACAGTGTGGTGGCCACAACCTTCTGCAGTGAAACCACCTACTTATATATCATGGGGTAAGAGACAGGATGAGGCTGAGCCCACTGATGTTCCGGAGGTTCCAGAAGAGCCAGAATTGCCCGAAGAGCCAGAATTGCCCGAAGAGCCAGAAGAGCCAGAAGAGCCAGAAGAGCCAGAATTGCCAGAAGAGCCAGAATTGCCTGAGGAGCCTGAAGATCCCGAAGGTCCAATCGTGTTCCCGCCTTTCCCCGTGCCAACACAACCAAACTCAATCGATCTCACACCTCCAACAGCCACAGTAAGTGAACCATAGTGCGACGATATACATGGGCGACAGGCACTGATATTGCATTCTAGGTCATCTGGGGCAAGCGTGAAGCCGAGCCGCAAGTCGACACGATTGGCCTTCAGTTTCCTCACCAGACTGTATGGTGGCCACAACCTTCCGCAGTGAAACCGCCTACTTATATATCCTGGGGCAAGCGACAAGATGAGGCTGAGCCTACGTCCGAGCCAGAAATCCCGGACGATGAGTTCCCGGAAGATCCAGAGCCTGAAGATCCAGAAGGCCCCGATGAGTTCCCTCCGTTTCCTGTACCGACACAACCGAACTCCATCGGCATCCAGCCCCCACAGTACACAGTCATCTGGGGCAAGCGTGAGGCTGAGGCGCAGGTCGACACCATTGGTTTAGAATTCCCCACTGGCTCGATCGTCTGGGAGAAGCCGGCTCCGACCAACAAACCCCCAGTCTACGTCTCATGGGGCAAGCGTGAAGCCGAGGCGCAGGTCGACACCATTGGACTCGAATTCCCCACTGGCTCGATCATCTGGGAGAAGCCGGCTCCGACCAACAAACCGCCAGTCTACGTCTCATGGGGCAAGCGCCAAGATGAGGAACTCCCCACAGAGATCCTGGCACCTACTCCCACCAACGAGCAAACAATCGGGAGCCCGCAGGCAACTGTGATCTGGGGTCGTGACGCCGCTCCCGAAGCCGAAGCACAAAACTCCATCGGCCTCGGCTGGGGCACATACTCGGTGTACTTTCCCAAGCCCTCAAGCGCAGAGGTCATCTGGGGTCGCGACGCAGCACCCGAGCCCACCACACTTCTTGCAAAACCCCCGCAACCCACACCCACGCCTAGCAAACCAATCGGCTGCCTGAAATCCATCGTCACGCTGAGCCCCGTCTGTGCGGCACCACAGTGCGCTTTCCGCCTGTACCCATGCGACTTGAGCAAGCGCGCGCCCGTCATGGAGAAGCGCGTCAAGGAGCGCGAAATCGAAAAGACGATTGTGACGATCGAGACGGTCGCGCCGGTTGGCAAGCCGACGCCAATCATCAGCAAGTGTCCCGGTGTCACGAAGACGGTGACGTTGAGCTGTCCGACGTATACGTGCGTGCCGTATTGCGATCCCGTAGCAATTGTTAGGTAGACTGGGAGGGCGGGAGGGGAGAAGTGAAATTGGATACCACTGGTTTGAAGGGTAGACATGGATTGATCTACTTGCACTGAGATTCGTCCGTATTTGGTGCGGTTTGTAGCATACCTTCGCTTCGCTATATATCTTCTTCTCAAGTCATGATCGATACTCGTCCTCAGTTGCCGTCCCTTGTATTGTGCAACGATATCCGGATCCAGATATGTAGGTGGGCTTTGTCTATGGGATTCTTAAGAGTGTCCGAGGCACTGCTCGAGACTTCCATATGCTCCACCAGAGAGTTCAGATAGCAATGTGTAAGGTTAAAAACATCACTGAGCGCTGGAGAGTACAGCAGGACTCTAGAAAGCTCAGGGTAGTACCAAGTTCGGCATTTGACACTCATACATGATCTATCCAGTAGCCTCTCACTACACCCGTCTTCAATGTCAAACATGATCGAGAAGCAGCTAGACATGACTTCACCACCACTTTTCACTCTCTCGCCGTGTTAGCCTTTGGGTCTATCAATATCTACCGATTTGCACTGAAAGTAACGCCTTGAATACATGCAGCCAGATTCACAACGCACAACTATGCCTTCCGCCGCCCCACTAATTCCAAACACCACGCCGTCAAAGAAACCCCCAACGTAAATTCAGCGCATCACATCCCCTTAGCCGTCACCACGCCCTCCCCGCCTGTCCCCGCTCCAAAACCGCTTCCACCGCCCGAACCCGCCTCAGCGACTAACTCGCCACGTAGCTCCTACAGTCCATCGAGACGTTCCGGTGCTGAAGTCCAGGTCGGAAGAGTCAAACTGGTCGTTGGACATGAAAAGTCGGGGTTAGACTAGATAGAGATGTAACCTAGAACTGTTCGCTGCAGAGTGGCCTAGCTGGACGCATCGGTATTGGCTCAATAACATCAGCGCTCATTACGGTGCCATAATGTTGTGCTTGAAACCTACCACTATTTGCGGAAGATGCCAGAGCTAGAAAGCCGCTCTAACCATTGTTCATACTTCCATATGAATGTCTGAACAAATTCCATGCACAAACTCCATGTCTATCTGCCCTACCACCAAAAAAACTTAGTCCCACCTCCCCGAGATTTTATTCGCAACCCATTTCGGCACAGAAGGCTTGTGATCCCACCCAGCCTTCCACGACTCCTTCCACCCCTCCACGCTCGCCGGCAATGCAAACACCGCCGTGACAAACCACACCGTCTCGCCAGCCTCGAGATCTCCCTGCACAATCGGCAGCACGCTTCTCGACTCGACCAGATTCGAGTTCGCATCGGACAGGAGCACACGACCCTGTCGTACCCCCTGGTTCAACTCCGCAATCCCCACCGCGCCCGTCCGAGACATGGCAAACGCGCTCTTGCTATCCGTCTTCGTGCCCTCGCCATGCCCAATAAACTCGGCAACTTCCGTTAGTATCCTCCCGTCCTTCTCCCGCGCCCCATACACGCTCCACGCGCCCTCCGCCGTCTTGAGCGCGCGCTTCGTCCGCACGCGATGCACGCGCAGATGCCAATTCGGCGAGTCCTCGTGCGGCGGGACAAGATACGTCAGGACGTCGACATCGTGCCACGGCTTCATACGCGAGACGAGCACCGGCACGCCGTCGTGCTGCTCAATTTCCGAATCCCCGTCGTGCGCGCGGCGCATCTTCCACAACTCGCCGCCGTCGTCGGACAGCGCGAGGGACGACTCCGGGACGAATTGCTCCAGCTCCTGGTAGCCCGTGGACACGGAGTATGCGAAGGCGGCGCTGTATGCGAATTTGCCGTACTTGGCGTTTGAGTTCTTGATGGCGTAGTGGCACGATTGGCCGCTGGAGAGGAGGAACGAGTGGCCGCCGCTGCGGACGACGATGTGGCGGGGATGTGGGAGCGCTTTGACGACGCGCTGGGTTGCGAAGGGGTGCGGTTCTTCGGGCGCGCTCCAGAAGGGGTGGCTGGCGGGCACGGCGAGGCAGGCAAAGGAGAGCATGCACCAGTACGGCGAGCCGGGCGAGTTGTAGTTCTCGGCCAGGTACGTGTTTGGGTACGAAAAGCCGACCGTGAGCATGCCGTTGGACTGGAATATGTCGTGCTGCGTCGTCCACCACCGCAGGTTGCGCAGCCAGATGCCCTTGACGACGCCCCAGGTCAGGGGTGCAGGGAGTTCGACGTCTGCGAAGGCGACGGCGGCCCAAAAGGCGGCCATTGCCCAGCGGTAGGTTAGAGAGCGGCCGAAGGTGATGGCGCGGCCTTCGGAGTCAAAGTAGTGCACGAAGTCGAGGGCAAAGAGCTGGGCGCGCTTCTTGTATTCTTCGGCTTGCGTTGGGTCAATGTCGGCGGCGAGTTTGGAGTAGAGGAGCTGGAGGTACTGGATGGCGAAGGAGCCGGAGTAGTAGTCCATTTGGCGGTAATGTTCAGGCCCGTCGTTGGACCAGCCATCGCCACGATAGAAGGTGTTGAGCTGCTTGATGTCGGCTTCGAGGCGCTCCTTCGACCACTTTGCTCCGTTGCGCTCAAGTCCGAGGTTGGCAAAGACGCGGAACCATAGCCTGTCGAAGTATTAGAATCACACTTTGTATTGAGGTGTCATTGGGGTCATACCAGTTCGTGTTCGGCATCTCTTTGTCATTCATACTCCCTAGCCATGCTTCCACATTCTTCTTCTGCTTGTCTGTCAATGGCTCCCAGAAGTCTTTACTCGCAATAGCAAGCGTATATCCAATCGGACACGCCTCCACCATGCGTTGATCCGTATCCTCCATATACCCCCAGAACTCTTCATTCTCAGGATCAGTGCCCGAAATCAGACCTTGAACAAATTTATCCGCATGGTCATATTTGCTCCCACCCGCAAGCAGCGGTGCAAGACCCCATAGTGGACGCGCATACCCCTCGACCTGAGCAGCCGTCTCATCAAACCTAGTGCCAGTACTACCTACCTTGACGAGCGCATTCTGCGGCGAGAAGCCAGGAACAAGCGGATCTAAGAGCGAAGCCACGGCATCAACGACATCGTCACGCGTCTTGAGCGGATTCGTGGAGAAAGGGTGGAGCGGAAACGCGCGGTTGGCGTTGGCGGTGGCGGCAGTCATCCTTCCCAAGTACCGCAGGCGACCATCCAATAACTCCAAGATGAACGAGACTCGTAGATTTCGGCCGCGGGCGGATCTCTTTCTTCGACTCGGTCACTTGGCGGTTTGTGGATGATTTTTGCGACGAGATTTGCAAAAGTGTTGAAACCACCACAATGCACTCGAACGCAGTCGGTCCAGACTGTTGGATTTCAAAAGTCGTATGCGTATTGCGAACTCGTGCTAATCGCAGCCGATGCCTAGACAAGTCCAAGACACCAAGTGCGTGCTTCTGCCGAATGAGGAGCGATGCTGCGTGGCTGCCAAATGCTTGTCTGACGAAGCTCGGTCGGCAAATTGGTCGTTTGTGTGTGATGACAGCACAAGTGTGCGTTTCATGCAAAAGGTTCGATTTTGTGTGGTGATGCGACCCTTATCATTCGTCTAGGATAATGACATCCTCTGCTGCGGAGATATGCGCGTAGCACGAAATATTCGCGTCTTCGTGTGTCGCAAACAACCGTCTTTTGCCTGAAAAAGACGTGTCCACGGCCGCAATGAACCACCGTCGATTCTACCTTCTGCACGTCGCCGCACTAATCAGCATTGACACTCCACTGCCCGCAATCACAGCTCGGCTCGCCCGTGGGGCATCCTTAGCCCGACCGCTGCCCATGTCTCATTCACGGATAAATGCCCACAACAGCCGTAGCGCTTTGTTCTGGCGGGGGTTGGGCTGCCCGTGGCCCAAAGCAGCATAGTAGGCCGTTGCTTCCCCAGCGGCCACAGACAATCATGGTGGGGAGACCCCGGGTCCAAATGGGACATGAGATAGGAACGCCACGCCCACGCTTGACTGGACGGAAGAAGTGTGCTTGCTTGGCATGGCCAAGACGCATTTTGATACTCCACCACTCCCGCTGGGAGAATCCCGCCGTGCCAAGCAAAGTGACCAGTTCTAGAAACTGAGGCGCAACTCCGTCGAGGCTTCCTATTCGACGGAACATCAGCAAACACGTTGTTCTGACGATGGAGCGAACCCAAATTCGGGACTGGGATGGCCATTTCTTGCTCTGCTCAGCTTATGGAGGGCTAGCAGATTCCGTCTGGAGGAGCCGTCTGGGGGAGGGGGCAAAGACCGCGGCGTAGTTACCCCGTCTTGACCAGGGAGCTGGGAGTTAGAGAGTGCATGGGCCGTTGCTCCGTGCATTGTATATAGATAACCGCGTTCCACAGCTTTGGATTGTGTCAATCAATCTGTGGAGCATCTTTCTCTTCTCTCCAGTTCGGTCACTGCGACGGTCCGGGCCTCTCACAGACTGTACATCTGATAAGGACGAAATAGACCTTGGTCGGTATCTCTATATCGGACTTGCTGCTTCGGTTCACCACGACTTGGTATGTTCCATGTCGACAGTGGCATATGACCAGCAAGACAGAGACTAATATCATTCAGTTCCATCAAGTCCTCTCGAACGAACTGACGAACATCCCCTCAATCCAGTCCCTCGACAAATCGCCACCATGGTTTCCACCGGTGCCAAGATCATTCGCATGATCGTCAAGAACGATGCTGTGAAGACGGATCCCTCAGAAATCTACGGATGGCGTGCATTCGCCATGGCTGGATCTGCTTGCTTCGGAGGCATGTTGTTCGGGTTTGATATCGGCACCATTGGCGGTGTCCTCGAATTGCCAGAGTTCCAAGCGTATGTTGCCCATAACCATGATACGAGGAGCACGTGGCTGACTTTGGACGCAGCAAGTACAAACTCGCCGGTCTCTCCAAGACAGCAAAGGCCGACTTGAACGCCAACATCGCCTCGACTCTCCAGGCCGGTTGCTTCGTCGGTTGCTTCATCTACTCCTGGCTCGCCGACAAGTGGGGACGTAAGATCGCCCTGCAAATGGCTGGGCTTGTCACCATTGTCGGCTGCATCATCCAGGCTGTCGCCTCTGGTCACATCGAGGCCATGTACATTGGTCGTCTCGTCGCTGGTGTCGGTGTTGGTGGTGCCTCCATGGTC
>TARA_R110002003_G_scaffold104_35_pt1 | contig 21290 bp, 24 predicted proteins | sample TARA_R110002003 | Tara Oceans TARA_R110002003 (sample SAMEA4396441) | marine metagenome | biome: Westerlies Biome; feature: [SRF] surface water layer (ENVO:00010504); material: water (ENVO:00002006), including particulate matter (ENVO:01000060) such as... | depth 5 m
CCTCTAGCTGTGTGCAACTGTGGCGATATCGGACTGAGTCAGTCGCTCAGGGCATTGGTTGCCTACAAGGCTGTGACTTTTGATGAGGTGTATCAACTGACGCACTTACCCATGAACCGAACATGACCCTCATGTAAGGTCATACTGGAAGTAGCGCCCAGGCCACTTGCAAGACGTTAAGTACTTCACAGTATGCACGGTGTGCTGTAATTCCCGTGCAGCATGAAGCGCTTGCTGGGGGCCACAAGGTAGGCCCCATACTCGAAGAGGCTTGGCCGGTGTGTGTTTTTGGCTACGCGCTGCGCCATCGCGATGTGCGGCGCAGCCGCAAAGGGAGCGCTGTGCGCAAATCCAGTCATCTTGCGAGCCAGAGTGTGAGTCCAATACCCTAAGAAGATGCTACAATGGAAGTATCGGCTTCGTGGTGGCTGCGACAAGCGCCTCGTCGCCTGCCATAGCCAATCACAGCATTGCGCAACCTCCCTGCGCCCCGAGCTGTGTTGCGTGTGGAGGTCAGCAGGATGCCGCCTGGCTGATGTCAGCCTCCGCAGGACCAAGGCGGTGAGGCTCTGCGAAGTGCACGTGGAAAGCACGATCGTCGGGGATTGGTGAGATTGTGTCAGATCTCTTAAGGCTGAGGTATGGTTCGCGTTATTATACTAATACATGAGCAACGGTCTCTGTGCGCCTGGAAACCGCACCAGAGTAGAGATCGAAATGACAAAGAAAGCCCGTCCGTGGTATCATAATTCATTGACTCCTGACCCATGCAAATCATTCGTGAGATACCCTAATGTTGTACAGTGTGTCGGCTTGACATCTCATAAATCGTATCGTCGTAAATCGTGAGCTGCAAGTCTTAGTACCTCAATAGCAGTCAATATCACCAAAACTTACAGAATCAATTTCAAGCATTCATAATGAACACTCCCTTTTCGTCCATGACATAAGAGTGCTGCCTCAGGTTGGACATTGCGACTGGCTTTTCAGGCCCGCGCTTCTTCTCAGGCACGTCCCTCTTCTCGACCTTGGCAACAGGGCGTGCTGCGAAAGTTGACTTCGGCGCTGACTCCTCAAGCACACTATCTAGGTAGGACGACAACTGTCGATCGTACATCTTCTGCAAGCACGCATCCGACTCTTTCGCCCTTAGGCTTCTTAACGTTTCTCTCCTTGGAGTCAGCTTGTGTCTCAAAGCCGGTCGAGCGCCCTTCACGGTGCGTGGCCAAGCAGGCGCGGGTGAGAAGCACGTCAGGGGAGACGTTCTGGGAGGAGGCAGATTGAGCGCGCGGGGCGGCTCAGGACTCTCCATTGGCCGGCCCACAGCTGGTGAATTGGTTGATCGAACTTCCTGTGGATCCATATAGGTGGGCTTCGGAGGGAGGGGCCGGCCTCTGCTGAACACTGGTTTCGAGGCCTGAGTGATTGGGTTGCCAACATGTGGCGGCGAGAAGCATGATAGGGGAGAAGTCTTCAGTGGAGGTGAGTTTGGGGCGAAAGATCTCCTCAGGGAATTTGGAGAGCGAACGATGGGAGACGGGCACTGGAAGGTGAATTCTGCTGTCGTCGACGGTTTCGGTCTAACTGGAAGCGAGGCACTTCTGGCGAAGAGTGGCTTTGGGGCCTCCAAAGGAAGGTTCCAAGTGGGTGCTGGCGCGGTAGATTTGAATGATGATGTGCGAGAGGGCGGTTCGCTTGGTACCAACGTCGCTGGCGTTCCAGGCCGTGAAGCATCGCTCACGATTGAGGACCGGTTTGATGAGACTGTTGATGCATCTGACGGGCAGATGATCGGGGATGGTGCTTCCAGCGAGGGAAGCTCGATGGTTGCGATGTGCATGGCTCTCGGCGGAAGTGTCGTGCTCCTGCTGAAGAGTGGTTTTGGAATCAATTCTGTTTCTAGTTGGAACATGTCATTTGGTAATGGCGGAAGGTCTTTGTCGTGAATGCACAGCCTTCGGTAGGGACTTCGATGTGGTAGCGGAGGCGTCCGGCTAAGCGTCTCGGTGGAAGCCATTGTCGTACATATGTGTGTTTGGAAGTCTTGCGGAGCGACCGTTCCGTTGCGTTATGGAGTGTTCGGACGATAGGGGCCGGGTTATTAAGCGTCGAGCAAACATGAATATGGACAAAGCATCAGGTGCGCAAACTTCGTGTGGGTTCGACGACCTATTAAACGAATGGCGGGAACACCCGCCACGCCAACTGGGAAACGTCGGCAACAAGCCTGTTGGCTAGTCTGCGCACCAACGGGGAAAGCAGGACTAGGAGACGGACGTCATTGGATCGCAATAGCGCGTGGAGCTTGTGGAAGCCATGCGGCTGGGGATGCGATCTAACGGTGTGTAAAACTACGTGGCTGGCGGGCAAGGGTGCCCCAGTTTCTTGACCGCCCACAACAGCGGACAAACATTCAAACTTCGACGGTTCATGACTGCAACGGGAGAATGCTTGCGTTCGGCGATGTGCGATTGGTTTTGTTGATGGTGGGCTGATGTGCTGAGATAAGTGAGCACCTCGTTGTGGTGAGGGTGTGGAGGACCTTGCAAAATTCCATTGTGGGTGCGACTCGAACGGCTCCACCTGCAATAACACAAGGACCACGAGGCCTGCCATCATGAAACATGGTCAATCAGCCTTCTTTTTGATCAAGAGACATGACAAGCTACAAGTGATCTTCAGTAGATCATGAGCGTCTCGCTCTTCACGGTGAGCGCACTTGCTTGGCATGATGGGTTACATAAGCCTGTCATGGCTGCCGTGCGTGAACGCAGAAGATCATAGCTGAACTCGGAGGCTGACTATAGCAGGGATACTGACAACCAGTCTAGCTAGTCAACCTAAAACGTTGTACGAACTGCGCAGTTCGGGACCCCACCTGGAGGCTGCGCCTGCTGACATTACAATGATATACTTCCCTCCCTAGAAAACTCTCTCACCGTACAGATGCCGTCAAACCAAAATCAGTTCATGTCATGCCGCCCTTGTAAATGCGAAATGTGGACGTGAAAACGCCAGGTATCGTCCATACGATATGCAATATCCGCCAATCATCACTTCATCCACTCTCAATCCAGGTCACCCAAAAACGCCCGCCTTCGTTGTGCATGATCGCCGAGGTTAGTGAGGGGGATCCCGAAGTCATCTTCGTCGGGCCACTCATTTCCTTCGTCTGATTCCCACGAGCAAGGTATCTTTTCTTCTTTCCGGACGCGAGAGGTGCTCCAGCCAAAGCCGTTGGAGATACTTGCGGCGATGCGAAGCATAAGCGAGACGAGATGAGCAGGAGGTCCGAGAACCAGCTCGCATGTCTTGCGAACCAGGGCGCTCGTGAATTGCGCACCAAAACTTGGCCTCCGCGGTGTGAACAGATTCTTCGGCTGCGGCATTGGGGAAAATGCTCGTCTTTGGGAAGCTCCTGTGAGTCGCTTCATGCGAATGGCGTCCGGCGGTGTGATAGCGTCTAGTCCCGGCAATTCGACACTGTCATCGTCTGAATCGCTTACCAGTGGAGGTGTGGAGGGTGCTGATGATGGTCGCACGTCGATGGTTGGTGTTATTGCCCGATGGAAGGGAATTGTAGGCGTCACGGGCCCAGATTTGTCCACAAATTCTGCTGAAGGGGCGCGAACGGTAACTTCGGATATCTGTCTTCGATGTGTGGAGCGCCCTCTTGCTTCGTCTTGCTTCGGGAGGCTCGTGTCTGCCCACGGGTTTGAAAGATCAAACTCTGCGTCCATGAATTCTGGTGATGGACTTGAGTACGGGGCATTCTCGACGGAGTAGAAAGAGTCTGCACTTGATGCCAGACTGTCGGCTTCAGAAATATGACGTTCCAGGACTGGCTTGCGAGCCTCGCTGGGCGTATCTTCAGACTTCGGGGATTCAGGTATGGATTCAGGAATGCGCGCCATAGACACTGCGGAGATATTTCGTTCGGTCAGGACTGGGGCGGTGGCCGATCGTGCCCCTTGGAACATGCTCACACGCTCCGCAAAGGATAGTCTTCGAGCTGGTCTTGGTGGCGCGGTGTCTACGGCGGGCCCAGATGCGCTCAAAACTAACTCGGGTGATTCGGTCACTGCATCGCTGTTGTCCGTAATGACACTCGACCGGTCATCCTCTTCGTATGAAGAGGTGGTACCCGCATCTGAACCTTCAAAGACCGGAGTCGAGGGCCTAGCCCCGTTCTGTGGTACCCAGGTCTTGTCCAAGATCCACTTCTTCGCTTTTTGTGTGGGCTGTCGATGCGTCTGCTTTCGCGGCGGAGTCTTCGGACGATCGAGGACCTGGACATTGGACGCTCTTGTAAAGGGGCTTTGCGTCTTCTCGTACTGCAGCACCTGGCTCAGGACCGACTTGAACTGTGAGATGGCCCCTTTGTCCTCCTCGGTGTCGAATGGCAGCTCGATGCGGTAGTAAGAGTCTTGTCGGACCCGGAGTACGAAGACTGACTGCCCATCAACGCACCAGCATTGCGATCGTGGAAAGATGGTGTGCAGGAAGTTGCCAGAGTTGAGAAATGACACGTTGGACGCAGTCACGCGATAGATGCGTAATGCGCCTGCCCACAGTCAGTCTGCAGCCATGATGAGTCGTCACACATGAGTCCTCTTACCGACTGCCAGCGTGCGCTCCGTCGGCGACGTCCATGGTATAGAGCGCGGTGGGCTGCCCCTGCCTCTTGTACTGCGAGTCGGAGAATGCCGTTTCGCGGGGCTGGCTGCTGTGAAGGAGACAATCTTCGAGGTCGTGCATGTGAAGAGTGTCTCTATGCCGTCCGAAGGGCGTGCTGGGAGCGTAAATGAGCGTCGGGCGTGGGTGGAAGCATGCGGCGCGTGCCCGGGAGTCTTCGCGGATGCGGGGACAGACATGCTGGGCGATTATGTCGGCATTGTTGGGTGGAGGCTGGTTGATGTGTCGTGCGCAGACTGGAGCGTGGAGAGGGGAAGTGTCTGCCAGCTAGAGTGTTTGTTTGCGATTGTCGAGGGAGTTGTGGCTGGAGGGCGTCACGGCGGCTCGAGGTGCCTTGCTTGGCAGGGCTGTTTCAAACTGATCAGCGGACCACCGAGGTCCACGATGCGCTCCAGAGTGCGCTCCGATCGCGATACTTCTCGCTCCTGCCTTGCGATCGCATAGGAGGTGTTTCTTTCCTATTGTGAAGGGCCGGTAAACAATGACCGCGACTAGTGAAATGCAGTACTCTAGCGCGACGTACGTCATCCCCACATGTTCGCATACCTTGAGGCGGACAAGCTGCCTGCAACTCCTCAACACCACAACGATCCAGGTCCGCAAACATGGACAAGCTCGATGTGTCCAACTTTGATGTGTCCAACTTCGATGTGAACGCCATTCTACGAGGCGCTCAATTGACTCTGGTTGGCGGTAATTTGTGTTATCCGAGTGGGTTACGTGAGGCGATGCTGACAGTGGATAGTCAATCGTGCTCTCCAAAACCCAGGTCTCTTCACTTCGGACCACTATCGTCAAGCTGCAATTGCCGTAGCGGCTGGTATTGCCATCCGGATCATAGTTGCCATACCCGTACGATCCCTTTCTTTCCACGTTCCCGTGCTCATCGAACATCCACTAACAAGGCTGCACAGGTGGTTGGTGTGCGAGCACTCCTATGGCTCCTGTCACTCTTTGTCAACATGGACCATGTGACTTGGGACGAGAGTGTCGTTGACGGACTGCACTTCTTGGAGCATACGGTCCTCCAAGTGCCCTTCTTCCTCATGACCATGATGCGCTACGTTACACCTACACTGGATCAGATGTAAGAGTACGAAGCTCAAGCTCTCTCAGACACGCTGACACTTTCTAGGTTCATGGACTCTCTTAGCTGGGTAGACAAGACGTACGTCCAGAAGCACAAGACCGACGACCCTCACAACCTCCGCGCCATGTACCACCAGAACCTCGAGCAATACCCCCACCACGCGACCAAGGTAGATAAATCGAAGAAGCCTCTGAAGCAGGCCGTCATGATATACGCCACAAAGCAGGGGAGGAAGGCAGCCATCTCGCTGGCCGTGCTGGGTCTGTCCTACGTGCCGTATGTGGGCCGATTCGTCCTGCCTGCAGCCAGTTTCTACACCTTTCGTGGAGCGGTTGGGACTCAGCCAGCTGCTGCAATCTTCGCCGGGTCCCTCCTTTTCCCACGGAGGTACCTCGTCAGCTTTCTGCAAGCTTACTTCTCCTCTCGCACGCTCATGCGCGAGCTGGTACGTAGTATCCTTCATCACTTGTTGCAAGCCTTCACTGACACATGTTAGCTCGAGCCTTACTTCGCACGCGTCCAGTATGACAAAGCCCAGAAGAAGTTGTGGTTCAAAGACCGCGCGGGCGTACTTTTCGGCTTCAGCTTGGGCTTCTACATCTTCGTCAAGATACCGCTCGTTGGCGTACTTATCTACGGACTCGCAGAGGCTTCGACCGCCTATCTCATCACCAAAGTCACTGAACCACCACCACCACCCACTGAAGCCGAAAAGTTCAAGCAGGATTCGCTTCGTTGGAAAAATAAGCACGAGTTCCTGAACATGCCTTGGAACAATATGGATGCATACAACATCGCAATGCACAAGCCGACAATGCAATCTGAAGTACGACAAACGCCACGGAAAACATTCAGCTGATGCCTGAACCGTCAATGAGCTTCGAGATCGACCCGAAATAGCAAAGGCTTCAGAAAGTGCGCAGTCACGAAAACAGAGGTTGGGCAAGTACACGCGCGGATATTGAAGGGAACAACCACGCTAGCCTCACACAAACACATTTCTTGCCACGACACATGAGCCAGCGGCACCGGTTCGGCAACCAAGCATCTCCATCCGCTGGACCTTGCACGTCAGACTAGTTCCGCCGCTGCACGATGATGGAATACACATGTTGACGACCCCGCAGTGGGGTAACTACTCCAAATGCGGTAGGTAGCTTGGTGCAGCTCAGTGCTCATCCGACGATACGTAACGTAACAAATGCCGTATCTCGAAGCTTATCGCCTACCTTGTAGACTATTGACACGGTCTGGAAGCTCCTCGGACGCTGGAGATATGTAGGAGATAGCAATTGGCATTTTGGAGAGGTCACTTCCCCGCGTTGACTGCCGTTATATGCCTGATGCCCCTCCGTCGTAGGTGGTAGTAGAATGTGTCTTGCTTTCTTACATTCACTGCCTTTACTAATCCTGGTCACATTAACCTTCGTTGCAGGCAACTGATACTTCAAGATGGGCAAAGAGGGACTTCGCTATGCCGCAAAGGTGTCGCTGGACAAACCAGCTGCAGAGCAAGAGTGTCTCCACGTACGTCCAACGTTAGTCGTGATGTTTCTCCCGCTGAGTTGACTTTCCAGAACCGATGGCACCCAGACAACCCTACCTATGGCACGATCAAGAACAACGAAGTCGTCAAGATTGAATGTGTCGACTGGACCGGTGGCCAAATCGGCAACAACGATTCCGCAGACGACGTACGCGACGTCGACCTCACAAAGATCCACTACCTGACCGGGCCGTTTGAAATCGAGACCGCAGAGCCAGGTGATGTGCTTGTAGTCGAGATCCAGGATGTCCAACCAATGCAAGACCAGCCTTGGGGTTTCACTGGCATTTTCGCAAAGGAGAACGGCGGTGGTTTTTTGGATGAGCTATATCCCAAGCCGTGGGTTGACTCCTCCACTGAACCGCGAGCATACTGACGATTCACCTCAGCGCAAAAGCCATCTGGGACTTCGAAGGCATCTTCTGCTCCAGCCGCCACATCCCCGGCGTCCGCTTCGCCGGCCTGATCCACCCTGGCATCCTCGGATGTGCACCCTCCGCCGAGATCCTCAAGACATGGAACACGCGCGAAGCAGAGCTCATATCCACACATACACACTTGAACCGCACTGTCGCTGAGCCGCCACAGCCACGCAGTGTGCACGCTGGCTCCGCAACTGGCGATCTCAAGGAGAAGATTGGCAAGGAAGGAGCCAGGACAATTCCAGGGCGGCCTGAGCACGGGGGAAATTGTGACATCAAGAATCTCAGTCGCGGATCCAAGGTCTTCCTCCCAGTACACGTTCCTGGTGCCAAATTCAGCGTTGGCGACTTGCATTTTTCGCAAGGTAAGCATCGCCCCAACGTCTGTTCTAGACATGCGACAACCGCTGACACCATGCCACCTATGCAGGCGACGGCGAAATATCCTTCTGTGGCGCCATCGAGATGGCCGGCGTCATCACGCTCAAGTTCAGCGTCATGAAGAATGGCATGCAGCAGCTCGACATGAAGTCGCCCATTTACATCCCCGGCCCGGTCGAATCGCATTTCGGCCCCGGACGGTACATTTACTTTGAGGGATTTAGTGTCGACGAGCATGGAAAGCAGCATTATTTGGATGCGACGGTGGCGTATCGCCAGACGTGTTTGAGGGTGATTGAATATCTGAGACGATTTGGTAGGTCAAGTCGAGTTGTTTGGTGTGTCGTCGGGTGGATGAGTGTATGTACTAACTCGTGGACAGGGTACAACGATTACCAGATCTATCTCTTGCTGTCGTGTGCGCCGGTCCAGGGACACCTGGCTTCAGTGGTGGACATACCGAATGTTTGTACGACATTGGGGCTTCCGATGGATATCTTTGATTTCGATATCAGTCCGCATGTGCCTGCGGAGAAGAAGGACCTGGGTAGCTGCGCGTTTGCGAGTTCTTGATGAATTGGTGCGGAAGCGGAGATTTTGAGCCTTTTGCCTTGCGGAATTCGAGGGCAATCTCCTGAATGCATAGAGTGTTTCCCGCTCGCCTTCTTCATCATCTGATGTGTCCAAACAAGCTGTACCACAACAACATCAATCACCTTGGCCTGTGTAAAAGTCAAAGTGCCAACTCCCAAGGTGACTTGGAGAAATCCCGATGCATCCCACGGCTTGTAATTGTACGGTTCGAGCGAAGGCGAGCCATCTGGCTGGCACGCTGTGGCCATATCGCCCTGATAACTTGAAGATGTGGCGAATGGAGTATCAATGACGGCGAGAAAGCACCAGATCCAGAAAAGTTCGCGTGGCCATCGCGTCTTGTTGGTGGAGTTTTGACAGCCACGACTTGTTGAACGCCATGGAGCCTTGACTGAGAAGCGCGAAGAGACGAAAGGAGACTACGGGATGAAACTAAAGGACAATCTAGGGATGCTGACCCTCGAAGAATATTGCTCGATGGGCTGTGCTGTGCTATTAGTCTCCATGGCCCCCAACGCGGCGAAATGCTAGGTAGCCTACAACACGCTTGTTTGAAGATTGGACGATCTATAAATTGCTTCCAACGCTGCTCTCAATCCTGCTAGAACGACGCAGGGGCTGCGGGTCCCAGTTGCGCCGCCTGCGTGAAGCCCGCTGGTACAGCTCGAAACAAAGTGAAAGAGTGGCCATCGTCGACAGCATGCAACACAGGTATTCCTGTGAGGTCAGTCATTGAGACAAGCGAAGTGAATCCATGGTGGTTGAAGAAGTTGGGAAACCTGTACACAGAAGGAGCGAAGGCACGAGTCTGGCCAAGGCGCTAAGCACCGTCTCGCACCTTCCACTGGCACACGATCAGGAGCAAGCGTACTTCAACTTGTGTTGAATCATCGTGTCTACCATATATGAGAGAATGCTAAGCCTAGCCGCTGGTCGTAAAATCACAATATGGACGCCATGCAAATGAATCGGCGCCTGCTATGACAATACCTGGACTACGTAATACATGCTTTAAGGAAGGAGACCGTCTTTTGTCCGCATGTTTAGCTAGGTAAGAGACACATTAAACTCCCAGTTGCCTGTTAACGGAGTCAACAATGGTCAAGCAGGCAGGATGTCCTTGCGGACCCCAGAACGAGGCTTGGCACGTGGGGAGCTACATGGCCGCGCTAACGGCTGGTGGTGTTGTACTGGGCAACGGGGAGGGTAGTGTAACATACCTGCTTTGAGATTCTCCGCTGTGTCGTTCAATAGGATGATACGACGCTTCGTGCAATACGAGGTCTTGTCGAGCATGTCTACCTTCAGTGTTTGTAGCTGATCGATGGGCTTCTCAAACATCTCACTGAGGTTCTCCACAGCCATCTCAAGGTCCTTTTGGTTGTCCTCAAAGATCTCAGTCAAATTGTTACGCGCAAGGTAGTACGCAAAGGCATAGGTCCACTTGAGGACCTGGCGGCACTGCTGTAGTGCCTGCGATGCTTGATCCAGGAACTGCACTTCGATCCACGACATGCCTAAAATATCGTCAGTGCCCGAAACAGGAAGCGATTATAGGGAGGGCTAGAGCGCATCGCAGACTTTTGGGAAGTCGCATTACTGTTGATAAAAGTCTACGAAGGCATTCAGCCGTGGCTGCGACGATGTGAACATACCTGATGAGTTCTGCAATTGTTGCATCTTCTTCTCCGTCTTGAGGTAGATGTCCTTGTCGAGCTTCGCAGACTGCTCGTGGTTGGCGTATCGGTTGTAGTAATGCAGGTATCGCTCGAGCGACTGCCGGCTCTTAGCCTGAGCGTCCCGCGCATCTGAACCACTCTTCTCCTCGAATCGATTGCAGTTGTACCAGCTCGTGCCGTGTTCTGACCAGACGCCCATACACATCCAGCAGAACTCGTGCCGGCACTTCCTGCAAGTCATGTGGTTGCAGCCTCCGTTCTTCTCGATTGTCGAGTTGCATTTTGGACACTCCTTTGTGTTTGCCGATATCCAGTTTGCAGTTTCAGAATCATCCTCGCACTTCTTGAGCCACCGCTTCACCAGCGAGCATGGTGCGGGCTGGTGATTGTTGAGCGCACATCCAAAGCAAAAGTCATGCCCGCAATCGCAGTGCACTGTGGGCACAATCTTGCTGAGATCCTTGCTCTTAACCGGGCACTCTACGGCGTACTTGCAGTCAGGAGCGGGGCACCACTTCAGGTTCTCGCGGTCGTCGACGTAGGTTCGTGTGAGAAGAGTTTGATATCTGCAGCAAACGTCAGTTTCTCTCGATATAACCACACTCGGCGGCACACACCTAGACTGCAGGTCTGGCGTGACGAGGAGGTCTAGTGACTTGGAGTCTACTATTCGCGTGCACCCCTCGCCGGGACATCGTATACGCGCTGCCTCGCCCTCGTCTGTGATCTTGGTGGCCAAGTACTGCCTGTAGCAGTCTATGCAGAAGCGATGCCCGCACTTCATGGCAAACGTGTCCAGGTTGGGGCTGTCGTCACAGCAGATGTCACACACGAAGCCCTTCGCTCTTTGGATCTTCGGTGGGTTCGTGGCGGCATCCGGGCCTAGCCCTGCGCGCTCCAGCGTGTCCTCCGTCTGTTCCATGTATTGGTCGATCAGGCGCTCCCTGTTCCATCGTTGGTACCGGAGCAGTATGGCAGCGGCTTCGGGTGGCTGGCCGAGGATGGCGGCGACGTCTGAGATCTGTGTGTCTTGTTGGGCCTGTATTTGTGCGGGATCAAACACCTTGAACTCGACCTCATAGGCTTGCTTGCTCGGTTTGATGTCCTTATCCTGCGACTCGAACCCCACATCGTCCACTTCGTAATCGGAATCTACCAGCACAGTCAGCACAGCCCATAGCGCCACAGACCAGCTCCTCACCCTCTTCCAGGTCCATATCGCTGTCCTCGTCAAAGTCGTTCCCGCTCATGGAGCTGTTGAAGTCGTCGTCGGAATCCATCTTGTCGGAGGCGTTGGTGACGGGAGTGTTGGGAAGGTCGACGGGTGCGGTGTCGGGAGTTTGTTTCTTCTGAGGGGGCTCTTCGGATGGGGTGAGCTGTCCTCCTACCTCAGAAGCCTTCCGCTTGCGTGCGGTGGGTGTCGTCGTGGTGTAGGTATAAGCCAGTCCCGCCTGATGACGGAACTAGCCAGGCTGCGGCGAAGTAGCGACCGGGGCTGCACGTGAAGGAGCGAGTCTGGGGCGCAAATAGGGCAGCGCTGAGCACGAGATAGGCAGCAGGAAACACAGTACACTACACAGGTGGAGGGGCTTTTGTTGGTCAGCTGTAGGGGCGATAGTCACCGGCCTGACTTCACAGGGTGGGCGACATGCGGGCAGGGCCAGCGGCCGAACGCGCTAGCGGACTTCCGAATGAGGCAGCAGCGAGCCCGGAAGTGGGTATGCTTCGCCGCAGCACAACCTTCAGCTTCTCCAGGTCGCGGTTGACCTAGTTAATGTTGGAGGTATCGCGGGGCTGAGTCTGTAGACATTCAGGTGCTTGAAAGCTGGAATGTTAGGCTTGCCACGCTGATTACAAAGAAGAGACTAAGTAGTGAAGGTGTGCACATGTCGCCGCCTCACAATTCATTCCCGAGGTTTCTGCGAGCAGGGGCATTCTCAATACTGGAGGTGCCCTTGCATGGTCATGTGATGACATTTGTTCACCTACCCACTAGTCCTCATCCTCATCCTCACCCTCACTGTCCTCCTCGCTCTCATCGCTCTCCTGCTGCAAGAAGTCGACCAGCGCTCGCGTCTTCTCCCTGACCTTCCTGAGAACCTCTGTCTCGCTGCTCTTGTCGTCCTCCCACCACTGCAGAATCCCGTCCTCTTCAATACTGTCTAGCTCTGTGAGCTTTGTTGCCGCGCTCAGCAGTATCGAGTCGCCGTTGTCGCGGTGGCTGAGGTCCGCCTGCAGCAGTAGCATAAAGTCGATCTGGTCAGTCTTGCTTGATGAGTTCTTGTCAAAGATGGCGCGGTCGATCAGCTCCTTGTGCTGCCCAAACACCTGCGCGATCGCCGCCTTGACAGTCTCACCCGACTTGATGAGTGCCAGTATGCGCTTGACGAATGAGCTCACGACTGCACGTCGGACCTGGTGATCCGAAGCATTCGTACTCATGCGGAGTGCGGTGAGTTCCAGCTGGATGTTTGCCGATTCGTGGCCTTGCTCTAGCGAATCGTATATGCTCTGTGACGCGTCGTGATCAAAGTTGGCGGCGTGTTGGCTGTCTGCCGAGCCTACTGAGAGGAAGCTGCTTGTTGCTGACCGGTCGTGATGCTGTATCTCGTAATCGTCTGCATCTGAGTCGGAATTGAGCGTCGAGATCGACTCGTTCGAGAATGTGTATACTGAGCTTATTAGCTGGCCTTTCGTCCATCGCATGAGGTCAGACTTACTTGGACCGGTAGAAACCAGGCCGTCCACGAGTTCATCCTCGTCCTCCTCGTCCGAGTCTTGGAACTCGAATCCATCACCCTTCTGCCCGACAATCGCAGGATCTGGGTTGCCTTTCACAACATCCTGACTGCCCTCCTTTCTCCGCTTGGCCCTGGTAAGTCTGCGCTCGCCGCGGACCGTCACACCCTCGCTGATGCTGACGCCATATGAGATGAGAGCGCCAGCTTCGACCGTGCACTTCCTCCCTATTGCAGCTTCGTTGGCAATGACGGATTTAGTGATCGTGCTTCCATCGCCTACACTGGCGTGGTCCCACAGATACGCGCCGTCTATCCTGACGTTTCGACCAATCTGGCAATGCCGGCCAATTATGCTGTTTGTGATGACAGTCTCTCCGCCGATGCTGGACCCTTTCCCTATGACAGTTTTCGGGCCGATAACACAGTCGCGTGCCAATATTACACCCTCCTCTTTGTAGATGTTGCCTTTCTGCCACCGGTATGACTGGCCCTGAACGAGATTGCTGTCAGGACACAGCGGATATGCCCAACGCGAAACGATATCCTTGCTCACTGAGTCGTATGCATGTAAATTCTTCACTCGCGCCGCATAGTGGTCCGACACAATGTGAGTGTGGAACGTCTTGCCGTTGAGTTCGTAGTCTTTCAGCACGCTATGTAGGAAGCCCTTTCGCGGCGCCTGGAAGTCGAAGTTGTCGCTCCACAGCGCGAGCACGTCGGGTGTGCAGATGTCGATGCCGCAGTCGATCAGGTCCTGCCGTATCTCGAGCTCCTGGTGGCCAGACAACAGTTCTGGGTCGATGGAGAGGAAGTGCGTCTGGTCTCGGTTCGGCATCTGCTCGAAGTGCAGACACCTATCCTTGGACGGGTCGATCACAAAGATGGGGCTCGTCCCTCTTGGCTTGGTCCGGTGTGTCGCGCCTGCCTCTCGCAGCACCATAGTCATGATAGCATTCTTGTCCTTTGCGCGCCGCGCCCTGTGAGCAGCCAGTGCAGACTCCAGCGGCAGGTTGCTGACTACGTCGCCATATACTAGGAGGAAGTCGCCCGTGAGCAGACTTCTACTATCCAGATCTCGCATCGCATCACCAATCGAATGCGACGTCGACTGGATGAGCTCCAGTCGGGAGAAGGGCGACGACTGCGCAGCCCATTTTGACTTTGTGATGTACTCCTCGACCTGCTCTCTATGCGCGCCGCAGTATACGAAGATGTCCTCTACGCCGGCGTTGGCGAGAAACTCGAAGGTGTACTCGATGAGTGGGGTGTTCGCAAGGGGCAGCAAGCACTGCGAGCCTGTCAGTATCGCGACTGACTACTTCTCTGGTGGTACAGACCCTCGGCCGCTCGAGCGTGAAGGGACTGAAGCGTGTCTCGAAGGGGTCTGCGAGTATCTAGCAAGGTTAGTACTGTGTGCGGTAAGGGCGCATTGCGCAACTCACCACAGCCTGCAGCGGCTCGTCGCGCTCCTCTTCGCCCGACTTTCCCTTTTCCTGGCCCTTCTTTCCTTTTGGAGGCATCCTGGGTGGATGTGCTGTGTTGCGCGCTGACAAAGAGGTGCAGATGGCGTGGTGGTCTGGATTGCTGCACGTGGTGGGGGAAATCGCAAGCTTCCGCAAAGCTTCACTTTTGACCGCTGACTCACTGACAGCCACGCCAGGGCAAACCACAACTCCGGGTCCAGCTCGCGTTACCGATCGATTCATGGCTGTGGGGCTCTGCGGGAAAGCCGCAGCATGAATCCCACTGTGCGCTCGTGCGCAGGTCTGTTGCGTGGCTATGGTGGTCCAGACCTGCAAAGACCACAGGGACATGGGAATGCTTATTGCGACGACATTCCTCAGCTAGGGCACCTCGAACCCGGATGCTTACAGAGCAAAAGCTGCTTGTCAAGGAGGAAATATCACAATCTATGCAAATAGTCATTGGAAAGGGTTGTGAATGTCAGTGACATGTATTCGGTATGTCTTGGCTCGTTTCAGGACTTCACAACACAGTGGCTGTGGCTAAGTAAGTAGGGAAGAGGTACGTGATGACCCAGCGCTCGCTGTGGGATATCTTTTCATGGGTTGATATTGGTACATTCAGTATCCTCTGACCGAGCCTTCAGTGCCCTTTCCCCAAGCACTGAGGTCTAGCTCAAAAGTTGCATCCATCTGCAACGGGTATGTCGTAACCAGATTCGCCGAGAACCCTTAATATCCATGCCGTGTCTTGCGCGGTGCTATATGACTACACGCTGATCCAACCAGTGAACGCCTTTTCGCCTACACAACACTCGGAACCTGTCGATCTGCAGGTCCCGTCGCTCCCCGACTGGACCGCACGACATGCGATGCTGAAATGGAGTCCGCTCTCTAACTCGTCTTCTGAATGAACAACGGCTCGGCCTCGTGAGCTTTGGATATCGTTGATTAATGCCCCGAAATGGCACTTGAGGCGTGATATTTCATCGTGGGCGCGGCTGCATAGGATTCATCGGCTGCTGCATCTGTGGAGGATACATCTGTTGACGCTTCGTGGGGTTATTCATGTCGTCCCCGCCAGAGATGTCGGAGATTTGTCTTCGGTGGTTGGGAGGCATAGGTTGCGGCAGTCTCCCCTGCATGTGCAACTGAGGTGAGGTGTTGTAGCCCATATTTGCCTGCATCTGACTGACGCCGTATGGGCCAGGGTGCTGCACTTGCTGGCCTTGCAAGGCCTGAGCATATTCGTCCGTCACATTGCTATTGACAGGTGAAACACCAGGAATCTGGTTCGGCGAGTTCCAGTTGCTCACAGTCGCGGGTGATTTTGCCGGAGAATCTTCTTCCTTAAGCACAAGCTGTCGTGGAACCTGCACGGGCTGCGGTGCAGCTAATCCATCCATTTGTGCCAGTGGCTTCTTCAGGTGGACAAGGTGCTTCTCGAGCATCGCCAACAGACCTTCCTTGGTAAACGGTTTAGGAAGGACGTCGTTCATGCCTAATATGGTTAGATGAGGTCTGAAAGCGGGACTAGGCGGACTTACCATGCTGGAAATACATTGAGATGTCATCGCTCCGAATATTGGATGTCATCGCTACAATAGGAGTAGTGTCGAACTGCCGAATCAAGTGGCATGCCGACACACCGTCCAGATTTGGCATGATGATGTCCATCAAAACCAAGTCGTACTTCGAGCCCGCGTTCATCTTATTCACAGCTTCTAGGCCGTCCAGCTTGTTGTTGTCAGCAGAGCCCAGACCGAACGAGAGCATGACTTACAGCGCTATCAATGTGGCAATGGAAGGCGTACAGAAACTTGCTCCCAATTCGACGACATGTCGGGTCATCTTCGACAAGCAAAACTTGGGGCGGGCGGATCCAGCCAGGATCGGGAATGGTGCTTTTCTTTCTCCCCTCTTGGAACTTGGGCTCGGCCGCTTCGACCGTCTTGGGTGGCGCAGCATACGGTATGTTGTTAATATGCTCGCTGTACATGGGATCGATTCCATTCGTTTGGCCCACCGGATAAACGAGGTTGTCAATATTCTCGTGGCGCATTGACGTGCTGGAGCTTGCTGATGGAGGCCCGCGGCTGGTAGGCCGCGTCGCATTGCGCGCAAAATCTGGCGGTGGTGTCGTGAGAGTGCCATTCATCCTCATGGTTATCTCGTTCATGTGCTCCAGATTTCTTGGGTTCAACATGACATCGGCGTTGGTCTCGCTCAAAAGTTTCGATGCGTGCTGCAGAGGCGATGCGGGGTTATCGTCGTCGGGAGCCTGGGCGGGAGCTTCCACGTTTCCATTCTGCGGTTGCGTGCCGTTGGGTCCGAAGATCAGTTTGCTGTTTCTCCGCTGCGTAGCATCTACGCCGTGCAAAAAGGTCATAATCTGTTGCATGACATGCTCATGGTTGACTACCGTCTTTTGCAGCCCTATGACCTCCTGCAGTAACATTGAGTGGTGAATGCTCAGCTCGTTGTATCGTGCCTCGACCTGATGCAGTTGCGCCTGCGTCGCCATCAACTGTCCACTGACCATGTCCATCTGTTGCGACGGTACAAGCATATCGTCTGCGCTCGGCTGGTTGGGTTTACGCGGCGCGGGTGCTTTTCGGCGGATGTTGTCGAGGGCGTCTTTGTTGTTCATTTTAAAATCAGGGTGCTTGAATTCCCAGGCCTGGACGTGGTCAGCTTGCGCGCGCTGGCGAAGGAAGGCTGCTGGAAGAACGTACACCAGGCCCATATGGCGATTGCCCATTTTCCTCATTGTTATGCCGCACTTTGTGGAAATCGTACTTGTTCAGCTGCCTTACGAAACTCGCAAAGTTGCTGTGTTTAAAATGTTTGGGCAGTATGTGCTTGGTGAATTTCTCGTTCTGTCACGATGTTAGCGGCTAGTGCTGCGACGGCGGCGCACCAGCTATAAAACCTACTTCCAGGACGACAAAACTGTCGCCATCGTTCCCCCATCGCACTACGCTCTCATCGCTTGGGTTCTCCAGCATTCTGTCGCACAAATCAGCAAGTTTCCGCGACATTTCGAACCAACGTCCTCTACGTACTTGTACAGCTTGCGTACCTAGAGCAATATTAGCCATCATCTACTCACGCGGCGGCTGCGCACATACAAAATCGCTGGAGTTGTTAGACCCAGCGCCCTGATTCGCATCCATCCTGTCGATTCTGAGGCGCAACTAAAATCTTTGGCGAAAGAAACCCTCCTTCGAAGCTGTTGTCGCGCAAAAAAAGATGGATCTTGGGAGCCTTGATGGATGGCGGGCTTCTGACGGGCGACTCCTGTGATAGCGACGCCGGGCCTGGCGGCGATGAGGTGGGCGGCGGCGGCCTGCGAGGCTCCGGGTCAGGATGCGCGACGGGCGAGCGTGAAGGCTGCTTGGCTGTGGCGATCTCAATGAGGCCGGGTATGACGCAACAGGGAGCTTCGAGCTTGTCAAACACCAGGTTCGAGGAATAGAAGGTCGAGATCTGGACCTCACAAGGAGGAGAGCAAGGACACGGGAATGCTGCACCATGAGAGGGCGCTTTCAGTCTAATAGCAGGCCTAAAGCAGGTTAACGAACTGCTAGGAGGAATGCGAGGCTAGTCGATGTTCGCTAAGTCCAATTCACAGGCCATCCATGCACGCCCGAGGGTCCCACTTCTGGCATCACAAAGTCTTCCACACGGCGCGGCACCGACGAATCGGTTGACGGCTCCATGGGGTCCCTCACTCAGAAACGGCCTCCTGGTTATGACCGTCACCTTCTTCAGCACGCACCTCAACTGCCTCGTTGCGTTATCGTGCGCGAGCTCTGGGAAGTCAATGGCGCAGCGACAAGATCACGCCGGATCGGCGCGCCAATGGCATACCACAGGAGTCAAGAAGCCCGTCATGGGCTGTCAGAACACGAAATATACAGCGGCCCCATAGTCTCGCAATATGCACCCGCTGCTCGATGCTTCTTCCGCCGCGCTGTCGAGCTATTTTCGGCGTCGCCGTGACCTCGTTGACCCGTCTGCGTGCTTCCAAATTGCGCGCATGGGCGCGGGAAAGGCATTTTGGGGAAGGGATGTTCTGCCGCGTCCCGAAAGCTTTGGCAGCCAGCCACGATTTGCAGCAAGGTGCAGATCGGCAAGCTCCAGCCAATCAGATAGCCCCGGCAAAGGCCAGCTTGAGCGAGGCGCCGAAAGTTGCCAGCCCACCTTCGTCACCCATCCAAGTACCCAAAGCACCCACACGATACATGCTAGCCGAGCGCACCATGTTTTCTACCATCCGCACCCTCCCCGTTGCGCGCGCAGTCGCTGGACGACGCCTGTTTCATGCCTCAGCGCCTGCTTTTGTCAAGGTTGGAGACAAGCTGCCGGACGTTGAGCTCGTCGAAAACTCGCCTGGCAACAAGGTCAGCCTCGCGAAGGAACTGACAGGCAAAGGCTTGATCATTGGTGAGCCTCCTCTAATGGTGCTTGAGGCGGCATTGTTTGACTCTGAGAACGTCAGGCGTTCCCGCCGCATTCTCGCCCTCGTGCTCTGAGAACCATATTCCCGGCTACGTGAACTCGTCGAAGCTCAAAGATGCCGGCAAAGTCTTTGTCGTCTCAGTCAATGATCCCTTTGTGTAAGTCCCTAGTCCGAAGCTTCAATACTTGACATGCGGCCGCTACCATTGCCGGACGTTGAGACTGTCTCGGATGATGGTGCTGCGTGTTCAATTAGACGCGGACGTGACTACCGCAACGGCAGTAACATTTCAACACATGTCTCAACGGGATTCTTTCACTCAATTCGGCCATGTCTTGCTCCAAGACTGACATTCAGCAGCATGAAGGCGTGGGGCAAAGTACTTGATCCTTCCGGCTCGAGCGGCGTATGTTATTCTTGAGTGTCTCGGCCTCGTCTCTCCGACAACGAGACAACATACTTACGAATGCTAACAGATTCGATTCCTGGGCGATCCAAGCGTAGCCTTCACCAAGGCCCTAGATCTCTCCTTCGATGGCGCCTCCATCTTCGGTGGTGACCGCTCCAAGCGGTATGCTTTGGTCATCGAGGATGGTGCCGTCAAGGAAGCTCATGTCGAGCCTGACAACACTGGATTGAATGGTATAATCACTGTCTATAGAAAAGTGACAGAGTCACTGACTAACGAAATGCAGTTTCCGCCGCGGAGAAGGTCCTGTGATGTTCCTACCTGGTCGTGTAATACCAATGAAACCGACATGATCAAAGGCAGTGGGCGTCGTTGCCGTAGCTAGTGTATACAGCAACGATGCTTCTTCAAATCAAGGTATCAAAGCAGCTTGCTGCCGAAGCTCGAAATTCTACTTGCCTGACCGTTCAAGTACAAGTTCGACATAACGTTCCGATAAGAGGTCGAAGAGCTTGAGGAGAGACTCACACCACACCATGTTGATCTTGGTCGAGATAGGAATTGCGAGAGAATGACACGTTATATTTCTCTTTTGCCTAGTTCGCCTTTCACGAGCTATCTCTTGAGAAACATAGAGAGACGCTTTCCGCACTCGCGTATTCGATCACTTATCAGCCATCTGCATAGCTGGGATTCACGACGAAACTCTTGCTGTTCCATCTGTATATGGCCTTATTGCGACAAAACCTTAATTGAGCAGTCGACGGTGCAGTGCGCTTCCCATGAAGGATCTGAGCCGTAACATCGTGTGACGTGAAACGTACGGTATCCTTTCTTCTACATTTCTTCCTGCCTCCATCTCGCGTACTGTACAGTGTGTCTTTAGGCATGGAAAGGTGCCAACATGCGACAGGCCGGCAAGATAAGGAAAGGAATCGATGCCTTTTGTACCGGTGGCCATTGGCAAAAGCCTTATCAGCACCGGTAAAGACCACTAAGACCGAAGGACGGCTTCATACGACGTTCGACAGGTCCTGTTCATTGGGTGGAAGGGGCGTAGAATGCGTTTGGACGTGCCAAGAGCAACTACAGTAGAGGCTACGGCTGTTAGAGTACGCATTTCTCCGGTACAGCACCTTTGGGCTTCTTCGTCAGTCATGCATTCCCTTTATCATTGGCATATCCTTCATCCCCGTTCAGCGACTTTGCTGGCTACGTCACTACATCGACACCAGTCATGCCACTGGTTCAAGTCTTGGTCCAAGGTGCACATATACCGTCGAGGAGTGAGTGCTAATGATCGAGAAGGACAAACACGTGAGTCGCAGTTCTTGAAGTACCCGGTCAGCTGCACGAGCTGCTAGAAACTTTCCCCATTGGGAAGCTTTCTCTTTCACCGTCGATTACTGCTGCCGGTCAGTACCGATCAGCTGACGAGCTTTTAAGAACTTTCCCCATTGGGGAATCTTTCTCACTCACTGTCGATTACTGCTGCCGGTCAGTACCGATCAGCTGACGAGCTTCTTGGAACTTTCCCCATTGGGGAATCTTTCTCTCTCACCGTCGATTACTGCTGCCGGTCAGTACCGATCAGCTACACGAACTTTCCCCATTGGGAAACTTTTTGGACGCTGTCGATTACAGCCAGGCACTGTCAGCGCCTGAGTGCCGGTGATGAACCGGCCCATTCACTTCAAGAACTTCCCCCTTTGGGAATTTTTCTGGACGCTGTCGATTACTGCCAGGCCTGTCAGCGCCCGAGTGCCGGTGAAGGGCCGGCCCATTCACGTGCAAGCGCTTTTTTT